>Ga0075110_1000583_pt1 | contig 17527 bp, 15 predicted proteins | sample AntAceMetag02UK8_FD_69799 | JGI IMG/M metagenome (GOLD analysis project Ga0075110, IMG submission 69799) | Saline lake microbial communities from Ace Lake, Antarctica - Antarctic Ace Lake Metagenome 02UK8 | ecosystem: Environmental > Aquatic > Non-marine Saline and Alkaline > Saline | place... | reverse complement strand
CGCACTTCCTCGAATACAAGTTTGGCGACGATGCTATGCAGAAAGCAGCATCTGCGGAAATGGTGATCCGCGGCGTTGATTGGGCCGACTATGATGGGTTGAACATTCCCGACGTGGATGATGCAATACCACTTACGGGGGCGCAGATGGAATCTCTGAAGAAACTTGCAGCTGCTGAGCAATGGCTCGAAGCGCGACGTTCTGAGCTTTCCGGCGAGTTCTCCACCGATCCGGATGTAAACTTCGCAAAGATGGCATTTAACGCGATGAGCTCGCAAGATGCGCTACCGGACTCAGAGTTGGATAGTTTACGCAAGCTCGAGCCTGCGACGCTCTTTCATCACTTGTCGAAAAAAGCCGCAGTTATGAACTTTCCGACATTTGTCGCGTATGTCACCGGAAAGCCGATGAGCGACGTACATACCATGGATACTGTGAAAGCGGCGTGTTGTGGTGGTATCGCAGGAATGATGCAATCTGTGATGAACGAAGTTTTAGGTAGCGGAGGATCTCCAGTGGGCGATCTGTTCGGGGCTTGCGGTCGTGACCAGGCGGACATGGATTCAGCTGGAGGGCAGGAGATTGAAAGAGTCATCGATAACGCGGATAAGATTTTCGGATGTAAGCAGGAAGTCCTGGAGCCGCGAGCCATGAGGGTCAGCGCTCTGATGAAGATGTCATCTGACGCCCCGGCAGGACACGCCGCGGATCAAGGTCTCACTCACGCGTATTGTATTTACAAGGCATCGGCCATGGCCGATATCGTCGATTCCGGATTCGCCGGGAACTCTGATAAGCTCGCACTATTGCTGGCTGGTCAAAATTTCAATTAGCGTTTGACACCAAGGACACCTCTTTACAAACTGACTCATAACTAATACTAGCATGGCAACGACATCAACAGCAATCAACTACGCAGCGATGTGCGATCGAGTGAATGCTCTTCGCGACAGCGGACACAACAAAGCTGCGGCAGATGCCGGCGGCGTTGAGGATCCCCGAAATAAAGGCACCGCTTCCATTCCCAATCACCCAGACGGCGATAACGCCGCTAAGACGAAGATCCCTGAGGGTTCTCGTCCGGTGAATACCACCAGCGTGGATGACGGTGTGACTCATCACGTGACTCAACCTGGTGGAACGGGTGAGCACCAGCCTGCCGCTCCAGCTGATGGTAATGCTAAGGAAGATGCTTTCAATTCTCCTACGGCTTCGCTTGACAAGATCGCCGCCGCTGCAACAGCGCTTAAGGCTCTCCGCGACAACGGATCTACAGCGCCAGCCGCACCAGCTCCGAATGTGGAGAAGGTGGCGGGCGAGATCGAGTTGTCCGACGACGCTCAGATCAAGTTGGCTTCTGAGATCCTCGCAGATGAGGAAGGCCGTCAGTGGGCCGCAGATTTCTTGACCGAGCGTCATGGAGAGAAAGTGGCACACACCATGATTCAGGATGCCGGCCAGCTCCACCAAGAGATGGAGAAAGCCGCAGCCGAGCAAGCCTACATGGCTAAGGAAGCCGCACACGAGCAGGATGGAAACATCGCTTATGTGAATGAGATGCTCAAAGAAGCTTCTCCTGCACAGCGGGAGGTTTTCATGAAGTGCGCTACCGCACACAACGACGCGATCGTCTCCAATTACGGAGAAGATTACGAAGCGCAGAGCCTCTACAAGGCGGGCGCCGCTGATGCGGGAATGGCTCAAGAGATGATGATGGCCGAAGGGGGCGATCCAGGAATGCCAGCCCTACCAGGTTCGGAAGGCGTCGACGACGAGCAAATCATGCAGGTTATTGCGGCCATGGTGCAGTCCGGCGAACTTCAGCCTGAGGAGGCTGAGGCTATCCTAGCCTCCCTCGGCGGCGGTGCAGCTCCCGAGGGAGAAGTTCCACCCGAGGCTGCAGCTGCAGGACCTCCTATGGAGGAGATGCCAAAGGTGGCTTCCGCGGCAGCGATCACTCAAGAAGTGTTCGGAGAGCTGCTCGCAGCTAAGTAAATTTCAACTCAATCCCCGACACAACCATGAGCACGAGAACATACCCAGCAGACGAGATCGACAAACAAGTGGATCTCATGTCTGCAGGAGCCGTTGAAGTTCTCCAGGAGAAGAACGCGGCTGTAGCGCGTGTAACTGCGCTGGAGACCGAGAACGCTGGTCTCCGGGAGAAGTTGGCACGGACGCCGGCTGTGGAGCTTGAGAAAGTAGCCACAGCTCCATTCTCTTTCGCTCCATCAGCACTCGAGACGACCATGAACCTCTTGAACGAGAGAGGTATCGTTGTCCGTGAAGCTCGGGGAGAGACGATGCAGAAGTTAGCCTCTGATCCCGGGTATGCCTTGGACATGCTGCGGCATCTCGCCAACTTTAATGTCGCCCCGCTGGTTCAGCCACGTGGCGGCGGCATTGATACTACGTCCTCAACAGTCAAGTCAGCGAGTGCTGGCGCTGACACCGACTGGTTCGAAGAGCCGGCTGGTGACTCTTAATCGAGTGTGTTAAGGATTTCTAAAAGGAACAACCAAGAAAACTAATATCATGCCACAGCACGGTCACAGTCAACTTGCAAAGCCGAGACTTGATGTCCCGAGGGGTTACGACCCTAACGAGCCAACTAAGTTTCAGGCCACTGAGGTTCCACAATCTGACGCAGGAATTAAGTCCGGCCAAGTAATCTCGAAGAGTTACGTGGGCGGGCAGTATGTCTGGATCGTTGGAGGCGCAGCAGGGGTAACCCCCTACATGGCTCTCCAGACCCAGACTGATTTCGATGTCAGAGAATGCGGCAAACTCACCGGGCTCTCATGCGCCGGGGAATACGTATTCGGTACCGGCTACTACAAAGAGGGAGGCACCTACAACGATGGTGACTTTCTCACGTACGACGCTGGCACCGGAGATATTAAGGTAGCGGTAGCCACTGATGTGGTCATTGGTAAGGTCTCCAACGGACTTCGCGGTCCAAAGGATCTTCAAGCCGCTAAGGAAATGTCCTACGCAGAAGACGGTAACATGGTGTATTTCGATGCGCTCTACACCGGCCTGAAGCTCCAGGCATAATTCGTATTCGATTTACCCAGTAGTATCAAAATATCATGGAAATTTTCGAAGAAGAAGAAATGAAGAAGTCGGCAGCTGAGACCCAGCAGTTCAACCAGCAGTTTGTCTCGTCTATCGAGCAGGCGCGTTCGGGCGAACTGACCAAGGTCTCTTCCAGCTCGGGTTCATTCATTCGCCGGCGCATTCGTGAGAACGGATTCAGCCGCAACATCATCACCCCGGAGAACGTGACCAACGCTCAGCTTGACCGCTTTGAAGATCACGAGCTCCCAGGTATGATCGAAGACATGGAACCTCACTCCCCAGGAGCGAAGGCGATTCCATTCAACGACACGCCGGACACCGCATTCTACCGCGGTGATAAATACACCGTGTTTTTCTGTAAGATCTCCACTAAGGAGTTCACGAAGAACGTGGATGAGCTCAGAACGTATAAGATGGATCTCCGCCAGGTGATCACTGACAATGCGCTCAAGGACATCCAGACGGAAGAAGATGCGCGCTTCATCACAGAGATCGACGACATCGTCGGACCCTCGAATGGTGTGGGTGCATCTGGCGAGCAGCAGAACTACGACATTGAAGGTGACATCCGTCGCGTGACATACGTTGGTTTGCTCAACCACATCCAGGACAGGGATCTTAACAACGGGGTATTCCTCATGAACCGACACACGGCGAATGAGTTCCTCAAGTGGGATCACGACGAATGGGGTGGTAGTCAGGCCCAGGCAATGACGACCGGCGGTCTCCGCAAAGGTTTGTCCAAGTTTGAGATCTTCGACACGCCGCACATCGCGACGATCAAGCGAGACATCGTTCCAAACAATGTTGTGTATCAGTTCACAGAAGAGGGTTACCTCGGAAAGTTCTGCGTCCTCAGTGACGTCACAATGTATGTGGAGAAGCGAATCGACATCATCCGATTCCGAGCCCACGAAAAAGTTGGACTTTCTATTGCAAACGTAGCAGGCGTGAATAAGTCTACCTTTACCGGTTAACTCTGGTAATTATAAACTTTCCGAAGGGGCGGTTCTCGAAAGGGGATCGCCCTTTTTCGTGCCCGCAATACTAGGACGAAACAGGTCATATATCTTTGACGGGAGGAAGATCCTCTCAGTTTAAAATGAACTTCACCTAAAGAACTATGACACTGATGAAAATCAATGGCGCATACTACTGGGTGGCCCATGACGGTCACTTAGTAAGTTCGCTCAAGTAAAATACTCGAACACACAAACAGGAAAGCGATTCACCCGGACGTTGAGTCCGGGCTGGGTCGCTTTTTTAGCTATCACATCCTTGCCAAGAGGTCGAATTTATCCGATAAGATGTTATGCAACGCACGACAACCACTGAGGCTTTCATGAAAGGGTTCTTCAAAGCCGCATATGACGCCGGGCTTTCTGTCGAGATGGCAGCCGAACTTCACTCCCTGGCGATCATCAAAGAGGCGGGGGATCAGAGTCCGGAGTTCGCTCGAGGTTTCATCAAGCAGGCCGGTGCGGGCGGTCACCTGGCGCGGATGGCTGCTCGCTGGTGGCAAGATCGACAGGCGCCCTCCAAACCTGTGGATCGCTACAACAACCCCAGCTACTACCCGACGCAGCAGCCCACGACTTCAGAGCACAAGGGAAGGCACGCTGAGCAAGCGCGGGACGAGAAGCGCACGGCCGGGAAGTCGCATTACGATGCGACGCAGTCTACCAACAACATCTTGAAGGGGCGCTCGGCTATCCACAACAGCCATCAGACCAACCAGTCCCCGGCTGCTAAACTTCTTCAGGCTTCTAACCCTCTGGACTTTAGGGTAAGAACACCATCAGGAATCGCAGCTGCTCGAGGATAACATGGCATTCGTAACACCAGAAGAGATCCGACATTACATCGAGGATCGAAATCCCGAGGACAACGAGATGGATGAGGATCTGTCTTTCTCCAACGAGGAGATCCAGGTGGCGATGCGTCGATGCGCCCGAGCTTACAATTCCACACCACCGTTGAGGGTATCCACCGTCACGCCTGACTGCATGCCCGACGAGACGGAGATGTTCTTTGACGGCACGATCTGGAAGCTTTATGCCGCCCGGCTGGCTCGGCTTTCCAGGAACGACTTTGATTTTGACGCGGGGGATGTGAATGTCTCACCTGAGCAAAAGCGCATCGCCCACATGGGGAGGATGGCGGCCAAGGCAGAAGAAGCTTTTTACATCCAGGCGCACGACTACAAAGGCACCAAGAATATCTCCGCAGGCTATGGCTCACTCGGTTGAAGACGTATTCACAAGTCTCATGGTTCGACCATCGCACGGACAGCGGCGCTGTGTTGTGTCCTGGCAGGTGACACCCGCTTGGGACGATGCGAAGTTCTTCGTCTATCGGAGCGACACCGGAGCGAAGCCTTGGATCAATTTGACACCGGACGGTATTCAAGGGGCGCAGGAATTTGAAGATGATGAGCTCTACGTCAACTCGAAGCTGGAGAGTCGCTATTACAGCGTCTTCGCTGAGCTGGGAGCGGAGATGTATTCCCGGTCAGCGGACGTCGGGATGTTCGACCACCTCAAGCGAACGCAATACAATCTGATGCGTGCGATGATCAAACGTGAGATCAAGGATAGACGCCGCGGTAACGGCCTGAAGGTATTTCATTACATCCCCCTCACTTCCGGAGAGCCTAACCCTAAATACGATTCGGACTCCGGACAGGTGATCAGCAGTTGTCCTGACGAGACGAGCTTCGGCTTACCTTTCGTTGGTGGTTTTGGTGAGCCTATCCAGACTTGGATGAAGATCATCAGCGATGACGTCTACAAGGAAGAGGATGAGTCGGATGGTTCGCTTGTGGAGACGGTCACCGAGACGGTCCGCCTGCTCGCCTGGCCGCAGCCTCGTCGTGGTCATCTCATCGTACACCCTCCCACCGGTGACTTCTACGTCGTGGATAGCGTGGTCAAGCCTTTCAGGTTTAGAGGGTTTGCCCCCATCGCGTATCATGTTAAGCTTTTGAAGCTGAGACGTAGCGATCCGAGATACAAGGTCCCAGTCCCGGAGTTCCTACCTGACAGCGTAACCGTAGCATGAGCGAGGAGATCAATAGCGAGAGTGAGCTTCAAGAGCACACGAAGAAAATCCTGGATCTCCTGTGCCCTCCGGCCACATACACGGGACTCCGTAGATTGTTCCTACTACTGACGCAGTCGCACTTCGCGTATGCGGATAATCATGGGCCGCTGTTCCAAGATGTCTTGGGGTGCCGGGTCTACAACTTTGAGGAGCCAAGTAAAGGGTCTGTCAGCATCGCGCTTGAGCACACGGACGCCGCGAACGTCGACGCTAACCCTTCCATTCGGATCGGGATCGCCGGGGGTAGCTTTTCGAAAGGTGGTCTGGGCGGGGACTACTCCGGCAAATCCGACGATAACTCGGTGAGGTTCCAGACCAAGATCGCACAGACTCAGCTCCGGTTCCGTTTCAAAGATACCAGCGCGGACCTGGCACTTACCATGGCGGAGAGCACCATGGGGTTCATAGAATCCCTGAAGCTGCCACTCATGACAGAGCTGGGATTACACTCGCTTGATGTTGTCAGCTTGACTGATATCGAGCCCAGGAAACCCAAACCGGACAACATCGATGCCGTCACCATGCTGGTGAACATCCAATTCGATTTCTCAGTAGCTCTTGCGACAGAGAGTCATAGGCTTAAAAAGATGGCGATCAAACTTCGCCCGGGGCCTTGAGAATGCACAAAAACCGTTGACAAAGACTTCTAAACTCTACTTCGTCTAGTATCATGGCACTTCAAAATTACTCTCATCCGCAGAGCCTCATTCGTCAGCTCCTGGATCGCATCGAAGCCAGCGCGGTCCCTCGAATGGCCACTGTCATCTTAGCGACCCGCTATCTTTTGAATCGTTTCGGTAAGGAGGACACAATCTCTGAGGCGTTTGATACTGACGGACAGACGCTCACTTTCCAGTATAAAAACACAACCGGCGTCACCACTCAACTTCCGACCGATTACGAGGTGGATCACGGATTCACGAGAGTTCATGGAGAGGGCTTGAATGCTGTGCTGGCTGAATTCGCCGCGGATGGGACCAATAAGTTCTTTCTCGGCAGCGCGCTATCGCCGCACATCTTCCGCTTAGCGAATACGCTGGTCGCTTCTAACGGAGCTATCGACACACTTCTCCGAGGGCGTCCCGTCCAGGTGGGTGATAAGGCGACTGTCAATGATGGTGTTTCTGGTGATATCAAACGTACCGTGATCGGTCTCGTCGGTAAGGCGGTCGATTCCACCTTTGGTACGGACGCCGGGAAGCAGAATGAAGATTCCGCTAACGCTGCCTACAACGCTGTTACGGTGGCTTCTGAGTCTTCGACCACTGTCGTAGCGCCGGTGGGCGCTACGATTACGGTGGACGACGCCACGGCTTTTAACGCCACTGTTCGCGGCAGCAAGATCAGCGGACGCTACGGCGAGGAGTTCATCTTCACCGTTTCGACGGGCGGCGCCCCGGGAACTGCTAAGGTTAATATTTCGAGTACGACCGGTAAGTGGTCTGCGCTCAACGTCGCAACTGCTGATTCTGCAGGAGACTTCTCGATCACGGATGTCGCCTCCGGCAACGAACTGGCCGGCTGTGACTTCACCATCACTTCAGGTTCGGATCTCACCGTCGGACAAGTTTTCAAAATTCAGGTCTTCAATGCGTTCACGCAACTCGACGAGACCAACATGGCGGCTGCAGGAACCTACGCAGGCACTAAGGACACCACTTACGTGGTGGAGATCGTAACCGGAACCACCGGCGATACGCTCGACGCGGCTGTGGTGAACATCCACGACACCAGCGGAGTGGATGATCCAATTCTCGGCCTCTCGATCACCGAAGGCACAGCTTTTAATCTCGGCACAAGCGGACTTACCATGAAGGCGACCGACCCAGGCGATTGGGCGGACGGACCTCAGGGTGGATTTCTTGCGGGTGACAAATACATCGTTCACGCGGTGGCAGCCACCAACAGCACTACAGATTTCGATCGTATCGTTCTGGATGGTCCGGGAGTCGACACTTCTCTTTTCACTGATACCGCTACGGCCGTCGGTGTTACTTTCTCTCTCGACGCTACGGGTGAGATCGCAGTATCTGCAGCTGGAGACGGCTCAGCTTGGGAATCAACCGACGACGGTGTGGTTGTTGATTCCGCACTTTCCCTCTACGTGGGCGATCGTAGTGATGGCTACCAGTGGGTGCCTTTTGTGACGGCTGTCGGAAGCCTGACAGCCTCTTGGAGAGCTGCCGTTCCTTCCTCAGGAGTTGCGGATGGTATGAAAGCCATCTCATCCAACGCGGACGTGGTCGACGCCGCAGGCACTGTCGACGTGGACAACCTGGGCGGGTATGCTGCTCAGGTCGGTTTCGAAGGTGCCCAGGGTCGTCGAATCTATTTCCTCAACGTCGGCGAAGACACGGTCGATAACTGGGCCTTGGCCTTGCGCAAGCTTGAGTCGACCGACACGGTCACTTTCATAGGTGGTGTTACTGCGCTCCCCGAGGCTGCGCGGAGGGTGCGAGCACACTGCGAAGCTCAGAGTCAGCCGGACAAGAAAAACTTCCGCCGATGCTACGTTGGTGTCGACTCCCCGGGTAAATATTCCGAGGTCGGAGCGCAATCTAACGGATCCGCACACACAGCCACGATCGAAGATAATGGTGGGGTTAATACGATGGTTCGTTTCAGCTCTGACATCAGTCTCAGTGGATTCACCATCGTAGCCGGTGATGAACTTCGAGTCGTTACCGACCCGGACAATCCTGAAGTCTATCCTATCGCCTCGGTTGTTTCCGAGACTGAGCTGCTGCTTTCGGCCGGACCTCTCGCCCCTATCTCTCCTGCGGTTCCCGTAGAAGTTTGGAGGCAGGACAGCGCCGATTCTCAGGGAGCTTTCGTAAGCAACTTCGCCCAGGGACTCGGATCTCGGCGCGCCATGCCTATCTGGCAGGAAAGCGGCACGATCGATATCGGCGCTGAGTCGGTTGAGATCTCAAACGGATTTAATGCTTGTCATATTGCCGGACTTCGATCCGCGCTTCTTCCTCAACAGGGTCTCACCCGCACCGAGGTCAGCACAATCACCTCGGCGCCGGCGATGTATAATAAGTACACCCCTGACGATCTGGATGCTATCGCAGCGAACGGTGTCACTATTCTGGCGCAGGAGCACGAGAACGGCCCGATCTACATTCGCCACCAACTCACCTCCGACGTTTCCAATGGTAGCCTCTACTACGAGGATTCTGTCGGTGTGGTTGTCGACTACATCTCGCTCCGGTTCAAGGATGCGCTTGCCGGTTTCATCGGTAAGAAGAATGTCACCGACGAAACTCTCACCGAGATCCGGGCAGTCTGTGAGGACATCCTGGTGCAGTCTTCTGAGGTTCCTTACAACGCGGACTACGGTCCGACGATCGTTGACTTCCTCGACCTTGTTGTCAAGGCGGATCCTACGCTGCCGGATCAAATACTCGTTACTGTTACGCTCCGAGTGGCGCTTCCAGTGAACTACCTCGACGTAACTCTTCACACAACTGTTTGACGGGGAGCGATCTTCTTTGCAGCTTTAGTGAGACTCAACCTTCTAAGATACCATGTCAGATTTTTTCGGATACTCCAGAACCGGCAACGCGCACGCTCAAATTGTTTCATCTGAGTATGCGAAGATCAGCATCGGCGGCCAGGTAAGTCTCGTTCAGAGCTTCCAGGCAGCCTACCAACAGGAGCTCCGCCCGGTTTTCTCTGTGGGTGATCCCAACCTTTACTGGGTGACCGGCCATCCTCAGGGAACGATTACGATCTCTCGTATGGTCGGTAACGGCGGTTTCTTTGACGCCTTCGGGGGCGGTGGTGATTGTGGGCGTATCTCTACGATCTCAGTTTCGGCTACGCGAGGACAGGCGTGCGCCTCTGGGGGTAGTACTGGCGGTAACTTACGCTTCCGTGGAGCTATCATCCAGTCAGTCAACGTCAACATGCAGTCGGGTCGAGTCGAGATCATCGAGGGTGCTTCTATCCGCGTGACCGGAATGGAAGCGGCGTAAATGCTGCTGGTATCCTCGTCGGCTTTGATCCATAGTCACCCTAATGGGGAACTCGCATGATCCAGCTACGTCCACACCCGCTTCGGCGGGTGACAGTAATCTTGTAGATGAACAGCTCGGTAGTTCTTCAAACTCGCAGCTTGAAGTAGGAAAGTCGCACTGGGGCACTGTCGTCCGCGTAGATGTTCATGCGGAAAGTTATGATGTTCTGCTGGATAAGCCTCGGACGGTCCTGCCTTCATGCTACTATGCGGTAACTCCTCTGGGAGGCCTCCTAGGCTTCAACCTGAACGGCACACTCACGCGAGGCACGCGCGTCCGGGTGATCTACGATAACCCGGCACCTATCGTCCAGGCGTTCAACTCCGGTAACCCGGACTTCGGAAACTGGAGAACACGCACATCCACAGGTAGCGAACAGACCGCTGCGGACATTTACCCCGAGTTTGAGGATAGCTATTTTCACGGAAACGCGACAAAGCCGAACGATTTTTTGGAGGGTGAATGGGAGATCACAAATATGATGGGGGTGGCGATGCAATTCCTCACCACCATGATGAAGATGCAGGCGGGAGAACGCGCGAAGGTTGAGACCTGCCTTCTCAACGATATGGTGCGTATCACCTCCGGATTGTATCGGCATCACAGCTGCTTCGGTGACGAGGAGATCTACAATGACGGAGGTCTCAACCACGTGCAGCATGGCTCGAAGTTCGAGCACGAGGGTTGGGGTCAGCCGGGGCCGCAGGATCCTAAGGCGACCGTAGAAGGTCGCGAGGTCGACCTGGACTCTGTAGCGGAGGAGGCGATTAAACGCTGGAGCGACTTTAAAGGATACCTGGGGGACTTTATCCACTCCTTCGTTTCAGACCCGGAGAAGAACATGGTGGGTGCGCTATCGCAGAATCGCCCGGGTAAGTCGAGTATCTGGCAGGCTCAGGACGGGTCTCTGGTCTTTCATAGCATCGCCGACCTCGTCTTTGAACGTCGCATCCGGGTTCAGATTCCGATAGAGAAACTACGGCACACAGACCCTAAGAGCGCCAATTCCAAGACGAAGGCGCGATACGAGCTACCAGTAGAGCCGCTGAAGAATTGGGACTTCGGGCAGGATTTCGAGAACGCCTGGGAACTGGGCTATCAGCTCCGAGAATACGCCAGGTGGTTAGGGGAGTATCACAACTACGCGAGATTCATCCAATCTGGTGACTGGGAGATACCTTCCGAGGCCGACGCCCCACAGCCAGAATACACCAATGGAGAGCCTGACACCGAGGAAGCCAACGCGACGTTGCAAGGGCAGGCCACGTTGGATCGTTACTCGACTATTCGGATCTTCCGTGACGGGTCTCAGATGCTTTACGACGGCTACGGGAATATGACGCTGACCAATCAGAACGGGATACACCATTCATCCATCGACAATTACACGATCGACGCTGCCGGCGACGTCCGCATCGCCTGCGGTGGCAGCTTCTGGCTGAAGGCTCGAAAGCACGTCGAGATCGTCGCCGTTGTCGGTGGTATGACCCTGAAGAGTAGGACCTGGCTCCGGGGCCTCTGTGAGTGGGGTTCAATCTTCCTGAAGTCCGATGCCCCGTCGCCTGATGGTGGGGAGTCTCCCAAGACGCAAGGCGATCAGCCGGAGTCCACTGATCCAGCGCCGGAGATACTGGATCACGCGATCGTCCTGGATGCGCCCCTGGGTAACATAATGACGCAAGCCGGGCGGACGGTTTACATCGAGGCTTCGAAGGGTGACGCGTTCTCCGGACCCGGCGACCTTAACGATGAGCGGGGTTCGATCATCCTGCAATCCAACCAACAAGACGTGATCATCAAGGCGAAACGGAATATCAGACAAGACGCCTTCGACGGATTCCTGGCTTTCAAAGGGAAGCACGCCATCACGTCAGTGTCTGGGAACGTCCTCACGCAGTGCGCTGTCTTTGACATCAACCGGCAGGTGTTCTCCATTGTTGAGGGTAAAGTAGAAGCGGCTTTCGTCCGGGCTAGGCAGCTGAAAGCGATCAGCGTAGAGGCGGGCTTTATCCAATCCAACAGCGTTTACGCCGGTAGTGTCTCTGGTCAATCTGTAGGCGAGTCGATCTCCGGCCCTACGATTGATGAGGTGGCGCCTGAGTTTCCTGACGATGGTATCAGGTCGCCCAGAACTTCGGACTGGGAAAGGTCAATCAAACACATCCCCTCGAGGACCTATCCGAAATCGAATAGACAGCCGTTCTGGGAGTTCCTTAATAAGAAGGAGTATTATCCTACCAAACTGATACAGGAAAAGGGTTGGAGGTTGAATCAGTCCCCCGGGCAGAAGCGGATCGACGACGATGCGCTTGGCGAGCAGGAGAAATACTACGCGTGGGACTGGCGAGATGATAAGCTAGATAGCCTTGACAATCGCACCGGCGGCAGGTCTCCTTTCCCTTGGGGAAGTGATGATGGCTGGATGTCGCTAAGCGGATCCGCAATGGGGCCTCTGGAGGTTCCAAACGACAAGACGCCGGCGAATTCTCTTCACCAGTCCCGACTTCGAAAAATCAACGTAAAATTCTATGCGAGAAAACCATCATGAGTGAAGCAACTGAGTATGAACCGACCGACGGCGACGTAGCCAAATGGTTGGAGGAGAACGACGAGAAGAGGGGCGTTCCCGCTTCTCTGGATGCCGAGACGCCGATTGAACTCTCGGAGAGTGCAATGGCGCTACTTCACGAGGAGCAGAACCAGGAGGCCGCACGGGAAGCCGCGGCCGCTAAGCCGCCCCCAGAGTCTCCAGAGAATCCTCTCTATTCCACCAAATTACCAACGCAGGCTAAGTCGATGGAGTTCGCGATGGATACCAAATCCATGGGTAAGATACAAGCCACCGAGACAGAGAGGGCTCTGTATTGGAAAGCGATTCTGAATGGAGTACCCATCATATTCGATCTGGAGATCATGAATTCGATCCCGGTCCGTCTACAAAGCTTGTCCGTGTTCGACCTTGATGTTGTGTTGGCGGCGGCCAATAAAGACCTGATTGAGAAGGTCATCCCAGAGGGGTTGGCCCCATTCACAGGGAGAGCTCAAACCTACGCAGCTATGATGCAAACTTTGTCTTTCAACGGACAGGAGCAGACCAAGCTTATGTTTGAGCGACCCTACCCACCGCTCGATGAGGCTGTGGAGCGCGTTCGAAAGGCTTACGACGCGCAGAAGTATCTCCACGATCATCCGCGCTGGAACGCCATGATTGCCGCTGTTCGACTGTTCGAAGCCAAGTGTAAAATCTGTAACGACAACCTCCTGAATAAAAATTTTTGGAAGCCCGCAAGTTCGGCTTAATGCTCAAGGCTTATTTGCGGGGGTTACTAGAACCATATTACGACCGGGGGTTGCACTCTATTCTAAGGGAGCGGGTCGTGTTAGCTGCTATCTCAAGCGAAAGTCTCGCGGAGGGTGTGAAGGAGCGCGTCCGCATCGATTCTGCCTTCGCATCTTACTACGGAGACAACGCTACGCGTGTTCTCAACGATCTCTACAAAGCGGTGGAGCGAATTCGAGCACACTCAGAGTTTGACTCAGGCGTCGATAAACTGCCTGTTGTTACTGACTCTATGAAAGCCATGGTCGAGCTCTACGAGAGTTTGAACACGGCGGGACTCATGGAACCTGAATCTTTTGACTGATGCCCACTCCTGAATTCAACGGCTATGGTATGCCGGCCTACCCGGGCCTGCAGACTGCTGACGCCAACATGCAGCGTTCGAATATGCAGCAGATGGCCAATCAGGATATGATGTGGGCGTTTGCGAATCATCAACGCACGCAAGGGGTGGTTGACGCGTCAGCGAGAGCTTACACGGACGGCGCAGGCGACTGGAACGCCATGTACAACGATCAGGCAACTCGAGCTGAGGCCTCTCTCATTCAGACGGGCGTTTACATGCTACAGTCGCAGGGGTTGATGGGTGGTTCCTCTCCTTATGACCTGTTCACGGGAATGCAGAGCGCGACGTCGCAAAGTCAATTCGGAGTCAACGGTCTCCAGGGACACCTCATGGGATCCGGAGCGGTCACCTCTGACGTGACACGCGAGCTTTTCCTCAATTACCAATCTGACTTCTACACGCCGACGGGCGCTTCAAATAGGCGCATGACCGCCGGCTTCGGGGATGCGCAGATGGGAAGCTTGTTTCAGGAATTGGGGCAACGGGGTGCTTTCGCCGGGATGCAGGTGGGCTCCTATGATGCTATCGGTTTTGAGGAGCTGGAGAACAGGAAGCATGCGGCCAGGGAGTCTGACAACACAGCAGAGCTGAAGAGGCTTGAGGACTGGACGCCCGACACGGAAGTGTTTAAACTTGACGATGAGGCGAAACGTAAGATATCGGACTACGTCAGCTCAGCAGCCCAGGCGTTGGGTTCTCTTCGTGAAGTGTTCGGAGCCCGCCCAATGCAGGAGCTGATGCAGCAGGCTGAGCTTATCACCGGTGAGAATTTCGTAGCTGCCGGCCCGGACTACATTAAGGGCCGAATCGACGAGACCCGCGGATTGGCGAGAGCCTACGGGATTGACGAGGCAGAGGCTCTAGGGCGTAATGTTCAGACGACGCGCACGATCGATGCGATGATGTCCCATCAAACAGGAATGCCGCAAGGATCCTTTCAGCAGGTTGCTGCGTCCCTCAGCCCCGTAGCAGACGAGAATGCTATGATCGCCTACCAAGCCCAGCTGCGGAATGCCGCAGCCGCCCGGGAGCGAGGGGAATACATGCCCGTGAAATCGCTCGAAGAGATCACGGCGCTGTCCGGTACGGGTCTGGCCCACAACGCACTGAATGAGTCGCAGGTGTCTGAAGCTGCTGCTCTACTGAGTATGCACGGAGCTGACGAAGAGACCCGAAGTGAAGTGATGACGGCGATGCGGGCCGTAGGGGAGGCGCCGACGCTGAATGAAAGGAAAAAAGCGCGAGCAGCTCTGGCGAAACTGACTGCGGACACATTCGGTGTTACATCAGGAGATCTTGAGCGGGGGCTCCTGGGTAAGGACGGCATGCTGGCCGCCGCGGATCCTGATATGCGAAGATTTACGGGTACCATTTACGGGGATATTGACCAGGCGAGTATGCTCGGTAACTTCGAACGGATTGCCGAAGTTTCCAACACGGCGAAGCGGAGCGGACTTTTCACCAGCTCAGAGGATGCTGGGGCCTACATGCAAACTTACATGCAGCGCTTTAATGAGGAGGATCGGCAAGATATGAGGGAGGCCCTCAATGGGCGTAACTCCAGGGCAGAGGTCACTGATATCGTCATGGCGAATGCACAGCACCTACCACCCGGCGTTAGTGCTGAGGAGTTTATCGAGTTCACGGTCCGTGGAGGATCCAAGCTGGCGTATGAGATGGGCAATACCGAGAACACCGTGGCGCGCACACCCTCGATGGGTAATATGGTTAATTGGGCGGATGTGGCGGCCGACAGCAGGCTTCAACTTTCTCAGAGTATTCGCGACAGCTACCACGGCGGTCGTAATCTTGGAGGTGGTATGGGGCTCGCCGAAGGCGTCTGGCAGGGTATTCTCGGAGGAGGTGATATCACAGACGAGGATGTCCTGAACTTCATGGAGCGTGATGGTAAGCTGAAGAGGGACGTGTTAGCCGTCAAGCTTAACGACGACGGGACGATCAGTATGGATACAGGCCAGGCCAAGGAATTCGCAGCGATAGCTGGGGAGGACGCGGAATACCTGTTCCAGAAGCTGGGAGTTAAGAATGGTGACTACGGCGCCTTAGCCAAGAAGCTGTCCACGCACGAAGGGCACGCGGCTATGAGGCAGTTTATGAATGCCAGCGGTATGGTGGTGGATAATACGAGGCCCGATAAGAACAAGGACAGGACGATGCGTATTGGGGGGTCGGAGGGCGCTCGCGAGGCGAGCAAGGAGATAGCCGCCCTCGCGGATTCTGAAATGTATAACAGCCTGCTAGGTAAGGACATGACTCCTGATGAGCTGGCGTCTATCTCTGAGCGCGCGCTGAATGGTGACCAGCTTGCTGCCGACAAACAGGACGGGTTTTTGCAGACCATCACAGACAACTTGAAGGCTAAGCCAGGCGAATACCTGAAAGAGCTGAACGCCGATTCCTCGACTGGTAACGCGCTCCGCGCCTACATGGTGGGCCACAAGGGCGTCCTCGATTCGCTGAAATCGGCCGAGGAGGATAAAAGGACGAAAGGTAAGGACGAGGAAGCCGACAAACTGAAAGAGCTGCGTAAGGAGCTGGGCGGTTCGGACGGCGCTCCCAAACAGGAACTCTCCCTCACCGGAACAGTGAAGCTGATCGGAGGCGATGAGGCAGAGTTGAATTTGACAGCAACAGGTGGAGGCGAAACTTTAGGAGCTTAAAATGGCAAGATTCTACCCAGCGCGCGGATGCGTTTACACGATGACAGACGGAAACGGATCCGGCGGTAAGGGGTATTATCACTTAGATGGGTTGGACGGCTCCCAAGCATCTTCTCCCGTGCTGATCCAAAGTGCGGATCTCACCGACCGAGACTCAGTCCAGCCGGTCCTGGGGCTGGGTGGTGAGAAGTTGGTCTACGTCTTTGGAGAGACTTTCGGCAGCGTCCGCGTAAATGGACAGGTGCTGCTAGGCCCAGTAGGATCATCAGCTTCGGGATTTCAAGTGGTGTCTCAATACTTTCAAACACATCGAACATCTAAAGGGGGCGAGCCGGTGAACCTCTCCATGCCCGGCGGAGGCTACAAGATTTATCTTACCGGGTTTGGTGTGGCTAACCCCGACCCCGAGTATCACATTCAACCCTTCATGTTTTTTGGGCTTATAGCTGAGCCGGCGAAAGGATCAGGTTAAATGAACGAGCGCCTTTACAGCATCACAAACCGCGACACTGGATTCTCGAGTGAAGCCTTCCCCGCGCCTATAGGATTCATCCCGGATCAGAACTCTGAGGCGGATGCGCTTCGTAGCGAACTAAGGCTCACGGAAGGTAATGATGATTACTTCACGGTGGGGCTCCTCGCTGCGGTTCGTGCTTTTCCGGTCTACTACGAGCTTCTCCGCGAGCGGGGTTCGGCCGTCGACGTGTCCAAATACGTGAGACCGACTACGTTACATCAGGGAGGGACGCTCACGTCCGGACCTGGCGGACCTCCTTCGGTCGTTCGCGTCTGTCGTGCGTGGCCTGTGACTTTCAAAGTCGACCTGGAGTATTTAGCGGATGACGCGGCAACGATCCGCTACGACGGGAAAACTTTAACCATCGCCTGCCGTAAAATGGAAGATCGGAGAATCGATCCCACCTGGCCGGAGGACTGCGGAGTTTCCGGGCGG
>Ga0075110_1000579_pt1 | contig 17565 bp, 22 predicted proteins | sample AntAceMetag02UK8_FD_69799 | JGI IMG/M metagenome (GOLD analysis project Ga0075110, IMG submission 69799) | Saline lake microbial communities from Ace Lake, Antarctica - Antarctic Ace Lake Metagenome 02UK8 | ecosystem: Environmental > Aquatic > Non-marine Saline and Alkaline > Saline | place... | reverse complement strand
ATTGGAAGAAAGGACATTATTTTGAAATTGAAGACCAGCCTTATGTTAAATGGCAAGCAGGCGATTGGGTTAAAATTCCGCAATCTGCTTGGCACCTGGCAGGTAATATGGGAACAGATCCTTTTTATTCAGCACAGGTTACTGTAAAATAATGAAACAACCAGATAAAAGACCAGAAACATTATGTATAGCTCCGTGGACTCATACTTACCTATCGCCACAGACTGAGCGCCGTATGTGTTGTGCTAGCCGTGAAGATGCACAATCGTTTGAGCAGTATATAGATACCAAAGCTGGTACCGGTGAGTATAAACCTATTACCCTACATGAACACTGGAACAGTGACCACATGAAATCAGTGCGTAAACGCATGATGGCCGGAGAAACCTTAGCGGAATGTGCTGTATGCAACGATAAACTACTAAACACAGATGTTTACCGTACATATTTTGATCGACTATTCACCAGTAAATACTATACAAAGTTGTGGGAGACCACAGACGAAACAGGCCATACCACAATGGAACCTGTAAGTTGGGACTACCGTTTTAGTAATCTATGCAACTTTAAATGCCGCACATGCGGCGACATGTTATCAAGTGCGTGGGAGTCTGAACAAAGACAACACGGCATGATCAACTGGTCAAATCCTAAAAACAACTGGATGAAACCCGATGTCAAGAAAGAAATTGAGAAGTTCCAAGACTCTATAATAGAGCAGGAATTTGCCCAAGCAGTAGAAGACCACCGTATAGAAGAGGTCTATTGGGCAGGGGGAGAACCGTTAATGTATGAGCAACATTGGAAGTACATGAAACGAATAGTTGAATTAGGAGATGGCAAAAATGTTTACGCTAGATACAATACAAATCTTAGCAGAGTTAGGTATCGCGGTATTAATCTGTATCGGGATATACTTAGCAGGTTACGGGACTGGCAAATATGTGCGTCGCTCGATGGAACAGGACAAATTGGCGAATACATTAGGACAGGTCTCAACTATAATGCGTGGCTTGAGAACTTCGATCAGGGAGTTGAGGCTAAAGTACATAGCCGCCAGTTACGTATCGACTTCACGCTCACGCTCCCCGGACTCTTCGAAGTTGAAAATATCCAAAGCCTCGCTAAAGAAAAAGGAGTAGATGTACTAGCTAAAGTAATCTTTAGCTTTACTCCGGATATTATTCTTAGTCCGCTAGCACTACCAAAATCAATATTACACCCTTGGCTTGATGAACTAATTGCTATTAGTAACGGTGCAATGCGTGACGTATTGATACAACTTAAAACACGCCCAACTTTTGAAGAACAATGGCCAGATACTTACAAAGAAAGTCTTGCAAAAGGTAAGGCTCGTGTGTTACAATTAGAGCTTATACGTAAGGACAAGTATATTCTTGCTGACATTTTAAGTGAACGACCTGAGGCATTGCATTGGTGGGAGTCAATTGGAAGTTAAAGTAACACTACGCAATCCGTTAGATAAAGAGGATACATTAGATTATTATATTGTACCTAACGATACCCAGTTGGCTAAAGATTGGATACTAGCACTTAAAGAAATATTAAAACAAAATCTTACTTTAGAAAAATCATTTTGTTTTTTAGGATTTCCAAACTCCGCAAGAACTTTAGAATATCTTTGTGAAGAACTAAATCGTGCAGTTGAAACTATTAATCGTTACGATTATACTCAACACGGTTTAAAAGACTATATTATTGAAGAATGGTTCCATCCTAATACTGTGAGATTCTCTGATTCTTATCCTGTTGAACGTCTTGTTAGATCTGACAGTGTTGAGGCACATCTAGAACGTCAAGAAGATATTGGTCTTAAAACTAAACACGAAATAATGAATACCTTACATAATCATTTTGAAAGATTAGAAGGCACAGTAGAGTCCCCTAGTCCCTACGGACAAGTAAGCCCACCAAATGTTCGCAACGCCATTAGACAATTAAACAATATATGTCATGAACTAGAAAGTCTAATATTAAGTCAACGTAAGGCAAGAATTGCATCTGAATGGATACGACCAAGTCAGATTACTACATTTTTTAAGGCTAAAAGGCATAACCTAACAGACGAGCATAGACAAGGATTTATTGCCAATGGGTATGATCGTAAGTTAGGAAATGTTTATATGCACTGGAATCAGATAGGAAAAACATTAATAGAAGTATTTAGAGATGAGGGAGCACCTGACTTAGATGAAGCCACGTGTGAAGCAATTAATCATTTACAATATTATTCAGGTGAGTTTGATATTGAATGGGGTAAAGATGTAACCAGGCAATCTAATTTTCCTTGGCATAATAGACAACAATTAGAATTTGAGAAATGGTTACTTAAACATGGACTAGATCCAAATGATCCTAAACTTAGTTTAGGATACTTACAGTTAGGACATATTAACCTTGTTAAGAGTTTTGGTACTGAGGATATGTTTCAGATATGGCAACAGTTAGAAACTCACCTAGATATATACAGTATAGAAGTAGACGGCGTTAAAAACACATTTGACTATTGCTGGAGCGATGAAAATGAACTGGTTTAAAAAAATAATTGATCGTATTAAATTAGAAATACGATATAGAAAAAAACTTAAAGAACTTAAAAAACGAGATCCTTTTACATACCGTTAGCTGTTTAGTGATAAATAAGTATATGGAACTCGTATACTTAGTTTATAAAACAATTAATTTAACTAATGGTAAGTATTATATTGGAAAGCACGTTCAAGAAGGATCTTCGTTTGATGGATATTATGGAAGTAGTCCGCATCTAAAAAATGCTATTAAAAAATATGGTGAAGATTCTTTTAAACGAGTAACATTATCTGAGTTTGATAACGAAAATGATTGTTATGAAGCAGAAAAACGATTAGTTGGTGAGTTATGGCGGTTAGATGAGAATTGCTATAATAAGCAACCAGGTGGAAAAGGATTTAGTTCCGGAAATAACCATTATACGCAAGGCAATGGATTTACTAACGAACATAAAAAAAATTTAAAGAAATCACAAAATAAGAGACCTCCTCATAGCAAAGAAACAAAACGAAGAATAGGAGAATCAAATCGTGGCGGTAAAAGAAATGAAGAAACAAAAGCCACGATGTCGAAAGCCCAGTCTGGTGAAAATAATCCTATGTATGGTAAAAAACATACAAAAGAAAAGCGTAAAGAAATCGGTGATAAGTTACGTGGGAAATATACTGGGGAAAAATGTTCTTCCTTTAAGGGTTATTATATAACGCCGTGGGGTAAATTTGCCTCTGTTAGGCAGGTACTTGATGAAAACGATATTGTTAAATCTGGTACAATTAGCATATGGTGTAAAAATTCAGAAAAAGTAATTACAAAGCACATGGTTGGAATTTCAAAATATTTAACAGAAGATATGTTAGGTAAAACATTTAAAGAAATAGGATTTAGATTTGAAACAAAATAAAACCATTCTTAGATGAGTATTTTAGGCATCAGTGCAGGGTTCCATGACGCATCAATTAGCGTCATTGATCTAGATGGTAATATAACGTTTGCTGGACACAGTGAGCGTTATAGTAAGAAAAAGAACGACCACACACTCAACGAAGAAATCTTTGCAGACGCAAATGTAGGTTGCATTTCAGATATTGCTTACTATGAAAAACCTCTACTTAAACAATTAAGGCAACTGTATCAAGGTGCTAGTTTTAATTGGGGTCAGATGTTTACTCGACAGGTTTTATCTAAAGCAATACCCCCAAAAGCTAAAAGGTTAATAGGAACAGGCATTCGAACAAAGTCATATCCACATCACTTATCACATGCGGCCGCTGGATTTCAAACATCACCGTATGATAGAGCAACAGTTGTTGTTATCGATGCCATTGGAGAGTTTGATACTATAACCATATGGGGTGCTGAATACGATAAGAAAGGTTTCGCCAAATATTGTAAACTATGGAGTCAAGGATATCCTCATTCAATGGGATTATTTTATTCTGCAATGACGCAACGTGTAGGACTTAAACCAAACGAAGATGAATATATCTTAATGGGCATGGCCGCATACGGAGTGCCGGACTATAATGTGTTTGATGAATTTGTTTTAGATCGAGAAACTATACGATTTAGAAATAATCTACATGCCGGATGCGAAGATTGGGATTCCAACGGCATGAGCGAATTTAACATTGCCGCATCTGCACAATATACATTAGAAGTGTTATTACATAGTGTAATGGACAAAGCCAGAAGATTAAATTGGAGTACAAATTTAGTTTATATGGGTGGAGTAGCGTTAAACTGCTCAGCTAATGAACACTTAGGTGCGTACTTTGATAATACCTGGATAATGCCAAACCCAGGAGATGCAGGCAGTAGTTTAGGGTGTGCGGCCTTGTCGTATGGTAAAAAAATTAATTGGCAACATCCATTCTTAGGAACAAACATACCTGGAGAGTATCCAGTCAATGAAGTCCTGGAAGAACTACTAACTAAAAAAATTGTAGGTGTAGCAAGTGGTCGTGCAGAATTTGGTCCTAGAGCATTAGGTAATAGATCATTGCTAGCAGACCCTAGAGGCAAAGAAATAAAAGACTTAGTAAATGAAATTAAACGTAGACAAAAGTTTAGACCATTTGCTCCTATGATATTAGAAGAATATGTCAACGACTATTTCATAATGCCTGAAGGATTTAAAACAAGTCCATACATGCAAGTTGTGGCAAGATTACAAAACCCCGATGCGTATCCAGCAGTAGTACACGCAGACGGAACAAGTCGTGTACAAACAGTTCCAGCAGACTGCGAAAGTGGGGTTCGACAACTATTAGAAAAATGGTTTGTACTTACAGGTTGCCCAATGCTACTAAACACAAGTTTAAATGTTAAAGGAAAGCCAATGGTTAACGATAGAGATGATGCTAACGAATTTGAAAAACTATATGGAGTTAAAGTTTGTTCATAAAAAATAAACATAAACAGGTCTACTACAGTAACGAGTACCGTAGCACTGACGGAGTTGACTTTTTAAATAAGTGTAATATTACTGTTGAGCAGTTAGGCGTTGAAGACACTTAACCAATTGAGCTTGTTTGTTTCTTTTGAAATGTTCTTGATTGTGGTGTATGATAGGTAACTGTTCTAGATAGTCTAGGTGCAGTTGTTCTAAACTTTTTAACGCAATCTTTCTAGTTTCTTCAAATACAGCATACCATCGGAATCGTACATCACGGATAGTGTCATAGCTTTCGTCTATCCAACGATCAAATGTTTTATAGCCTTGGTCTTTTAATAGAGATAGACTGTTCTCAGTTCCTAGTATTATAAATGCTTGTCCGTGTTTAATTGGTTTTAATGTTTTTTCAGTTAAGAATGCCCCGCCAACAGCATTGATATATGTTTCCATTGCAATGTTCCAATAACTGTTAGTATGAAAGTGATTGACATTTATACTATGATTGTTATGTTCAGCATCTGTTAATTCATCTGCACGTAAAGGCAACACCTCATCAAACATATCAGGCACATAACTTATTCGTTTGGTCTGACCAACGATAAATCCATCATTGATAATATCAAAGTCTCCTTGAGTATCAATGTTTGGAACATTGCCATAACTAACATAGTTATTATTAATTAAATCATTATTCCACAAGTTCCAGACAAATTCTTTTCTATACTTTTTGTGTATTCTGTTTAAGCAAGTGTATTTCTTTTCTTTAGAATTTGCTGTTGCTAGGTCGCTTGCTGTTTTATTTTGTTGCTCATACAAGAACTCGTGATACTGTAGATACCCTTGCCCAATAATTTGATCACTTACAGTATTACCAGTTAGTAAGAATACGCTCGTTCGATCAATGGCGTTTAGATCGCAGAGTTCTTGTAATCGTTTTTCAATTAGATAAGGATCGTCTGGTTCACTATAGATAAACAATACTCTAAGTTTCTTGTTACGAATTTTGTCTAGGGTCAAGTTATCGAAGTAAGTAAAGTAGTCACAATCAAAATTAAAGAAGTATATGTTAACTGGATACCATGTATTATAATCACAATCATCAACGTCTACACGCTGGTAGTCAATCTGGTGCTGGGTTAAAAATGTATCCAATGCACACGGTCGTACGTATGGTGCACTGTACTCTTGACTTTGCTTGTTCTTTAAGTTATAATTACTATTATTTTCTAAGTAAAGTTTAATGTTTGACATATTCATAATGGACATGGGCGGTCACTCCGCTAACCTACAGTATTTAACAGAGCGTTATCCACATGCTAAAGTTTTACGCTGGACCACGCACCTTAACTGTATGCGTAAGGCCGCTGAACAGTCAAGGACACGTTCATTTTGGTTGATTGGCACGTGCTGTGATTATACAGACTTTGACTTCCTATGGGAACCTGTGCCCTGGGAAGAATATCAGATACACTGTTGGGCTAGTGGAGAACAAAAACTAGGCGATACATTTTTAGGCCCAACCAGTAAGTTTTTGGAACAACAACCTGGACGCATAGATCTTTATCAAGATGTAAACTATCACAGACAGGGTGTTGCTAGACTACCTTGGCAGAAAGTTAGATATTCATCACCAAACTTGGTCAAAGAAATACGATCAACATCCATAGAAACACCATACGCACTGTTTACCCACGAGACCAACAACGAGATCGGACATTATGATCCGGCATTATGGTCTCCTGAGGTTAAAAATATCGTTAGTCTGTCAACTGCAAACAGTCAGACCTTGGTGCCTAGGGAGGCAGGTGCACAACTCAATGAACAGATATATGACTATGAACATCTGTTGACGTTTGATCAAATTGAGGATCCTTGCCAGGATATCATATTTATAAGTTATGACGAGACTAATGCTGATGAGAATTGGGGAAAGTTACATCAGAGATTTCCAAAAGCCCGTAGACTACATGGTGTTGAAGGAATGGAAAATGCTCTGAGAGAAGCCGCCAGGATGTCTACCACCGATTGGTATTATGCCGTGTTTGCCAAGACTGAATTACATCCTGATTTTAAGTTTGATTTCTTACCTGACTATTGGCAAGATCCAAAGCACTATATATTCCATGCGGAAAATCCAATGAATGGCCTAGTCTATGGTCACATGGGAGTTATCCTTTATAATTGCAACATAGTAAAAGGTGTCAAACAGTTTGGCATTGATTATACCATGAGTGCCAAACACACAGTGGTATCAGAGATCAGTGCCATTGCTAGATTTAATAGTAATCCATATCAAACCTGGCGTACTGCATTCAGAGAAGCAGGTAAACTGGCACAGTTCTGTGATGAAAAGGCCAATATTGAAAATGAATATAGGCTTAGAATTTGGTTAAGAAAGGCAGAAGGTGAATATTCAGAGTGGTGCCTACAAGGAGCACGTGATGGTTACTTGTTTTATAAAACTAATAAAGATAACCAGAAAGAACTACAAAATGCTTTTAATTGGAAATGGCTGAGACAGTACTTTACAGAGATGTATAATGATGTGGAACATCCAAATTTAACTGTTCTCCAGCAACGTCAAGAATCTTGGCAACCGCAATAGCGTTATCAATATCAGTTTTGGGTGTCTTCTTTTGATCTATACATTCAATAAAATGTTCAAGCTCCAACTGTAAAGGTGACTTAGTAAGATCTGGAGTATGTGTTTCTACTAGTGCTAATGCACTCAGTCTTCGGCCATCTAGATAACCTTGATACAAATCAATTTTATTAGAGCTATCGTCCCAAACAATAGAACCCTGATCACCAACAATAGTTATTTTACGTACTCTTTCTGGCCAATACCAGCTAGTTACCAGATTAGCAGTTACTCCATCTTTATTCTCTAAGATAAGTTGTATATTATCAGTTTGAACGGTATCTGTGACCTTTGTATGACCTACGTGTGCAACTTTTACCGAACCGAGTATCTCTTGGGCTATAGAGATGTCGTGTGTTGTTATACTAAGTAATGGGGTAGTTTTTGTTTGATAAATCCCCCAGTTTAATCTCTGATGATCCATGTGTTTGATTGTACCAATTCTTTCAATATTTTCCTTAATCCAATCTAATGCTGGGTGGTATAAGAAAATGTGCCCTACCATTACTGTTTGTGTAGTAATAGCCTGTTTAATTTTTTCACAATCATTAGCAGTTTCGGCCATTGGTTTTTCAACATAGCAGTCAAACCCTCTTTCTAATAAAGGTAACACAGTACCTAAATGGTCCCATAATGGTGTTGCTATAATTGCGGCGGTGATGTCAGCATCGATATCATTGATAGTCATACCTTCTTTGATATCAACTACCTGCAGTTTACCTACTAACTCGTGACCTTTAAGGCTTTCTACAATCTTACTGCCCCAATACCCTGCTCCAATAACTGCTAAATTTATCATTGCTTTACAAATTCCTTAACAAGGTTAATAATTTTTGTTTGTTCTTCATTACTGAGGGTGTGATAACACGGTAGACTAACACTAGTCCTACAAAACTCATCAGCATTGGGCAACGGCCCATTGATGTATTCCTTAAATAACGGTTGTTCGTGTAACCCTTCTAAGTAATGTACATTAGTTGCTACACCGTTTGCTTTCATAAACTCAATGAATTCGTCACGACGTGGCATCCTGATGCTGTAAACATAATATGTGTGATAACACCAGTCTGGTTCTTTTGGAATTATAACTAAGTCTTTAAACTCTTGGTTGTATCGCTGACATATTTTTCTTTTTCCTTCAAGCCATTTATCTAGGTATGGAAGTTTTGCTAAAACAACTGCGGCCTGTATGTTATCAATCCTAGCATTAATACCTCGAACTTCAAAAGTCCATTTATTTTGTCTACCATGGTTGTTGTACATCCTAGCTTTTTTTATTAAGTCAGCCCGCCCAGTAATACATCCAGCATCACCGATTGCACCTAAATTTTTAACAGGATTAAAACTAAAACAAGTTAAGTCAGCTAGCCCACCAACTTGCTGTCCTTTATATTTTGTTCTTATACTATGTGCGGCATCTTCTATTAGATACAAGTTATGTTTGGTAGCAATAGCTCGCAATCGATCAATATCAGGACAAGCACCGTGCATATCAACAAACAATATTGCTCGTGTTTTTTTAGTTATTTTTTCTTCAATTTTATCTACGTCAATTTGATGATTGTCGTCAACGTCTACATAAACTGGTCGAGCACCTTGCCATATAATTGCTTCGCTGGTACTAATGAATGTACAAGGAGTTGTGATAACTTCATCACTGTCAGTGATTCCAATAGCCATCATGCTACACATTAATGCGGTAGTTCCACTACCAGTTGCACAACAATCTTCAGCGTCTACGAACTTTGCAAACTTCTGTTCAAACTCAGTTGTTATTGCTCCGGTGATAAAATTACTAGTGTCAAATACCCGAGCAACTGCGGCATCAATGTCATCTTTAGCTTCTAAATATTGTGCATGTAGATCTGTAAACGGTATCATAAGGTCTTCCATAATTGTTTTCTAAGATTTATAAATGGTGTCATGGGCCTTCATCCAGTCAACAAATTGTTGACATCCGTCTTTGAAATTAACTGTAGGATTAAATCCTAGATCTCTAATAGCTCTTGTTGTATCTAATCTACCGCGACTAGGAAAGTTTTGATCTCTATCCAATAGTTCTAAACTTCCGTGACCTACTAGACTAATTGCTGTCAGTGCGGCCTTTTCTAATGTTATAGGTTTAGTTTCACATCTAGTAATGTTATAAATGTCATACTTGCAAGCCTTGGTCGCGGCCAGAGCTATACCTTGTGCTGTGTCAGTACTGTATGTAAAGTCTAATATTTCTGATGCTCCATTAACCTTTAATACTTCTCCACGCAATGCACCTAGTACAAATTTTGATAGCACACGATCTTCAACATCTCTAGGACCATAAACAGCACTAGGACGAATAATAGTATAATCAAAATGTTTCTTATAATCCTCAACCAGTTTCTCGCCCATGTATTTCATAATAGCATATTGCCCACGTGGGTTACACTCATGCTTTTCGGTAACCATATCTTCAAAGTCACCATATACCATTGAGCTTGATATATAAACAAACTTACTGGCAATACCTTTACTGGCTTCTAATAGATTAATTAACCCAGTTGACATAACTTCTGAAGCGACGCTTGGGTTTTCTTGTACTACTTTTTGTCTTGGGTAGCTCGCTAGGTGTATAACACAGTCTGGTTGGAAGTCGTCGAAACATTTTTGTACTGTACTACGATCTCTTATGTCTATGCGTCTGGTTGGAATTTGATTTCGTAAATCACTCTGACGCATTTGAAACAACTTCATCATTTGATCTAAAGGAATAAAGTCGTAGTTGGTCATGTTGTCGACGACCATAACGGCATGATCTGGTGACAAGAGCTTAACTACTTCGTGACCTATAAAACCTAATCCACCGCTAATTAATATTTTCATCTATTTCCATTCTGCTTCGTGTTCATAGAATTTTAATATATAATCGGTATACTGTTCGTCATCAAGGTCAGCATATATGAAACCATGTCTACCTAAGTGATAATCCATTTCATATTGTAATGTAATTGCATTACGTTCTACCCATTCGGCTTTTTCTTTATTCTCTTTAAACTTGTCTGCTACTTTCCAAAAAATTTGGTCCTCATCTCTAATTTTATATTCAGAATGCTGGGCAAATCTTACTCTATGTTTATCAGTTAATTTCATACAGCCATCTCCGCTTTAATTGAATCCATTGGATAGTAATCTTGTAGTTTAACATCACTCATGGTGAACTTGTCAATGTCTTTTATGTCTGGATTTAGCCATAATGTTGGTGGTAGTAACGGTTCTCTAATAAGTTGGATTTTTGCCTGTTCAACGTGATTAAGGTAAAGGTGGCAGTCACCGATTGAGTGAATAAATTCACCAACCTCTAATCCACATACTTGTGCGATCATATGAGTTAGTATGCTATAACTAGCAATATTAAAGGGACCACCGAGGTAGATATCACAAGAACGTTGATACATTTGACAACTTAACTTACCGTCAGCACTTACATAAAATTGTGCAAAACAATGACAAGGTGGTAATGCCATTTGTTCTAGTTCTCCAGGATTCCATGCACTCAGAATGTGTCTGCGTCCATTTGGATCCTTTTTAATACCTTCAATGAGGTTGCTAAGTTGATCTACATGATAATCAGGATTAGGTACTCGTTTAAATTCCTGTGCTGTGTTTTCAAATTGACTGTATGAAGCAAACTCTATACTTCTACGCCACGAACGCCATTGTACTCCATACACCCGGCCTAGGTCATAATCAGGTGCAGTAATTTCATCAGTTACTTCACCATATGTACCGTTGACTAACACATCAACTCCTGGAGTCTTGGGTATTACTTGTTTACGGTCTTGCCATTCATTACTTAGAGCATTAGCTGTCCATATAGTTTTCTTTTCTAAGTCTCTAGTACCGTGCAGTATTTCTGCCAATCTACGTTCATCACTACTACCTTCTATAAACCAAAGTAGTTCACTAAGGCATGATTTAAATGCTAGCTTCTTTGTAGTAACAGCAGGAAAACCTTTAGTGAGATCATAGCGTTGTTGCATACCAAATACTGATAATGTACCAACTCCTGTACGATCACTGCGTTTCTCTCCGTTGTCTAATATGTACTGTAAGCTGTCTAGATATGTTTTCATTTTCTTGTCATCACCTTAAAAGTATGTCCTTCGTGTATTACTTCATTCTGCAAATCAAACTCTTGGTTAAGCTGGTCAATATCAATAAATGTATCACAATCATATTTCTCCCATGTTTGTGAAAGATGTATTTCTGTAATTTTAGGTAATAAACTTTTAAACAACTCTGCACCGCCAATGCACCAAACTACTGGACTAGCGTCAATCATATTGATGTCATTGATTAAGCCAACACCTTTAGGTAGGTCAAGTTGCTGTCTACTAACTACAATGTTTATTCTGTTTGGAAGAGGGCGATACTTTTCTGGTATACTTTCCCAGGTATTACGTCCCATAATTACTATTTGATTTTCTGTTAGTTCTTTAAAACGAGGAAGGTCGCCTTCTAGTCTGGCCCAAGGTAACTTATTGTCTTTGCCAATACCGCCTTGGCTATCGCATGCTAGGATGGCCTTCATAGACCACCTAGTATTTTATCCGTCTGTGGTTGAATTAGTTCTGCTACTTGATCAACATCAACAAAAAAGTCAACATTAGCAATGTCTTTATCATATTCTTCTAACTTTTGATCGAGCACTCCTTCAAGTTCGTAGGCATCTAATCCTTTCTTACGTAGTGTTGACATATTTAAATATCGTCGGCGTCCATCTTTGAGTTTAATAACAACTCGCTTAATGCACTCTACCGGAACATTGGTTTTGTCAACACCCTCGACCAAATCCTCCCATCTTGAGAGGAATTCTTCACTGAGGAGCATGTTATTCCTTTCTTCTTAGTTAAGCTACGGTCTTTTTTGCTGTTGTCTTTTTGACACCAGTTGCTTTTGGAGCAGTCTTCTTAGGTGTTAGCTCTTTAGCTTCTGCTTTTAAACGCTTAGATTCTTCAAGCATTGATTTAGCATTAACTTCCATTTCGTTAGCTTGTTTCAAAAGATTATTAGCAATATCTGAATCACTTAACGCAGTATTAGTGTTAGCAGTTACAGGCGGTACATTTCTTTCAGGGGGGGCACCCAATTCACGGCCAACTGTTGGATCAACTAGTCCCCTATTGCTATCTAGTTTTTCTAGACGTTGTTTAGCTTCATCACCAGTTTCCATTTCATTAATAATCTTGTTAAGTTCATCTAATCGAACATTTGAAGTTGCATTTGCTGTAACAACAATTTGATTAGTTTGAACTTTTTTAAGATAACCTTCACTATGAAGTGCACCTAACATGTTTCTACCATCTGGCAATATTGCCTTATGGAATGCATCGGCTACTAATTTTTCTGATTGTCCCTCATTTTCTAACACTTTCATAACTGGATCATGAATAGCACCAGGCAATACATCTGAATATACAACTAGTGCCATGTGAGCTTGTTCAGGAACTTCTCTATAAACGATAATAATTTTACGTTCATTATGTCTACCAACGTGCTTAATCATTTTTTGTTTCTCCTTTATCAGCAGTTGGCTCGTCAGCCTCTGCGTCTTTTGGTGGTAAAAGTGTTTGTAAAAAAGCTGATAGCTTTTCATATACTGCACCAACTGCTGTTAACTCGTTAGCACGCCAAGCACCTCTTTGTGAACCTAGTTCAATACAACTACGTAAAGTTGCAAGATCTTGTACCGTAAGTTGTGGTACAGCATTTTCTGTAGCGGGTGCTTCAGTTGCTTCAGCTGGTTCATTTACTACTTCTTCTTTCTTTTCTTTAGCTTTCGCCATGTTCCAAACTCCTATTCGAATAGTTTCTATTAATATTTAACGGTCTACGCTGGGTAGGGGTAAATTTTTTACTTCTCTGGTTCGTAGAGTGCCCACTGACCAAACGGTGGATTAGGGTGGTCATTGCTGTGTATGATCCATACAGTTTCGCAATAGTTAGCGTCTCCCCAAGTTCCCCAGGGATAACCGTCTGTAAATACCACTAATCTTTTTGGTGAAATGTCATTCTCTTTAAGATAGTTGAACATACAATCAAACTCAGTACCACCTCCACCTTCTATGTCATACTCTAGTATATTGTCTAAATTGTCACTTGTAAAGTCTTGTGGGTTATGAACTTCTGTGTCAAATGAGAACATATGTATTCTGTAATTGTTAAATTCCTCAGTGATACCTTTAACCTCACCTTTGAAATCACTTAACATTCTGTCTGACATTGACCCAGATGCATCAAAAGCAATAGCAATATCAATCATTTCTTCGTGGTTGGTTCCTGGAAGTATAGCATCTAAGTGCCACCCTCTACGACTAGGACGAGCAAAAGTATAATCACTTTTTTGAGTACTTTCTAGTTGTTGTCTAAGAAGGTCTCTCCAATCCATTTGAGGTTCTGTAATGTCTTCTATTATTCTTTTAACACCACTAGGAAGATTACCAGCTCCTGCTGACTTGGCCGCAGTTACCATTGCTTCTTTTAATTCGTCTTTAATTTCTTGTAGCTCTTGTTTTGTTAGTTTAGGTCGACCACTACCTTTTTTCTCATCTTTTTTACCATCTTCTCCATCAGGGCTTTCAGAAGTAGTTGACTCTTCATTTTCTAAATGTTCATCTAACAGTTGATCAATTAATTCCTGAATATCAACTTTATCAGCATTTTCGTATAAGTCATCATACACACGTTCATAGTTCCACCCATAATATTTTGTGTCATGTAAGCAAGGAACAGTAGTAATCATCTCGCCTACCTTGTGTTGTACTAGGTCACCATTGACACAATAGTCAGCGGCAATATTTGCTAATTGAGCTTGATGATCATTGTCAACACGTCGACCAATATGTTCATACACACAATGAAGAACTTCATGCCCAAACAAGAACTCACATTCTTTCTCACCTGACAACATCATTATAAACCGTGAATTGTAATAAAAATTACGACCATCTGTTGCGGCAGTTTGACACCACTCGTCTGCATTTATTAATTTTAATCTTGTAGCTAGGTTACCAAAAAATGGTTGTTTTAATAATAAACCAATTCGAGCAGTAATAAGTCTTTCTCTTGCTTCGAGGTCTACTGCACGGTCTGTGGGGCCTAAGATGTTTGCGAACTTTTCTGCTAGTTCTTTATCTTTATTTTGTGTTGTGGTTGCTGTAGTCATACTAGTATTATATGATAAAGTGAATTATTGGTCAACTGTTATTTTATTATAATTTTTCTTAAGTCTGGATATTTTTTAAATTCTAGCTGTTCATTATGTTGTCCTAATAGCTCTAATCCTTGTTGAGCTTCTTCAGGACTAGGCTTATAATGATACCCTAACTTAAATTCTTTTTGATCTTCCCATGGTGTTATTGATAAGTCTCGACCATCATAGCACATAAGTTTTAACTGTTTATAAAGTGCATAATCATCTAATAGTATAGCACCACCTCTGCCAATGGTTAAGGGTTTACTGTGTCCAAAACTTAAACACATTATCATACCTGGCTTATACATCTCAGGATATAATGCTCTTGCTGAATCCCAAATATTAGTATACTGGAAGTAATACATACCATTCCATGATTCAACATCATTGTATTCAAACTTAACGCCTATCTTCATAAGCATCATTGGTATTGAAATGTATGTGTACGGCGTAAACTCTGTTGATGTAACCTCAGTTGCTCTAAATGCAAGCTCAAGTGCATGTGTACAACAATCAGTCATTACAGCGTACCTAGCACCTGTGTATGACGCTAGTGCAGACTCAAACTCTGTTATGTAATCAAATGGGTTACTCATTTTCCTGCTCCTAATTTTAGTCTAGCTAACGTGGCATCTACTTCATGCTGAAAGGTTATTTCCATCCAATCTGTAGTTACATTTGCATGCCAATTGTGCCCAGGCAACCCAAACTGCTCAGTCAGCCAGGCCATATCTTCATTCCACTCACGGACCGTGTCGCCCTTTCTCCAATGTATTTTAACCAGGTGATTCAATGACGTTTTCTCTATCATGTAACCAAGTAACAATGGCATACTTGGTACCTTTAGTTACCGGTTTAGCCTGATGTTGGTATGCCCATGCACTAGGAAACATAACTAACGTTCCTGCTTTGGGTTTAATCCAGACATTGTGTAAAGGAAAAATTAGTTCGCCACCTTCATAGTTATCATTAATGTAAAGTATAGCACTTATGTGTCTTCCTGTTATTGTAGGGCCATCATAATGATTAGGATATTCACCACCTTCTTGATAACGCAACAATTGATAGCTAGAATTATTAAAGCAGTCTTCTCTAATTCCATACCGTGGCATATATTCAGCAGTAGCGTCAGTCAGCACCATATGGAAGTCTTCAAATAGCTTAGTTGTAATTGGGTGTCGATGTTTCTTATGTATAGCTGTTAGATTTAAGTAATCACTTTGGCGTTTAGTGTCCTTGCCTAGATACGGTGCAGGTTTCCAGCAAATATTTGGTAGCTCAGTATTCTGACAAACAGCCTCAACTAAGGTTACAGTGTTATCAGAGTATTCCCAACAACCGTCCCAGATATCAATACACCCTGCTAATGTTTTAGTTAGCTTCATTTTGCTCCTTAAACCTATCTTGCATTACTATTCCGTTTAAGTGATCTAGTTCATGTTGAAACACAATAGACGGAAGTCCCCATAGCCTTGTTGTTATTTGTTCACCTTTATGATTATAATAGATAGCTTCGATATAAGCAGGTCGTCTAATTGAAAAACTTTCTCCAGGAAAACTTAAACAACCTTCATCAATTTTAGCAGTTGTTTCACCGTAATTAATGATTTCTGGATTAAAACAGAACGAAGCTACATCTCCTGCACCAAATTTAGTTTGCATCACAAACAACCTACATCCAATGCCAAGTTGCGGAGCCGCAAGCCCAATGCCATTAGACTTTTTCATAAACTCTAACATTTTTATTGCTAGATGTAAATTCTTTTCAGGCTTCCCAAAGTCAAAAGGTTCCGCAACATTATGTAACACAGTGTCTACGAATTTAAACTTGTTAGGTATTTTAACTTTCATTGCCTTCAAATCTCATAAAGTAATACGTAAGGTATCTATTAAGTTCGTGACTACTTGACCACTTCCATTTATCGTAACTTATTCTTTCGGCAAACTGGACATCTTTAAGATCTTCTTCTATGATATCCATACGATCATTCCATTGGAATATTTTTTCAGTAGTATCCAGAGGTTTCTCTAACCTAACAATCATAAGTTGATCATCGGGCCCTGCATTCTCTATGTCAATTGTCATTTCCATCTTAATAAGAAAGCATCAACCTCCTTGCTCGATGACAAGTATATTCTATTACTGTGAACGCTGGTTTGATTATCCCAACACCAGTACTGATTGCTTATTTGTCGTTTGTGTAAGTGCAACCAACTTTGTAAATCTACAGAGCTAGTCCAAGTAGTCCAACACCAATCCAAAGCCGTAGCAAAGTCCTCTACTGCCTGCTGATAACTAATCCTATCAAACTCAATACAGTAGAGGAATTTTGGGTGTGCATTCCATTGCACTGTTGTCTTTCTTACCTTAAAGGTACGCATTTATCCCTGACTTGCTTTTAGTATGTACTTCCCGTACTTATCATGAAACTTATCGAAGCTCTTAAGTTTAGTTGGACTAAACTTTAAATCATATGTAGTAAGAGCAGTTCTAGCACCCATTACTACTATTTCTGTTTCAAAGTTATTCATCATGTACTCAAAGAAACAATCAAGATTTTTAGTCCACTCAACTTCTTTTATGCCTTTATCTTGTCTATCTTTAAGTTCATAACACATTGATACAACCAATGAATACATAGCTGAAATATCTTTAATTTCTAACTCTGTTACTTTACCTGATAGTATGTCTTCTGGATTAGGCATTTGGCTAGCTACTTTTCTATGTGCCATAAACTTAACTGCAAG
>Ga0075110_1000566_pt1 | contig 17809 bp, 15 predicted proteins | sample AntAceMetag02UK8_FD_69799 | JGI IMG/M metagenome (GOLD analysis project Ga0075110, IMG submission 69799) | Saline lake microbial communities from Ace Lake, Antarctica - Antarctic Ace Lake Metagenome 02UK8 | ecosystem: Environmental > Aquatic > Non-marine Saline and Alkaline > Saline | place... | reverse complement strand
GTCGAGACGTTCGATAATCATGGCGTTGGCCATTCCACCTGCTTCACACATTGTCTGCAAACCGTATCGACCCCCGGTCGCTTCAAGATGGTGCAGAAGTGTGGTTGTAATTCGAGCTCCGGATGCACCGAGCGGATGCCCGAGTGCAATGGCTCCTCCCAACGGATTGAGCTTGGCCTGGTCTACCGGAAACTCAGCCAGCCAGGCTAACGGAACACTTGCAAAAGCCTCGTTCACCTCAATGGCGTCCATCTGATCAATTGTTAATCCGGCTTTCTCCAGCACCCGGTGCGTCGCGGGAATTGGGCCCGCCAGCATCAGCACAGGGTCGTCACCGACACTGATTGATGCGATAATCCGAGCTCTTGGACGTAGCCCGTAGTGCGCAGCTTTTTTTTCAGACATAACAAGTAGCGCTGCAGCCCCATCGGTTATCTGCGAGGAGTTTCCTGCCGTAATGCGCCACTGCATATCTGGCCATTGTTCCCTGTTGTTCTCTGTAGCGAAAGCTGGCTGAAGTGATGCCAACTTTTCTGTCGTTGTTCCTCGACGAATGCTCTCATCGACGCTCACCAGTCCATCTGATGAGCGGATAGGTACTATTTCGCGCTCGAATTCGCCGTTATCTGCCGCGCTGGCGGCACGTTCTTGTGATCGTGCCGAGTATTGGTCTAGCGCCTCGCGTGAGATATTCCATTTCTGAGCGACCAACTCTGCTGCCACTCCTTGTGACGTCAAATCTGGATAGCGCTCGCGGACCGTGGGTCCTTGCGGATCCATGCCCATTCGATTGCTCCCCATCGGAACGCGGCTCATGGATTCGAGCCCACCTGCAATAGCGATGTCGTAGGCCCCCGCCATGACACCTTGGATTGCAAAATCCAAGGCCTGCTGACCGCTGCCACATTTGCGTTCGATGGTCACGCTCGGGACATGCTCGGGAAATCCGGCAGCTAGCCAGGCTTGGCGTCCAGGAGTTCCTGAGTGTTCACCAACCTGTGAGACGCAGCCAATAAGAACGTCGTCGACGACGCCCGGATCCACACCGGCCCACTCGATTATTCCGGATAAAACCTGGGACAGTAAGTCGACCGCGTGAATACCGGAAAGGGCCCCGCCCTCCTTGCCTTTACCGATCGGGCTTCTCAATGCTGCGACAATCACCGCCGGTTCGGTCATCACATCTCCCACTTCTTCAATATTCCGTCAAAAATCGATAGTTGAGAAAGTTTCCCAATTTGATGTAAAAATCTATACTTACGAATATCATAGATTATTAAATAGGTATTAGGAGGACTAATGGGCAAGCTTGGAATTGATGACGTCGACGATTTATCTGGCGTGACTTTATTGTCAAAGGATCGGGAGGAATTATTTGGAAATCAGTCTGAATGTACGTTCATATTCAACCGGCCAGGAGGATGGCCATCTGGTGTGGTCATGAGTTATGTGTACAGCGAAGACAGCATATGGATTGCATCTGTTATTGACCGGCCTCAAGTTTCGAACTTGTCGGTGGACCCACGGGTTACAGTTGTTGTCAGCAATTCCGGAACTGAAACGCAAGGCAGGCAAATGATTGCGGTTCGCGGAGTAACTGTTGTTCATGAGCCGGGTACAGCGACGTTTGATCGCATGCTTCTAATAATTGGTTCACGCTTGCAGCCCGCTGATCCGATGGCATTTGTCAGATTGCTCAACACTCCTAAACGCCGAATTCTGCAAGTTGTACCCGCTGGCGTGTCTTCCAGTCATGACTCACGTCGTATGCCAGGTGACGGCCGCGGGGGACCGGCCGAACTCAACTCACAAGAGAAGAAAGCCTAGGAGGGCGTGTTATGTCGTCGGAGAATGTAGTCAATCGGCCCGAGATTGCTGAATATGAGCACCGTAACGTCAATGTTGAACTTATGGTTCGCGCGCAAAATCTCTATGCCCTCTATGCGTGGGCTGTCGATTATGGCGATTTTGATTTACTGACCTCAATTCTTGGACCTGAAATCTGCATCACCCGCGGTGAAGACACTCATGACGGAATCGAAGCATTTCTTGACGTATATCGACGCAATTGGGCCAGCGACTGGAGTGCAGGAAAGCATTTCATCTCTAATGTAATGGCAAGCCGTGCCGACGACGGCAGTATTCGATCCCGCGCCTATTTCCAAGCTGTTTTCCTGCGTTCGGATCGCACAAGCATGGTGATCGGACGCTATGACGACTCACTTGTCGACATAGATGGGCAATTGCGCATCCAACATAAGCGAATAAGCGTTGAAGGCGTCCTAGATTTGCCGAGAACATTCATGGAATGGGGTGGATATCAGTTGGGAAGAGTGAAATAGGTCGGAATTGGATTCTTCATTTGTCAAAATAATGGACAAATTCTGTGATTCAATCTAGGATTATCATTGTAAGGAATTAATACGCCAGAAATAGGGAGTCGCATGAATCCGGTGGGCCGATCGGGATCAGTTGTCGTAACTGGTGCCGCGCAGGGCATTGGCTGTGCCATTGCTAAATCTGCAGCTGCAGATGGTTGGCGAGTCATCGGCGTGGACCTTGCCGCGGGTCGTCTTACAAAATCCATGGCGTCTATCCCCGGGAAACATGATTATGTTGTTGGAGATGTAACGAATGAAAGTGTCATTGCAGAGGCTTGTGAACTTGCCGCCCAGGGTGCTCCGCTGAGAGGCTTTGTTGCCAATGCCGGATTGATCGGCCCAGGCGCATCAATTATTTACCCGCTTGATCAATGGGATCACTTATTAAATGTGATGTTGAGAGGCGCTTTTTCAGGTAGTCGTATTGCCGCGCAATGGATGCTAGAAACCGGAAGTGGTGGCAGCATTGTCATGACAAGTTCAATTGCCGGACGACTTGGCTTTGGTGCGAGAGCCGCCTACTGTGCAGCTAAGTCAGGTGTCAACGGGTTAGTGAGATCCCTCGCTGTTGAGTGGGCCCCAAGTGGCATCCGAGTCAATGCGGTAGCCCCGGGGGCCATTGACACAAATCTGCAGTCCGCCATGCAAGAGACAGGACATTCCAGTTCCGATTCTTATGTCAGCCACATCCCAATGAAACGAATTGGTAAACCGAGCGAGATTGCAGATGTTGTGTCGTTCTTACTTTCTGAACGATCCACCTACGTGACGGGAGCTGTTGTACCGATTGATGGAGGTTGGTCCGCATACGGTATGAGTGTTGGAGAGTTATGAAATATCCGTCAGTAGTAGTTATCAACGTGGAAGAAGGGAATTAACCATGGTTGCAATGGGCATATTGCTCAGTGATGTTCCGGCATCAGTTTCGCCTGCGCAGCAGTTTCGAGATGTAGTGCGGATAACACATGCCGCGCAGGAGAGCGGTTTCACATATATCGTCATTGGCCAGCATTTCCTTTATGGAGACCTGCGCTGGTTGCAACCGGTGCCATTATTGGCTCGCCTAGCAGCTGAAGTGAACCACGATGTCAAACTAGCGACTCAGATCATGATCGCCCCCTTGTATCACCCAGTGATGCTTGCTGAAGAACTTGCCACTCTCGATGTCGTGACAGAAGGCCGACTCATCGCGGGACTTGGATTGGGTTATCGAGCGGAAGAGTTTGATTATCTGGGGGTCCCATTCAAGCAACGAGCAGGTCGAATGGACGAGATTTTGGAGATTATCCAGATGCTCTGGACGCAGGATGAAGTCACTTACCATGGGAAGTACTTCACATTGGATAACGTTCGTCCACACCTAAAACCCGTGCAGGATCCACTGCCCATTTGGATTGGAGCGCATTCCATCCCGGGTGCAGTGCGTGCTGGGAAGTTTGGTGATGGATACGCATGCCCACCAGAAACACCTGTTGATGAAGTGCGGGAACGCTACAGGGTTGTGGCTGAAGGCTTCGCTGCAAGAGGCAAGGCATTTACCCCCCAGCCGCTGAGAAGAAATATCTTAGTCGCAGACACAAAAGACGAAGCATTATTGGAATTCGCTCGAGTTGCCCAAGGTCGCTACCTCACGTACCTTGAAAAAGGGCTTGACGTCATGTCAAATGCCGATCTTAAGAATGAGTTCGCCAAAGCAGTGGAAGATCACGCAGTTGTCGGGACGCCTGACGAAGTCACCGAGAAACTAGTCCGACTTGTCACCGAGCTACCGGTTGACCCATTACTGATTCGCCCGCAATGGCCCACCATGGACGCAGATGAAACGATTAAGGCGATCAAGCGAATTGGTCGAGAGGTACTTCCGACCATAGTGGCGATACCGCCAAGCACAACACTATAATTCATGCATATAGTTATTCTAATTCAGTTGAGGAGTGAAGCAGCTTGATGCGCACCTACACCGATCTGGTGCCAACATTTCCAGAGCGTTCCGGTTGGACCCTTTCCAAGATCCTTGACAGCCGAGCGAACCAAAACCCCGATGCGGAATTCCTGCGTGCACCGGAAGAAGGTGCTCGTTGGACATACGGTGAGATCCGCGATCAGTCCCGCTCGGTTGCCGATCGGATGTATCAGCAGGGTGCGTTACCGGGCGACCGAGTCTTGATTATGGCGATTAACTCATCCGAGTTCGTGCGAACGTGGCTGGCAACTGGAATCTCCGGGCTAGTTGAAGTGCCCATTAACACGGCGTATGAAGGGGAGTTTCTTCGCCACCAAGGGACGGTGACTTCTCCGAGATACGCGGTCATTGACGACCAATTCGCTGAGCGTTTTATTCGGTTACGCAGTGAGCTCACATCAATTGAGCATTTTTGGGTAATTGATAAAGGCTCGGGGTTGAGTGCAATCGAATTACTAAAGGACGCGGGTTGGAGCGCTGCACCCTGGAGCGATTTACTCGAAGGTGAAGCGCGAGAATTTCCTGTTCCTGCTCCGCATGATCTGGCGTCCATCTTCTTCACATCTGGCACCACGGGGCCGTCAAAAGGTGTGGCAATGCCTCACGCTCAAATGTACTTTTTCGCAGACGAAGTCGTGTCTCTCACGAGATTGACAAGTAGCGACACGTACATGACGGTCACGCCGCTATTCCATGGAAATGCGCAATTTATGGCCGCCTATCCAGCACTCGTTGCGGGCGGCAAACTCGTTATTCGTTCAAAGTTTAGTGCCAGTAAATGGGTGGAACAGGTCCGCGAGGAGGGCGTGACCGTCACGAACTTTATCGGCATCATGATGGACTTTATCTGGAAGCAAGCGCCTCGGCCAGACGATTCAGACAATCCAGTCCGCTGCGTATTCGCGGCGCCGACTGCGAGCAGCATCCTTGAACACTTTAAAAAGCGTTTCAACATTGAGGCATTTGTAGAAGTCTTTGGTCTGACTGAAACTTCTGCACCCATTATGTCTCCGTACGGGGAAGATCGACCGGCCGGCGCCGCCGGACTTCTTGCCAGTGACTTTTTTGATGCCAGACTTGTTGATCCGGAAACGGATGAACAAGTTGGCGTAGGCGAAGTTGGCGAACTGGTAATTCGGCCGAAGTATCCGTGGATTTCCAGCATGGGCTATTTTGGAATGCCCGAACGTACTGCCGAGACATGGCGAAACCTCTGGTTTCACACTGGTGACGCCCTGAAGCAAGATCACGACGGTTGGTATTACTTTGTGGATCGTTACAAGGATGCACTTCGCCGACGTGGCGAAAACATTAGCTCGTATGAAGTGGAGCAAGCGGTGCTAGCACATCCAGCGGTTAAAGAGTGTGCCGTGATAGCGGTTGCTGCTGACGAGGAAGCTGGTGAAGATGAAGTCATGGCGGTCATCGTGACCAATGAGAATATCGATCCCTCGGAAATCTGGGCATATTGTGAAGGACGGATCCCGAGCTTTGCTGTTCCTAGATTCATTCGTTTGGTGGAAGCGCTGCCACGGACGCCCTCGGAGAAAATCCAAAAATCGGAATTACGAGCCGCCGGTATTACGCCAGACACACATGACAGAAATAGCACCAACTAAAAAAAAGTAAGTGGCCAACGAATAATGAGGAGAAACCATGGACTATGCCGAACCAAGTGACTACGAAGACATTCGTCAGGCTGTTCGTCAAATGTGTGCAAAGTTTGACGACAGGTATTGGCAAGAACATGACGAGAATAAAGAATTTCCGTGGGAGTTCTACAACGCGGTTGCCGAGGCTGGCTGGATGGGCTTGACGATTCCTGAGGAATATGGAGGCGGCGGACTTGGCGTCCAAGAGGTCTGCATTGTTGAACAGGAGATCGCTGCCTCAGGGGCAGGGATGAATGGTTGCAGTGCAGTTCACATTGGAATGTTTGGCTTCGAATCAATGCTTCGATACGGCTCGGACGCTATGAAACAAAAATACTTGCCCCGAGTGGTAACGGGTGAATTGCACGTCTCTTTCGCTGTCACTGAACCAGATGCTGGTACTGATACAACCAACCTCAGCACTTTCGCCCGAAAGGTCGAAGGTGGTTACCTCATGACTGGGAAAAAAGTTTGGATCACCAAGGCACTCGAAGCTGAAAGGATGTTCATTTTAGCTCGTACTACTCCGCTAAATGAAGTTGAGAAAAAGACTGACGGTCTCACCATGTTCTTTGCTCCGATGGATCGAGATCACATTCAAATTCGTCCTATTAAAAAGATGGGCCGGAATGCGATAGATACGAATGAACTTTTTATCGATGATCTTTTTATCTCCGACGACGACATTATCGGTGAAGTCGGCAAGGGTTTTCGGGCAATCATGGTGGGACTAAATGCGGAACGCGTCATCGCGGCAAATGCTGCTTTGGGTATTGGAAAAGCTTCGATCCGTCTGGCGACCGATTATGCAAATAGTCGAGTTGTCTTTGGCCGACCGATCGGCCAAAACCAAGCAATCGCGCATCAAATTGCGCTGTCACAAATACGGATAGATGCAGCGGAAGCCGTTTGCCAAAAGACGGCTTGGATGGTTGACAAAGACCTTCCTTGCGGGAAGGAGGCTAATGAATCCAAGTATCTCGCCTCTGAAGCCGGATTTGAGGCCGCTGATATGGCGATAAATGTCCTCGGTGGTTACGGCTATGCCAAAGAATACAACGCTGAGCGGTATTTCCGGGAATCGCGCCTGATGCGGATTGCGCCCATTAGCCAAGAGATGGTGCTCAACTACATTTCTGAGCACACGCTAGGACTTCCGCGAAGCTACTGAATTGAGATATCCGTTAATCGATCGTTTGATTAATTCTATTCTGATTGAGAAGGAGATCGATGACTATGACAGATAACCAACAGACCAATACGCCAGGTCGCGACTGGGTTCCCCCCACTCGTGATCTGTTGATTGGTGATCGATTCGCGCCGGGGGAGGGTGAAGCTATTGAAGTTGTTAATCCCGCCACAGAAGAGATACTTGCCATTATTCGCGGGGCATCCGTCGAACAGGTAGATCAAGCTGTCGAGGCTGCCCACGCAGCATTTGATGCGTGGGCGCGGACGTCGCGAGAGGAACGCTCAGCGGTCCTGCATCGTTTCTGCGACGCAATGGAAGCGCATATACCGGAATTACTTGCATCGATAGTCAATGAAGTTGGGACACCGGTTTCAATGGCTGAATTTATGCAGGTGAAACTCGGAATCTCGCACCTGCGCTGGCAAGCCGATGCCGCGTTGAAGGATCGAACAATCGACTTGGGCCCTTGGGGTGACCCGGTACCAACTCACAGTCACGTGAATTATCTTCCGGTTGGAGTCGTTGCCTGTATTACGGGCTACAACTACCCGCTGAACTTGGCAATTTTCAAGTTCGGCGCCGCAATGGCGGCTGGATGCACGGTTGTATTACTCCCGTCGCCGCGCACCCCCCTCACCACTCTTTACCTCGGTGAGTTGGCCAAAGAGGCTGGCATCCCTGCAGGGGTCTTCAATGTCGTGATTGGTGGCCCTGAAGTCGGAATGCGATTGACCACGCATCGTGGCGTGGATAAAGTATCTTTTACAGGCTCGGATGCCATTGGTGAAAAAATAATGCAGCAGGCAGCCACTGGCCTTAAAGATGTCACGCTTGAGTTGGGCGGAAAGTCACCGAGCATTGTTTTAGAGGGATCCAATGTTGAGTCATTCGCAGCTGAGATGCACTTGCGTTGGTCTCGTAACGGTGGCCAAGGGTGTGCCGCTCTCGCGAGAATAATGGTGCACGAATCTCTCATGGATCGATTCCTTTCGGCGGGAGCACAAGCCTTTGACCAGATGAAAGTGGGTGACCCGTGGGATCCGGCAACCAATATTGGTCCCATGATTCGACCTGATCACCGTGCCCGTGTGCGATCATTCATTGACGGTGCGCCAGCAGAGGGTGGGCGAATATTGCTTTCGGTAGAAACACCGCTCCCTGAAAAAGGCTATTTTGTGAATCCAGTTTTGCTGGGAGATCTTCCCTACACGGCATCGGCCTGCCAACAGGAAATCTTTGGTCCGGTTGCAGTTATTCTGCCATTCAAAGATGAAGAAGAGGCCGTCAAAATTGCAAACTCGACCGAATATGGGTTAGCTGCAAATATTTACAGCCCCGACGTCGACCATGCGCGTGAATTGGCAACACGTATTCGATCAGGAACCGTGTGGATAAACGGCGGCGGTCAAATGCGACCGGATGCTCCATTCGGCGGGTTCAAGCGTTCCGGCATTGGACGTGAGATTGGTGAATGGGGAATCCTTGAGTACCTTGAGCCACAACACGTGCAGTGGCGCACCTAATGCATGACTCTCAGACAGACGAAAGCCGTAAAGGTCCGATGGCAGGTGTCACAGTTCTTGAGTTAAGTTCGATGTATGCCGCGCCAACATGTGGGCGGATGCTTCGAGACTTTGGGGCTACCGTTATCAAAGTCGAAGATCCTGTGTCGGGTGACTTTGCTCGGCAGTGGACTCCCTTCAAAAACGGTTTATCTCTGGGTTTCTCCCGATTGAATTCTGGAAAGCAATCCTTGGGAATCGATTTGCGCACGGAAAAGGGGCGAGACGTCATCATTGATTTGGCTAGTCGAGTCGACGTTGTGCTGGAGTCATTTCGTCCAGGTCGCATGGAAGCCTGGGGATTGGATTACGCAACATTAAGTGCCAATAATCCGGGACTGGTCATGACACGAGTTTCCGGTTTTGGGCAAACTGGTCCTTATAGTGCTAGGCCAGGGTTTGGAACCGTTGCAGAAACTTCGAGTGGATACGCATACATAAATGGGTGGCCAGATACACCGCCCACGTCGCCGCCATTTGGCTTCGCGGATTCTATCGCGGGAATCTCTGCCGCATTCGGCACGTCGATGGCGCTTTTCCAACGTGAGCGCAACGGGGTCGGAGACGTGGTGGACGTTGCGCTGTATGAACCGCTGATGTTCATTATTGGCGACATCGTGCTGCAATGGACTGGAAATGGTGTCATTCAAGAGCGAGTGGGAAATGGCACTGGATCAGCATCTCCGCGGGGCATATTCCAAGCTAATGATGGAAAGTGGTTGTCCATTGCGGCATCGTCTCAAACAATTGCCGTCAGACTCTTCGAGGCAATGGACAGACCTGACATCATTGAGGATCCGCGATACGCAACGAATGCGGCCCGAATGGAACACAACGAAGACATGCAAAGAATTGTGGCTGAATGGGTTGGTCGCGAATCCCGTGAGAGAATCCTAGGAATCTTGGACTCTTATGATGTTGTTGCTGCGGCTGTCAACGATGCCAAAGATATAACGGAGGATCCGCATTTCATTGAGCGAACATTGGTTGATCTGACCGGCAGCGACATTCTGGGTGCAATCAAAATGCCCGGGCCTATTCTGCATGTCTCCTCGTATTCAGGACCCGAGTACATTGGTGTTCCTGAGATAGGTCAGCACACCAGCGAGGTACTCAGCGGATTGCTTGGGTACACGAAAGATCGCATAGCTTCATTGGCGTCTGAGGGAATTATTACCGGAAAGTGATTCAGGGTTGACCACCGTCAACAGTAAGTATGGATCCCGTTGTGTAACTTGATGCATCACTAGCGAGATATAGTGCCGTGCCGAGTATTTCTTCTGGATTTCCACCGCGCTGCAGCGCAAAGCCTTGTGCCCGTTTGGCAAAGGCGCCTGAATCCCATGAAGAACTAACGTCTGTGAGAAATGTGCCTGCCATTATCGCATTTACGCGCACCGTCGGACCGAATGCGTGGGCCAGTCCAATAGTGATCGCATTCAGCCCAGCTTTTGCTGCCGCATAGGGCAGTATTGAAGGGCGAGGATGCACTGCCCCGGCGCTGGAAATGTTAATGATGCTGCCGCCGTTACCTTGAGCCATCCGAGTACCGATAAGTGCGGCCAGCCGAAAGGGGCCCTTGAGATTAACGTTAAGAACCTTGTCGAAAAGCTCCTCGGAAATTGTGTCGACAGACTCGTAGAGTGGCGACATTCCGGCGTTATTGACCAATATGTCGACTCGACCAAATTCCTGGTAGCACGCATCAACGAGTTGATCGAGCTCGTTCCATTTGCCCACATGACAACCCACCGCAAGGGCTCGCCTGCCAGTGGTCGCTTGGATTTCGGCGGATACCGCTTCACAAGACTCTACTTTGCGACTAGCGACAATAACGTCAGCTCCAGCTGACGCGAAGCCTTTAGCCATTATTTTGCCAAGGCCGCGGCTGCCTCCGGTCACGAGTGCCACCTTGTTGGTTAAATCAAAAACATCTGACATGTTTCTCCCTTAATTACTTAACCACAATTTCCCGGGCCTTGCGCAAGCAACCAAATTCATTGCTATGATGATCATAGACTAAACGAGGAGGGCAAATGAGCGATAGTTTCACGTTGACACCTGAGCAGGAAGCGCTGCGCTCAGTGGCAAGAGAAATTGCCAAGGATATTTACGCGCCTAAAGCGGAAGAATGGGATCTGAATCGGACCCTACTTCCGGAAGCAGAAATAAAACGCCTGGCAGACCTAGGTTTTCTGGGTATTTGCCTTCCTGAAGAATACGGTGGCTCAAATGCCCCTCTAATGGACGCGCTCATTGTCATTGAGGAGTTAGCAAAGGAGTGCCGCCCGGCCGCCTTCCAGGTATTTGAGGCAAATGTTGGACCTGTGCGCGTGCTTGAATTTTATGGGACCGATGAACAACGAAAGTCGATTATTCCTCGTGTCGTCACAGGTGAAACAAGTGTTGCGATAGGAATTTCGGAGCCGGATGCAGGCTCAGCCGCCACAGATATGCGAACGTCTGCGCGTCTTGAAGGCGACGAATACGTGATTAATGGCACTAAGCGTTGGATTTCTGGCGGCGGTCATGCCGGAAGTTATTTAGTTTATTGCCGATTGAATGATGCCGCGGGAGCCAAAGCGATTGGTGCGGTGTTGGTGCAAGCAGATTCTCCGGGGCTCAGTTTTGGCGCCCAGGAGAGACTCATGGGATTCCGGGGTATCGCCTCGGCGGATTTGATTTTCGAAGATGTTCGAGTGCCCGTCACAAATTTGGTCATTCCTGCCGGAGGGTTTAAGGATCTTTTTGGGGTTTTTGCTATCGAACGGATGGGAAATGCCACCATGAGCTTGGCACTTGGACAGGCAGCACTCGATCGTACGGTGGCCTATACACGGGAACGCGTACAGTTCGGTCGCGCCATTAATGAGTTTCAAAATGTTCAGTTAAATGTTGCGGACATGGCGATGCAAGTTGAAGCCACTCGACTGCTGATCATGCGAGCAGCGGCATCAGCCGGCAAAGGTCTGCCCGATACTTATGAGGTCTCGGTAGCGAAATGCTTTGCCAACGAAATGGCTAAGCGTGTGACGGATCTAGCCATGCAACTTCATGGTGGAAATGGATATACCGAAGAATATGGAATCGAGCGTATGCACCGTGATGCGCATGGTTGGGCCATTGCTGGTGGAACGCCAGCCATGCAGCGCATTCGAATTGCTGCCGAAATTTACGGTCAAACTTTCAATCAACGTTTGTAATATGAGATTGGAGAAAATTCGTGGAACAAAATTTATTTGAACTCCCAGAAAAATATACGGAGATTGCGCAGCAAGCGCGTGCGACGGCTCGGCAGGTAATTCCCTACGCACACGTCGCCGACGAGGCAGACCATTTCGATCCAAATGTTCGGCGGATTTTGCAGGAGAGCGGACTGTGCTCGCTGGCAATCCCGGAGAAATTTGGTGGAAGATTCCCTCAGGTGGATTCGCTCGCGGTTACGGTCGTCAGAGAGCAACTTGCCTACGAATCGTCCCATGCTGACTCAATGTTTTGCATGCAAGGCATTGGTTCCTACGGGTTGGTGCAAGCTGGTCACCCTGAGGTCCAAGAGCATTGGCTGCCAGCCGTTGGAAGGCTTGAAGCGGTTGCGGCGATGGGTCTCACCGAGCCCGATGTTGGCTCGGATTTGCGTTCAATCTCCACAACCATTGAAGTCCAAGGCGACACACTAGTCATTAACGGCCACAAGTCCTTCATAACCAATGCGGGAGACGCTGATTTCTACACGATCCTTGGGAAAGAAATTGTCGATGGTGAGATTGCTTATTCCCTTGTTCTCCTCCCGGCAACTGCGGAGGGTCTGATGGTGACGCAGCCGTACCAAATAATCGCACCCCACGTTCTCGGGGATGTAATCATGAAAGATGTTCACGTACCCATTAAAAATCGAATAGGAGAGCCAGGTAAAGGCTTCGGGCTTGTCATGGCAACGCTTTCTACCTTTCGTGTCTCTGTTGCTGGCGCCGCGGTGGGTATCGCGCAAGCGGCACTCGATGAGGCCACGAAACATGCGGCCAACAGGGAACAATTTGGAGTACCTCTCGCCCGATTAGGTGGTATCCCGGGGCAATTGGCGCAGTCGTGGGTGGATATTGAAATGGCCCGAGCCCTCACTTATCGCGCGGCCGCAGCTTCAGCGAGGGATGCGCGGGCCAACCTATATTTGTCGTCGCTTGCCAAGGCTGGAGCGACCGAGGCGGCCGGTCGAGTCGTGGACCGGGCGGTTCAAATAATGGGTCGATTCGGGTTGGTCACGGGTTCTAAGATCGAACGTCTATATCGGGAAGCCCGACCACTTCGGATCTACGAAGGCGCAACTGAAGTGATCTACGATTCACTCGCAAAACAACTTGTAGAAAGAATTGGAATAAACAATGATCATTGACCTCCATTGTCATGTGTGGCCTGACCACATCGCCCCGCAAGTGCTCTCGGGCAAAATTGCTGGACTTGATCCCATGGGTGATGGCACGATTTCTGGGCTTTTAGCGAAGATGGACGAATCAGGAGTAGATATTGCCTGCTGTCTGGGTGTCACAACTGTCCCAAAAAATCTGGAAAAGACAAATGAATTTATCGGCTCGGTCGATCGCTCCCGACTCATTCCACTTGGAACAATCCACCCGGATCGATCTATCGCAGACAATATTCGTTCTGTCCTTGACAATGGCATTGTCGGGGTTAAATTGCATCCAGACTTCCAGGGAATCAGCCTTGCCGATCCCCGCGTGATTGAAATTTGCCGTGCTCTCGCGGACGAAGGAATTCCCGTGATCACTCACGCGGGCAAGGGAAGTGACGAGGCCGCAACGGAACGAGGAAGTCCTGACAAGGTACTTGCAATGACCGAAGCGATCCCTAATCTGACTCTAATTGCGTGTCATTTTGGGGGTTATCATCAACTGGACCTCAGTGAAGAGTTGATTCTTGGATCAAAAGTGATTATGGAAACATCTTGGCCGCCAACTATGGCAATTTTAGATCCAGAACGAATCAAATCCATCATTGAACGGCACGGTGTTGACAAAGTTGTCTTTGGGTCGGATTGGCCCATGGCCGACCCAACAGCCGAAATCATCGGCATCAAAGCCCTCGGCTTGGATCCGGAAGACGAAAAGAAAATTCTTGGCGGGAACTTGGCTCGGATTTTCGGACTCAAGGGCTTAATTGGATGATGCCCGCTCTTGCCAATGATGCGGTTGTAATTATTGCTGGCGCTCGTACGCCCATTGGAAGTTACATGGGTTCCATGTCTTCGATTCCGACTTACCTCCTTGGGAGCTTAGCCGTTCAGGAGGCGCTTATCCGGGCTCATGTCTCAGCAGATGACGTCGATGAATTGGTGTTTGGATGCATCGGCCAAGTGGGTCCAGAGGCTTACAATGCGCGGCGAGTCGCTCTAGATGCAGGTTTACCTGTCTCATCCACAGCTTATAACGTCAATCGACTCTGTGGAAGTGGCTTACAAGCGGTTCTCTCTGCAGCCATGCAACTTCAGTTGGGTTTGTCCGACGTCATGATTGCCGGCGGTAACGAGAATATGAGCGCACAGCCATTTCTCGAGCCGCAAGCCCGCGATGGTGTGAAGTTAGGTAATCGCGTCCAGATAGACGGCACTCTGGCGCTCGTGACGGACCCTTGGGGTAAGTATCCCATGGGAGCCACGGCAGAAAACGTTGCTCGAAAATTTGGTATCAGCCGCACGGCGCAAGACGAATGGGCACTGTCGAGTCAAAATCGCACTGCTAATGCAGTTGAACGCGGCGCATTTATAGATGAGACATTTTCTGTCAAGGTCGAGGGTAAAAAAGGTCAGATAACGTTAGTTCAAACAGATGAGCACCCTCGCCCTGGCACTAGCTTAGAAACCCTGTCAAAGTTACGGCCGGCATTCGCAACTGATGGTTCCGTTACGGCAGGAAACTCATCTGGAATTAACGACGCTGGCGCCGCAACCCTACTGATGCGAGAATCTGACGCACGTGAGCGGGGACTCAAGCCCCTCGGGAGATTACTCGGCTGGGCGGCGAGCGGTTGTGATCCATCACTCATGGGTTACGCGCCTGTCGGCGCCATTAAAAAGCTACTAGAACAACTTGACATGTGCGTGGGTGACCTTGATGTAGTTGAGCTGAATGAAGCTTTTGCGGCGCAGGTTTTGGCCGTAATCAAGGACGCAGGTCTTGATCCGGAGCGTACGAATCCCAATGGAGGTGCAATTGCACTAGGCCATCCGGTGGGCGCCACGGGAGCGATTTTGATCAATAAAGTGCTTTACGACTTAACTAACAGAGATTTGGAGCGTGGAATGGTCACCATGTGTATCGGTGGCGGGCAGGCATTGGCGGCTGTAGTTGAAAGAGTTTAAGACCGAATAAGTGCATACATCAGGAATGAGAAGAGGAACAACATGACGCTTCGGCCACGTCAAAAAGCGTCCTCCTGCCGGCGCCGGTCGCACTTGAGATCGATGCTCGCTGACAAGGGCTAACTCTGATGCAACTTGGAGCGTCGAGTTCTTTGGAGTGCGTTGGAAGGAAATATTGCCGTTAGCGGCTCTGGAAAGCAGGTTGAAGCTGCCGGGAGGACCCCACTAACGGAATAAAATTACATAATTTGGCGGCAAGTGTCGTCTGGCTTGGACGCCGACTGTCACACTCGGGACGCTGGCTGGTGCCTGGATGTCCTAGTAGTGTCTGGTCCTTGCTCAATGATGAGCTAAACCAACGGTCCTCGCAATTACTCGCCGAAAAGTGCACCGTTTTGTGGCTTGACCATCATGAGACCCACTCGCTCACAACGACAGATAAGTACATCGTCCTGGTTGTAGCCGCGGTGTTCAAACCAAACAATGCCAGAATCGGTTCGGCTCGAAGAAAGCCGTTTTTTGAGAATTGTTGTTTCGGCACGCAACGTGTCTCCATGAAAAACTGGGTGTGGAAATTCGATCTTTTCGTAGCCAAGGTTTCCCAATGTCGTTCCCATGGTGAGCTCGGGTACGTGAAAAGCCCCTACGAGCGCAACAGTGAAAAGACTATTCATGACACGCTGTCCATGAATAGTATTTTTTGAAAATTCCGCGTCGAGGTGGAGAGGCTGCACATTCATGGTAAGCGAAGTAAACAAGACGTTGTCCATTTCAGTTACCGTTCGAGTCAGTGCATGACGGTAGGTCTTACCTGCTTCAAATTCCTCAAAATATAGCCCTCGCATAATGTGTTACACCCTTTCTCGTAGTTGTTTAGCACGGTCAAGCCATTGGACGGCCTTGTCGTAGTGCGCTTTGTCAATGTGCAGCCCTTCGTATCGGAGAGCCCCGTGACCATCCGCGGCTGCTTTCTCGTATGCGACCACTTGTCCCTCATAAAAGGCTACATCTTGATCGGAGGGGGTGAATACTTCATTTACAATCGGTACGTGAGTTGGATGAATGACTACCATTCCACGATAGCCCAGCGTGCGTCCTGAACCGGCAAACTTCTCCAACCCGGTGAGATCGTCGACCTTCTCCCAGAGTCCTGTGAGTGCATGGATCTTGGCTTCTCGAATTGCAAGTAGGACTCGGCTCCGCAGGTACAGTGTTTCAAGACCTTCGGTCGTCCATTCGAATCCAACTTCTCTGGCAATGTCCGCATGCTCAGCTGTTGGTCCGATCATTGCTCCGATGCGGGACGAACCGTGCGCAATCTCCCGCGCATTCCAGATCGCGGGCACGGTTTCCACGGGAACTATGTACTCGATGCCCGTGACACCATTTCGCGATTCAAAGTGATCGACCAGGGCATCCATCTTGGCCAAGTCAATGGCGTTTTCAATTTTAGGCACGAAGAGCCCTTGTAATCCGGGGACAAGGCAAGTCTCTAGATCTGCGCCCGTCGCGCCCGTCGCGAGCCCATTAATTCGCAGCAAGAAGGCGATGTTTGGGTATTTCTCCGATGCGCTGGCGATCGATGCTGAAACAACGTCTCTGGTTTGGGCCTTGAGGTCTTGAGGAACCGAATCCTCCAGGTCCAAGACAATTGCGTCTGCCCCAGTTGCCGCGGCTTTGGCTATCCAGTCTGGTTTGTGTCCAGGAACAAAAAGAAGTGATCGAAACGGAAACATCACAAATCTCCTCTGGGTTAGAAATTTTCGGCTATGTAGGACTTGTTAGGTGGGCTGCCACATTTCACCGTCGTGTCGGGAGCCTTCTGTGGATTAGAGCTGGCATCACAGGATTAAGGATAACCATACGCATGAATCGATTGCAACTAGCCCTCCAACAAGAAGATTAGCAGTCATGCGCATCAAAACATCGTGCATGACTGGTCCATTTGGGGTGTTGGTTTTGGCACAAACTCTGACCCGCCAGAGATTCAGTGGGTACAGGTCATCGAAGGTCTGATCCGCAACAAGTGCCTTGAATCGTTCTGCGATTAGCGAGTTGAACCAGGTATTCATGTGGAGAATTGGCTCACTGCCGTCCCTCACCCACCTACCCGTGCGAATTTTTCTTGTTTGGATTCAGGTTTATTGCAATTACAGGTGATCACGTTGGATGCTTGGTCAGAAACCTGGGTTTTGGCTCACCGTTTGTGGACTACCCAATTGAGCGTGAAACGGAAGTTGGTTTCCGAGAGTTGGCCCGCCGGTATTCGCATAAGTACCGGTCACTTTTCATGGGTCCCCTGTCGTTCGGACCGAGTAGGGGTACCCGTCTCGCCATCCACAGTTTTCAAATATCGCCCAAAAGTTTTCACGTTCCTTGATTTATGAGCGAAAACCGACGAACAATTCCGGCACGAAAAGGGGTTTTGCACCGACCCCCGGGGCCGGGGGGTGTGTGCCGAACCTAGTGCATAACCGTGTGCATAACCTCAGGGTGTCAAAGACAAGAGTCGTGGCCCTGTTCGGGAATTACGAAGGCATCAACTTGAGTTAATAACATGTGACATGGTGGTGTCATGAAGTCTGATATCAACTTTTACTTTGACCCGGTTTGCCCATTCGCTTGGATGACGAGTAAGTGGGTGCGACAGGTGCAAGCCCAACGTGAGTACACGGTCGATTGGCGT
>Ga0075110_1000562_pt1 | contig 17877 bp, 13 predicted proteins | sample AntAceMetag02UK8_FD_69799 | JGI IMG/M metagenome (GOLD analysis project Ga0075110, IMG submission 69799) | Saline lake microbial communities from Ace Lake, Antarctica - Antarctic Ace Lake Metagenome 02UK8 | ecosystem: Environmental > Aquatic > Non-marine Saline and Alkaline > Saline | place... | reverse complement strand
ATTGCTATTGTTATAACCAAGTTATCTGTATGAGAAATTGACAATGAAAAACCTGAAAATGACGGTTTTCCATTTCGACTATGTAAAATTTCTATTTGATTAAAAGGAATACTTTTAAAGCTATTGTCAGCTTTTATAATGGACTCTTTTAAAGAAAACAATGCTGTAAAGCTACGCTTAGGATCTATTCTTGTTTTGCAATAGTTTATTTCATTTAAACTAAAATTATTCTTATAAAATTGATCGTCATATTTTTTTAAATTTTCAAAATTAGATATATTTTCAATATCCATACCAATAGAAAAATTGTCACCTATGTTGTTATAAAGGTTTTCAAATAAATTATCTTTTGGTTTTATTTTGCTTAAAACTCTATTTTTAGAATTGCTATTATCCAGCATCAATTTAAAATCATGATACGTTACAACAGATCCTGGATCTTGCAAAATATAACCTTCATCAGATAATAATGCATACATCCTATGTTGTAATATTGAGCTAGGTATTGCTGTATGATCCATAATAGTAGAGTCTGTTATACTTTCGGGTGATTTACTTATAAAATGTGAAATTATTTCTTTTGCTTTATTCATATTTTTTAAAACCCTTTCATACAAACATGGCATATATAATCATCATTACCTTGATGGTTTAATATTTTTAATAAACCCATACCATTCATATCTTCATCTTCTTTCAATGACTTTAGGCATGAGGAGCATTTTGTTTCTAATTTTTTATGGGATAGGCTATCTTCAGCTTCACAACTTAACTCTTTGTCATTAATCATGGCTACTAATGCTTTTTTATCAATTTTTCCATTTTCATTTAATGGCATAGACTGAATAATGTAAACTTTTGACGGAACCATATACTCGGGCAATAAAGATTTACAATAAAATATTATATCTTTTTCAGAGAGATTTTTATCATCTTTTTCAACAAATGCTAATATATCCTCAACAGCATAATTATTCTCTTTGGAAAAAATTGGGACTGAGACTGCCATTTGATGCCCCACTACATCTCTAATAATCTTATCAATTTCTAATATCTCTACGCGATACCCTCTTACTTGGACTTGATCGTCAACTCTTCCAAGAAATGCATAATTATTATTATCAATCTTTTTTGCTAAATCACCAGTTCTATACCAAATTTTTTCTGATTTTGCAGATAAATAGACAAACTTTTCTTTTGTGAGTTTATCATTTTTTAAATAACCTTTGACAATCTGATTGCCAGAAACATATAGCTCTCCACTATCGGCCTCTTTTCCTTCAAAGATTAATTTTACCTCTATACCCTTAAAAGGCTTTCCGATAGATACAATTCCATTAATACATTGATTTTCTATATTTCGACCCCATCTAAAATCCATAAATGCTATAGTAGCCTCTGTAGGACCATACAGATTCTCCACTGTACTGTTTGTTGCAGCTAACTGCCATTGCTGGGCAGTATTACAAGGAAGTCCTTCTCCACAGAAAAGACTATATCTTAGACTTGGTAAACTATTTTTTTTAAGAGTTTTTGTTCGGTCCATAAACATTGCTATAGATGGAACAGAAAACCAAACTGTTAGTTCATGTTTACGAATAAAATCTCCTGGAGATATAATCGATTTTTTTGGTACCACATATAAACATCCTCCTGATAAGAATGTTGTTATAATATCATGCACTGACAGGTCAAATGTAATATCAAATATTTGAGAAACACGATCATTTTCAGTAAATTTATATTTTTCAATGGTATAGTTACAATAGGCAATCAGATTTTTATGTGAGACTACAATACCTTTTGGATCACCTGTAGTGCCCGATGTAAACATCAAGTAGGCAGGGCTACTTTCCTCAATACACGTATTTGCAAGAATATCAGATATTGGGAATTGGTCCGGAAAAATAAAAGTATGTTGAGTATTATTTGACTTTAAATCTTTTAATTTTTTTCCTGGTTCAGGACAGATTAATGTCAATGGTGTTTTTATATCTGATATTTCTAAAAATATATCTGCACATTCTTCTCCTAAAATGATCGTTTTACATTCAGATAAAGTAATTATCTTTTGAAGTTTATCTTTCGGATTAGCTGGGTTTAAAGGAAGGTAGGCATGTTTAGACAATAGAGTGCCTAAAATACCCACATAGGCATTTATGCTTTTGTAGCACAAAACACCAATGAACTCCTCAGATGGATTAATTAAATTTAAAATAGTACTCTTTATAGCTATAGATCTTTGATAGAGCTGATAATAAGTATAAGTCTTTTCCTCTACAAATATAGCATTATTATCAAGATTGTCTTGAATTGCTTGATGTAAATTTTCACCTATATCAAATAAATTTTTCAACATAATTATTTTTTTCTAAATACGGCAGAAAATGTAGAACCAGACTTAGGGAATAATCTTTGCATAATTTTATTATTAGACTCAAAAATTCCATAAAAATAATTTCTGGTACTTATAAAATCGATTTTAAAATTATAATCTTTTGAAAGTTGTTCAATTGTAAAGAAACCATCATTATAATCATCTGGTATATTAACATGTCTCCATAAATGATAATTATTATAATATATCACTGCATATAAAATCAATCTACTAAAACTTTCGTTCACTATACAATTTTCTTTTAAATAATCTACTGCTTGATCCAAAGCTTTTTTGTTGGTTTTTATTTTATTATTACTTATATTTGCCTGTCTATTTTGTATTAGAGATTTTATTTTTTTTTTTGCTTTAATTAATAAATTTAAAGGTTTAAGAAACGGATAATATCTACCAAAATATTCATTATTCGGTTCAACTGGTAAAAATAAAATATCATCTTTATTCATAATCTTACTTAAGGATTTCATAAATAAATCAATATTATCCATTGTCCTCAAAACTCCACTAAGAATAAACACTTTTGATTTATTTGATAAAAAATCTTTTTTCTCTAAATTTTCAAAATAATCATTAATTATAGTTACCGTATGATCTTCTTTTTTATCAAATTGATCAGACATACTTTTAAAAGGTTCTACAAAATAATAATGATTAAAATTATATTTTAAATCATCAATAATATAGTGTACTTCACCTGTGCCAGCTCCTATATCAACTATATCATATCCATCTTTTAAATTTGAAAACACAGGAACAAAGTATTGTTTTAAAATTTCTGCACGTTTTTTTTTATAAGAGCTATAGGGAATGGCATCATATTTATAATAAGCAGATTTCAAACTGTGAATAAATGTTGTTTTATTTAAGTTTCTGTCAATACAGTATTGATCGTACAAGAACTCTCCTCTTGTATATTTGGGTTTATTTATATTATCAATTACTCTGTACTTCATTTTTTCTTAATAGTAACTTTATGCTAATTGTACAATCTTATACTAAGAAAAATGACTGGATCAAACAAAATGATATTTGGGTTATTATTTAAAAGGAGTTTTCTCTAAATACTCATAGTATAATTGAATTAATAATAATATTCATACTCATTTATTATAATAGAGATTTATACTTTTTTCATAAAAAGTCATTAAGCTATTTATCATATTTTTTAACTCATTTTCTTCATTAGCATCTAATGATTGTAATTGTATTTTTTTATGAGAAAGCTTGATTAAAGATTTAATATTTAAAGCTATACCAACTTCTTGTATAGTTTTTAAGTATGCGGCGCAATCCATTAGGTTATCTTGAGGCCAATCATTAGTTTTAATCAATTTAAATAAGTGCTCTAACTCCTCAAAATTATTTGCAATTTTAATGCCTGAAATAACAGTATAAAATACATTTCCAAAAACGATTGCAGGTTTATTTATCATAGAGGCCTCAAAGGCAGTTGTACCCGTGATAGTAACCACTCCTAATGATTTTTCAATCCATGGTTTAGGGTCTTTATAAAAATTAGATTTTACAATTTTCACATTATGAAATTTTTTTATTTTTTTATAAAACTCCATACTACGATCTCCAACCATAGCTTGATGCTCTTTGACATATAACTTCCAATTTATTGGCAATGACTTTGAAATTGCCTCTATCAGGCTTATTTCATTAATATACATCGGAGCTTTTATACAAGTTGAAGACTCTGGTGTCACATGAAGTGGCATATAAATATATAATTCATCCTTTGGTATATGGAAGTATTTATTAAATTTTGAATATAAATAAAATTTTTTTATTGTAGCAGAAATCAACCAGAAGCATCTTACATAAGGATTTGAAAAAAAAGGAACATTAAACGGTACTTTATATTCATCATTTTTAAATGAATAAAATTGAAATTTAAAAAAACGGTAGATTTTTTTTAAAATACGTTTTGTAGCTTCTAAAAAACTATAATCATATGAAGAGGTACTGTGACCCTTATAAATTTCAGGCATCACAGTTGATTGGACTCTGTAATTTTCAATTTCGCCAATATATCTTTTTAAATCTACGTCATCACTATTTCTATTTTTATTATAAGCATCAATGAAATAGCTATCTAACTGCCTGCCTAAACTAAAGCATGGTAAGTTGAAACTTTTATAGCGAGAATGCTCTTGAGTGATATGAGGTATTTTTTTATAATAAGCAATTTCATTTAGGACGGTTCTTGGAATTTCATCAACATCTAAATCAAATATATAGTCTGGCTTAATAGTTTCTAAAAGATGCTCAACTTTATCATAATTTATTATAAGCCAATAGAGATTTTCCTCGTAGGTTGTAGCGGGATAATAAGATCGATCATGATAAGGGGTTGAGGTATGTTGTGATGATAGAAGCTGTTTATTTAGACCAGTAAAATAAGTATATTTTTCTTCAATTTCTTTTAAACGATTAAAATCAATTATTATATTTTTTCTATCTTTGAAAAACTTAATAGCAATATCTTTATTATCATGAATATTTTTATTATTTATTTTATTTTTGAAATAAAAATAAGTATATTTATTGTAATGATTTTTATTAAGTGATTCCCCAGAATTGATAAAAGAGTAATGAACCTTATTGTTTTTTTCTAATTCTTTTCCTAAAAAATACATTGGAAAGGAAAAACTCTCCTTACAAACTAGAAGTATGGTTTTATTTTTTATCATTCAGAATTATTATATATGGTTAAATATAAAATATGTAATTCTATACATAAGAAAAATTAATCAAAATCCTTGAAGCTAACAGCTTGTCCTCTAATGACATTTTTTACTATCTTTTTTCCCAATATCTTTTCAAAATACTTTGGAGCAAGACCCATACCTGGTCGAATTCGTCGAATATCATCTACTTTTAATATGTGTCCTTTTGGAAGGTCCTTAACAAAGTATAGTGATCTTCGAAGAGCTTTATTGCCCTCTTCAGAGTTCTGTCGCTTAAATCCTACTTTACCTAAAGAAAGCCAAGCATCTTTTGAGTCTATACAAAGTTTTTTTAGGTCATCAGGTTCTAAAGAAAACTCACTATCAGGTCCTTTATCTTGGCGACTTAGAGTAAAATGTTTTTCAATTAAGTTTGCACCTTGTGCAACTGCTGCGACTGCTGCTGTTGTACCTAAGGTATGATCAGATAAACCTGCAATAACATTAAATCGCTTAGCAAGATTTGAGACCTGCTTGATATTTGCTTGATCCATTGGTGCTGGATAGCTACTGGTACAATGTAGTAATACGAGTTCTTTACATCCAGCTTCACGTGCAGTTGTTACTGCTTCCTCAATTTCTTCCTCTGACGCCATACCTGTAGATATAATTATAGGTTTTCCAGTACTCGCAACATAACTAATTAGAGGTAAATCCACTATTTCAAAAGATGCAATTTTGTATGCTGGGGTATTAAGTTTTTCAAGCAAGTCTACTGCCGTCTCATCAAAAGGTGTAGAAAAAATAGTAATCCCAATTCTACGCGCATGTTCAAACATCGCTTGATGCCACTCATATGGTGTTTCTGCCCATTTATATAAATCATAAAGTTTAAAACCATCCCATAGTCCACCTTTGATCATGAAGTCTTGTAAATCACTATCTATTGTCATTGTATCAGCTGTGTATGTTTGAAGCTTAATAGCGTCTGCCCCACAATACTTTGCCTTATCAATAGTTTTAAGTGCGCGCTCAAGAGAGCCATTATGATTAGCTGATAATTCTGCTATAATATAAGGCGGGTGATCTGGACCAATAATGCGATCATTAATTTTAAATTTCATTAGATAAAAATCTATTTAATATGGTAATTTAGAATTGTCCAATTAAAATTTTCAAGTTCTAAAATTGATATATAAAAACATTTGAATTATGCTTATTTGCAGAGCTTTTTGTAAAGCCAATTTTTTCAAAAACTTTACATGATGGTATGTTATTTTTTTTGACTTCAGCAGTTAATTTAATTTTTTGATTTTTTTTGAATTCATAAATTGCAGTTTTTAAAAATTTAGAACCAATTTTTTTTCCTCGCGCAAAATTTGCTATTGAATAACTAATATAACATTTTCTTCCTTTTTTCTCAAATTGAACCTGACCTATTGGAACTTCATCTTTTGTCTCTACAATAAAAATTTTATAAACCTTTGGATTATTAAGACGAGAATAAAACCATTTTTTGTGAACTTTCTTAGTTATAATTCCTGAATTAAAAGCATTTGCACGGACCAATGGATCATTTGCCCAATTTAGAAGCAATCCTTCATCCTCTGTCTTTGCAAAACGTAGCTTAAGCTTAGTTTTAGAATTAATGGTAAGAATTGAGACAACTTTTTCAGTTCCACAACCATTAGTTACAAGTTTACATGCACCAGACCAAGTCTCAAGATTTTGATAAATGTAAGTTTTTAATGCATCATGAATTGAGTTACTTGTTATCGCATCATGGTGCCCTAGCCAACAAATTATCCCTTGTTTATGTAATTCTTTAGCAATCGGCTTTTGATTGTCAGCAATTGTAATCACTATTGATGGTAAACCAAGACAACATCTCTCCCATGAGGTTGCTCCACAAGCACCAATTGCTATATCTGCTTTTAGCATTAACGGAGCCAAACTAGTTAACTCCTTATAAATTTTAATATTTTTATTTCTTTTAGATAATCTTTCGATTTTATCTTTCTTGGAACTGTTTGAGCCAACAATCACATCTAATATAACATCCTCTCTATTTAATTTCAGAAATGCAGAAAGTGTTAGATCTTTTAGTTTATTTTGATTTGTGCCACCAAAATAAACTAAAATATGTTTTATTGGGCCACTTCTAAATGGCGCACTAAGATGCAAATTTTTATATTCAGCTTGAAGTAGTGCGTATTGAGGTCCAAGTAAGGTGTTGCAATATTTTGGTAAAAGATTTTTATAACGATTTTTAAAATTGGCTATTAAATTTTGATCTAATAATAGATCACAATCGTGATTACGATTTGCTAAATCATCAATTACCATAATCTTTTTAGTAAATGGTCGAAGTTTTTTTTGCCATTGTTTTTCTATTCCATAATGATCAATAATTAACCAATCTATTTTTTCTTTACTCAAAGCATTAATTGTTTGTTTTGCGTCCTCCCTCCAACTTACACCAATCCAATCAGAATAAGTTGGTCCTGTATCTTTATTTCTTTGTATTTTTTTTGCTTGTTTAAATGTAGGAAGTAAAATTACCTCAAACCCATTTTTTTTTATTTTTTCAATAAAATTTATTTTTTTATCTCTACAAATAAACTTACATTTGGCCCCTTCTTTCTTTAATGCTTTTGCAAGAGTTAAGCATCGCATCACATGACCACTTCCAATTTTTCTTGATGCATCTGTCCGAAAAACAATCCTCATTTCTTAATTCTCATTTTTGTTTTTTGTCAGAGATTTCATGTAGTTTTGCTAATTAAGACGTTTGAAATCGCTATGACAAATATCTCCTTTAAGTAATTTTTTTACATCACGACCATTTTCGCACTCACCAATCAAATTAAAAACTTTATCAAGAACTTCGAAATAACCCTCTAAGATATCTGTTGTATGCTCTGTACAAACATAAATTGAATTTCCTGCCAAATAGCCCTTAGATAACATTTCTTGAGTGATTAAAGTTTTATAGGCAAGTGTATTCTTGCTATCAATCGAAAAACTAGCTAATGCAGGTAAACCTTGGTGAACAATTTTTAATCCATACCAATCAGCAAGCTTTTGCCAACGCTCTCGGATATCGATACCTGTTTTGGTAATTGTTTTCCATGATTTTTCACGCTCCATAATTTCAAGTGTTTTTAATGCAGCTGTAGGGCCAATTCTTTCAGTCCAAAAAGTACTACTAATAAAAGTTGATTGTGCTGCTTCCATAATTTCACGTCGACCAATAATTGCTGTTATCGCATAACCATTTCCCATTGCCTTACCAAACATTGCCATATCTGGCTCGATGTTATATTTTTTGTGAAGTCCCCCGAATGTTTCTCTAAATCCAGAAGTGCACTCATCAAAAATTAAAACAATTTCATTTTGAGTTGCTAGTTTACGCACATTTTGCAAGAACTCATCTTCTGGGCCATTATTTCGCTCAACTTCCATTTTTATTACCCCAATATCATGCTTTTTTATTAAAGCTTCTAACTCATCAAAACGATTATAATTAAAGGGAAAAACTGTTCCTTGTAAGTCACGAGGCACTCCATTAGGTTTAAGACCTGGCAATAAATGACCGTCAAGACCTTTATTGTTACTTAAATTTGCTGAAAGATACCAATCATGCCAACCATGATAACCACATATTGCAACCTTATCACGACCTGAAAAGGCTCTAGCTATTCGAATTGCAATCGCATTTGCTTCACCACCACTTCGCGCAAATCTTACCATGTCTGACCATTTATGAAGTTCTATTAATTTTTCTGCTAAATAAACCTCCTCCGGGCAATTTAAAGTACTCATATTTCCAGATTGAACTGTTTTCATAACTGCTTCATCAACCTCTAGATTTCCATAACCTAGTATATTTGTTCCTATACCCATCACTGACATATCAATATACTCGTTTCCATCTAAATCCCATACTTTACATCCTTTTGCTTTACTAAAATAAGTTGGCCATTGATTTGGCAAAAACATCTCTGGACGTTTAGATAATAGCATATTACCACCAGGGATAGCTCTCTTCGCCCTTTTCCAAAGTTTTTGACCTGTTTTCATTTCCTCACCTTGATTACGTTGTACTTGAGAATTAACAGCAAATAACTGTGGCTGACTACTATATAGCTCAAGCACCTCTTTCCAACCAAAATATATATTTAGTTTAAAGTGCTCAAATACTTTTGAAATTACATCAAAATCTTCTGGATCATCAACAGTCCAACGAAGGCCTGAAAGATCCTCATCATGAGAATAATTAGATTTTGTAAAAATATCTGATTCTCTTAAATAAAGCGTTACATGCTCTCTATGATAAATTTTTGTTGTCTCTTGAGCAGCTTTTTTTAGGGCAGAATATTTTATTACTTCAATATCAAGGCCATCAGGAAAAGTTGGAGGACTTATATTGCTATAATAATCAACTTTTGTTTTTTTAAATCTGCGAATACATTCGTCAACTAATGACGGATCAACTAATGGACAATCTCCAGTAATCCTAATTATTACATCTGCCTTACATTGTTCTGCTGCTTTAATGTATCGATCTAGCACATCAAGTTCACTACCTTGTATGCAAGTGAAACCTAGTTGTTCAACTTTTTTTACTAGAGGTCTGTTCTTTTTATCTGTTGAAGTTGCCAAAACAATTTGGTCAATTAATTTTGATTTACTAAGACGTTTTAAAAGAATCTCAATCATTGGAATGCTTCCAATTGGTTTCATAACTTTATTTGGAAGTCTGATAGAGTTCATGCGTGCCTGTACAATAGCTACAAATTTCATAATTTATTCCAATTAGTAGGGTTAATTAACATTTGATCGTTTGAAATCATAAATGACCAATCAACTTGTGATTGTTGAGATTTAGATTTCTTAATAATGTCATTCAATTGACTAACATTGTCTACACCAATAATAATACGATCTATTTCTGGTAATGATAATGGATATGATAAGCACACTTCACTAGCACTTAAATTATTTTTTTTAAGCTCTAATGACCACTTGTCCCAAACTTCAGACCACTTATTAAAAATTTTTGGAATTTTATTGCGTGGCATTAGCAATAGGCCTTGAAGAAATACTGAGCGAGTATGAATTTCAATTTCTTCAGAATGCAATTTTGACAACCAACCACTAGCTATAAGACGTCGATCAACAATGCTAAGTGGGGCTTGCACAATATCAATTCTAGTAAGATTTATAACTTGTTCACATTCAGACGGATCATATATTGATACGCCTATTTTTTTAACTAAGCCATTTGACTTTATCATTTTTAAAGCATTTATTAATTTTTTGCCAGAATTACCAAAAAAATTTTCAGACCTGTGAACCAAAATCCCATAAAGTGATGGAACACCTAAATGCATTAATGAAGATTGTACATTTTCTTCCACCCAAGAATTTATATCTACACAGTTTTTTGGTAAAGCAGGTAACTTTGAGACAAATTTAAAATCTTTGATGCCTATATTACCAATCACTTTCTCACTATCACCATATGCAATTGCGGTATCAATTAAATCAATATTTGAATTTTTTGCTAATTCTAAGATTTTATTGGCTTCTGAAAATTTAATTTGGCCCTTTTGATTTGCTATACCATATGTCAAACCAAATTGGGCTGTGCCTAGGGCTAATCTACTCATTTGTACATTTTCTTTTTAAGAATAGAAGTGGCTACCAAATTATTTTTATTTTTTGTAAAACCATTTTTTGCATGAGTGCTAACTTCATGATAAAAATAACTGTAACTAGGATGCCAATCAAATAACTTTCTATAATCCATTTTATAAGAAAAAAGACCTGGTAGGTGATGATATTTGTTCTTAATATATTCGGTAGAATAAAAATCCAGTATAATCAAATAACCATTGTTTTTTAAAACGCGGTCCGCCTCTTTCGCAATTTGAAAAAGGTCGCTACGATCACAAAGGTATAAGCAAAATCCAAATACAACAAAATCAAATTTTTTTTTTTCAAAATCTAATGAATCTGCAGTTCCCTTAATAACCTTAACATTCTTTGAATTAGCAAGGGCTATTGCTTTTTCTGATGGTTCAACTCCATAACATTGAAAGTTAAAATTTTCTGATATCCAATGTAATCTTTTTGCTTCTCCACAACCTATTTCTAATAAAGATCTTTTTTTTGTTGATTTTCCCTCTAAACATTTTGAGATAGCCTGAATAATTGGGTCTTTCAAGTCAAATTCTTGCTTTTTATGGTTGCGCTCAAACCACGCGTTACCCTCATTCTTTAAAAAAACTTCTTTTTGTTTTTTTTTCATTTTTTTATATAATTAATAAAAATTAAAGTTTCAATCTAAGTAAAAAGCTACACTATAATAACAATATAATAATTAAAGGTTTATATTTTTTTATAGAATATGCTTGCTTCCCTTTGAGGGGGTATCACTCATGTATTCATCACTTTTCTTAAAATTTCTACAACATATTCTTTATGCTCATCTTGGAGTACCGGAAACATTGGAATGCTTAAAATTTCTTGGTGTAATTTTTCTGCAATAGGAAAATCATCTTTTTTAAACCCTAAATTTTCATAATAAGGTTGTCTATGCACCGGAATATAATGTAAATTTACGGCAATATCATTTTTTATGAGCTCGTCATAAACTTGCCTTTGAGCCTTAAAATCTGAATTAACTTTGATAAGTATTGGATAAAGATGATAGCTAGAATAAACATGGGGCGCCTGCCACGGAGTTATTAGCGACAGGTCTTTAAGTTCAGCGTCGTAATATTCGGCTATTTTATGGCGACGCTTGACATTTTCATCTAAACGTTTCATTTGATTTAATCCTAATGCTGCTTGAATGTCGTTCATTCTATAGTTAAAACCAAGCTCTATCTGCTGATAATTCCAGATTTCATCTTTAGGTCGCTCTTTCATTTTTGTTTTATCATTTGTTATACCGTGAGTTCGCAATCTACTAATTTTATCAGCAACATCTTTGTTGTTAGTTAACGCCATACCACCTTCAGCAGTAGTTATAATTTTGACTGGATGAAAACTAAAAACTGTAATGTCACTATAGGCGCACGAACCAACCTTAATTTTATTATAAGATGCACCAATTGCATGAGAGGCATCCTCTATAATCTTAAAACCATAGCGTTTTGACAGATCATGAATGGCAAGCATATCACATGGTTGACCAGCAAAATGAACAGGAACTAAAATTTTAGGTAACTTTCCTAATTTTTCTGCTTGTAATAATTTTTCTGATAAAGCATTAACACTCATATTGTAAGTCTTTGGATCAATATCAACAAAATCTATATCTGCACCACAATAACGACCACAATTAGCAGATGCCACAAAAGTGTTAGGTGAAGTCCACAACCAGTCCCCTGGGCCAAGACCTAATGCAAGACAGGCAATATGCAATGCGCTTGTTGCGCTATTGACTGCAACTGCGTGAGAAACACCACAATAATCAGCTATTGATTGTTCAAATTTTGGAACAGTAGGGCCTTGTGTTAAAAAATCTGAACGTAATACTTTTTCAACCTCAGCGATGTCTGCTTCGGTTATTTCTTGTCGACCATAAGGTATCATAATCTAAATTTTACCAATATGATTTTTGTAAGTATCGATCCATTTTTTTAAATTAGATTTCGTCATCCATTCTGAGTTATTTTCGCTATTATAGACAAAGCCTTCAGATACTTTTTTTCCACCCTTTATACGTAACCTATCTTTTCCCCAATCATTAATCTGTGGTAAAATTTTATAATAATTAGAATATTCATAAGTTGAGTGACTATCCTCACTACCAATCATTTGTTCGTGTAATTTCTCACCAGGGCGAATACCTATAATTTTATGCTTTGCTTGGGGTGCAATTACTTTAGCAATATCAGTAACTTTTATGGAGGGAATTTTTTTAACATAAATTTCACCACCCAACATATTCTTAAAAGCATGCCACACCAACTCAACACCTTGATTGAGTGAAATCATAAAACGAGTCATGCGTTCATCAGTAATTGGCAATTTCTCTTGATCTTTTAATGACATAAAAAAAGGAATTACAGAGCCACGTGATCCCATTACATTGCCATATCTTACAACAGAAAAGCATGTTTCATGTCCACCTGCATAAGATGTGTTGCTTGCTATAAATAATTTATCAGATGCCAATTTAGTTGCTCCATAGAGATTAATTGGGCTACTTGCCTTATCTGTTGAAAGTGCCACAATTTTTTTTACTTTTTGATCAATGCAAGCATCTATTAAGTTCATAGCCCCATTAATATTAGTTTTAATACACTCAAATGGATTATATTCTGCAGTAGGAACTATTTTGGTTGCAGCTGCATGCACAACAAAATCTATATTGTATAAGGCGCGGTGAAGTCGATCTTTATCACGAACATCTCCAATAAAAAAACGAACTCTTTTGTTACCTTTGAATAGTTTAGCCATCTCCCATTGCTTCATTTCATCACGTGAAAAAATTACTAGTCTTTTAGGGTTATATTTTTTAAGGGTAAGCTTAACGAAACTATGACCAAATGAGCCTGTACCACCAGTTATTAATATAGAAGAATTTGCAAACATTTTTATACTTATTTTTTCTTAATTTTTATCAAACAATTCTGGAATGTCATTAACTTTGATAATTTCATCAAATGTTCCTTGATTGATGAGCTGACCTTTTTCAAGTTTAAAGATAATATCACAATTTTTGACTGTATTTAAACGATGAGCAATTAAGATAATGGTGATGTCTTTGCTCAGATTGTTTACTGCATCCATTACTGCTTTTTCAGTTAGATTATCAAGTGCATTGGTTGCTTCATCTAAAATTAATACTTGTGGACTGTGATATAAAGCTCGTGCAATTCCAATTCTTTGACGTTGCCCACCTGATAATCTAACTCCACGCTCACCGATAGTAGTTTGATATTGTTTAGGCAGTTCTTTCATAACAAATTCATGTAAATTTGCAATTTTAGCAGCACGTTCAATATCTTTTTGAATTATATCTTTTGGCTCTCTACCAAAAGCAATATTGGCAGCCACTGTATCATCTGCTAAATAAATATATTGAGGCACATAACCTATAGAACGTTGCCAAGCTCTACAATTATTTCCTGTTATAACTTGACCGTCAACTTCTAGCGTTCCTCTTTGAGCCTCAAGTAGACCAAGAATTATATCTACTGTTGTGGTTTTTCCACTACCAGTAGTACCCACCAAACCAACAGTTGTTTTAACAGGTATATTAAGATTAATATTTTTTAAAGCTGCTCTAGTCGTATTGGGATAATTATAATAGATTTGTTTTAAAGATATGACTTTATTAATTTGCAAAATATTTTGATCCTTATTCAATTCTTTTGTTTCTTTTGAGCTTTTTAAGTCTTCATAAATATTTTCAATTGATGTACTGGAGAAGCGAAGTTGACTAATTGCAACGTAAATTCTTTGTGATGCTGGTATCATACGATAACCAGCAAATGCATAAAGTGCAATTATAGGAATAGCAGTAGAAAAATTGCCTGACTTAGACATTAGATAGAGTATAACTAAAAGCATGCCACCAAACGAGATAGCTTCTAAAGCATAACGAGGTAGTTGGTTAAGGACATCTGAAGAAGCTTGATGTTTAGAAAAAATTAATGCAGAATTTGAAAACCTTTTAACGTAAGTTTGTTCTAATCCAGAAATCTTTACTTCTTTTGAAGCTCCAAAAACCTCACTTATAACAGCATAACGAGACTGATTAGCTAAGAAACGTTCTTTTCCAATACGACGAAGAAAATTACGAGTTGATTTATAAATCAGTCCGTACATTAAACCAAAACTAAAACCAATTATTAAAGTAAGTTTCGGATCTGTTAAAAATAATAAAGCAAGTAAAGCAATAATAATCATACTTTGTGCTATTAAATTTATTATGGGAGATATACCGTGACCTATAATTACTCCAACTTCAGAAAAAATATTCTTTCCAAGTTCAGCACTATTACGGTTCAAGAACCAACTATATGGTTGACTTAGATAACCTTCCAATAAACGTTTGCCAATACTGTAATCAAGCATGTGAATAAAACGTGTTTGTACGTAAGTTGTAAAAGCTTTGAAGGCAAGTGAAAAAACTAACAACACAAATACTAAAATACCCAAAGTAAAAAGAAAATCTTTTTCAGTTTTAACACCGATTATATCTGAAGCCTGGAATAAGTTCTTTAAAATATTATTAGTTTCAATAAGGCTAGGATTCGTAAGAATTGTTATAAAAGGCAAAATCGAAGCCACACCAATTGTATCTAGAATGGCCATTATTAATATTATTATTAACAATAAGACTGCACGTTTACGTTCATGAGGTGTTAAAAAATATAAATATTTTTTTAAATTTTTCATTAAGTTTTTATAAAATCCTGATAAACTTTTAATAAACCATTTTCTAAATTTATTTTTGCCTGAAAACCAAGGCCATTAAGGCGTTTGCTATCTATAAGCTTTCTAGGGCTACCGTCTGGTTTAGTTGGATCAAAATTAATTTGACCTTTGTACTCAACAATTTTTTTTATAGTTTCTGCAAGTTCTTTGATAGTGACCTCCTTCCCGCTTCCAGCATTAATATGACTACACATCTCTGAAGTGTGTTCATTATAAGTTATTTTGTCTAAATTCATAACATGGACAGAAGCGCTGGCCATATCATCTACATAAAGAAATTCACGTTTAGAGGTTCCTGTTCCCCAAATAGTGACATTAGGTAAGCTCTTTACTTTTGCCTCATGAAAACGTCGAATTAGTGCTGGAACAACGTGGCTATTTTCATGATGGTAATTGTCACCTGGTCCATAAAGGTTGGTTGGCATAATACTTCTATAGTCTACACCATGGCTTTCATAATATTGGCGATTATAACTTTCACAAAGCTTAATGCCAGAAATCTTAGCAATTGCATAAGGCTCATTAGTTGGTTCAAGTTTTCCTGTTAATAGTTCCTCTTCTTTCATGGGTTGATTAGCATTTTTTGGGTAAATACAGCTTGATCCTAAAAATAATAATTTTTTTACTCTACTTAAAAAAGCACTATTTATAATATTTGCTTGAATCATTAAATTTTCATAAATAAAATCTGCAGGAAAATTATTGTTTGCATAAATGCCCCCTACTTTAGCTGCTGCTAAATATACCTGATCAATTTTTTCTGTTTTAAAAAATACCTGAACTGCAGCTTGATTTAATAAATCAAGTTCTGCTCTATCTTTGATGATAAGTTCAACATTTCTCTTTTTCAGAAGACGAACCAGGGCAGATCCAACCATCCCTTTATGTCCTGCTATAAATACTCTAAGGTTAGCCATTGCTTATTATTAATTAATTATAAATAAAACCTAATAGTTAATAAGTTTATCATTTTTTGCTATCTTGAAATCTTCTTCAGTCATTTCTTTTACCAGCTCTTCAAAGGTAATTTTGGGAGCCCAATTTAATTTAGTTTTGGCTTTACTTGCATCTCCTAATAAAGTTTCAACTTCTGTTGGTCTAAAATATCTGGGATCAATTTTAATTATATCTTGACCATTAAAAGAACCTATTTCACTTAAACCTTTCCCTTTCCAGTCAATCTTCATTTCTAAATTTTTTGAAGCTAAATCGATAAAGTCTCTAACTGAATATTGTTTTCCAGTTGCAATTACAAAGTCATCAGGTTTTGTTTGTTGAAGCATCAGCCACTGCGCTTCTACAAAATCTTTAGCATGTCCCCAATCTCGCAATGCATTAAGATTTCCAAGGTACAAAATTTTTTGTAATCCTAATTTTATTCGAGCTAAAGCTCTTGTAATTTTTCGTGTTACAAAGGTTTCTCCTCGAACAGGAGACTCGTGATTAAATAAAATACCATTGCAAGCATATATGCCATAAGCTTCCCTATAATTAATGGTGATCCAATAAGCATATAGTTTAGCAACCCCATAAGGACTTCTTGGGTAAAATGGAGTTTTTTCATTTTGTGGAGATTGCTGAACATCTCCATAAAGTTCTGAAGTTGAAGCTTGATAAAATTTAGTTTTTTTCTCAAGTTTTAAAATACGAATTGCTTCTAAAATTCTAAGAGCTCCTAAAGCGTCAGAGTTAGCGGTATATTCAGGCTCTTCAAATGAAACGGCAACATGACTTTGTGCTGCTAAGTTATAGATTTCACCAGGTTGAACTTCTTGAATTATTCTAATTAATGAAGTTGAATCAGTTAAATCACCATGATGTAAAATAAACTTTCGATTAATTTCGTGAAAATCTTGATACAGATGGTCAATTCGATCGGTGTTAATTAAAGATGTTCTTCTTTTAATACCATGAACTTCATAGCCTTTATTAAGCAAAAATTCTGCAAGATAAGATCCATCTTGACCGGTAATTCCAGTTATGAGTGCTATTTTCATGTATTTTTTACAATTGTTAATAAAAATTACTGTATCACTTTTTTTTATTTTAACAATTTTGAAAGGAATACTTATTCTACATCTTTTTAAACAAAAAATGGCTCATGGGAGATTAGAATTTAAATTAAAATAGTTTTTACTAAATCATTTATAAGTGTTTTTTTGATTAAAAAACAAAACAGTATAATGCCAGGGTTTTAAAATAAAAATATCAATAACATTAAAATCACTTAAAAATTTTTTTCAGTGCATAAATCAAGCCAATTGAGCTATTAGTACTGGTCAGCTACACGCATTACTGCGCTTCCACATCCAGCCTATCAACGTGGTGGTCTACCACGGC
>Ga0075110_1000553_pt1 | contig 18091 bp, 21 predicted proteins | sample AntAceMetag02UK8_FD_69799 | JGI IMG/M metagenome (GOLD analysis project Ga0075110, IMG submission 69799) | Saline lake microbial communities from Ace Lake, Antarctica - Antarctic Ace Lake Metagenome 02UK8 | ecosystem: Environmental > Aquatic > Non-marine Saline and Alkaline > Saline | place... | reverse complement strand
ATTCGACGCATGATGTTTATCGCTGCATCGTGCCCGTCGAACAGGCTGGCGGCGGTCACGAACCGGACGGGGTTGGTTGGCAAGCCGTCAGTGTTCACAGGGGCTCCCCTCGACTGGATGCCGACATCAGCCGGATTATCCGTGGAATACAAATTATAGGACATCCATGTACTTCGCCTCGTTGTGCCCCGAATTGCATGGCACTTGGTACGGGAAGTCGTGAGGAAAGTCACGAGGGAAGTTGGACTGACCGAGGCGGCTGGAGTTCCCAAGGCGCGTTCTGGTCGCAGATTATGGACCCGCATGGGCCCGCCATGAACCTGTTTGGCCCGGTCAATCACATTGCCGCGATCCGCCCAGGAATAACTTTGATAACCGCGATGCGCAGCGCGACTCATCCGGGGCATCGTTCACTTAATTGTGCTGGCATGGATGCGTGGCTGGGCATTGTTCATCCTTGCGAATTCACTCAGGGAGGGGCCGGTCTACTCTGATGAACATGGTGTTAGCAAATAGTGTCCTTACGGCGATTGACTGTGACGATCCTGTACGTCTCGCTAATTTTTATGCCCAAATTATTGGTGGCAAGATTCATGAGTTTGACTTTGGTACGTCGGGTGAGAGTGGTTGGGTTGAGATCCGCGAAGGTGAAGTTCGCCTACTTGCACTCCAGAAAGTGCCCGACTATCAACCACCGACCTGGCCTAGCGGGGGTCTGCCACAGCAGATGCACCTAGATTTCCAAGTGAAAGATTTGGATGTTGGTGAAGAATTTGTACTCTCAATCGGCGCGCTTAAGTGCCAAGTCCAACCGGGCGAGAAATTTCGAGTGTTTCTTGATCCGGAGGGGCACCCATTCTGTTTGGTAGTCCCGGGAGCACTTTCCGAGTAAAGGAGAAATATGGGAATTCAACGACTCAACCATGCTGTGCTGTACGTTCGCGACGCCAAAAAAAGTGCTGAGTTTTACCGCACGGTGCTGGGTTTCATCGAAGTGGTCAACCTGGACGACCGGGCAATTTTCCTGCAAGCGGCTGGAAGCACAAATGACCACGACCTGGGTCTCTTTAGTCTGGGTGAAAATGCAGCAAATAGCGGGGCTGGGCAGACCACGGTCGGTCTGTATCACTTGGCTTGGGAGGTCGACACTCTCAGTGAATTACAAAGAATTGGTGAATTGCTGCGTGAATCGGGAGCGCTTGCTGGCGCATCAGATCATGGAACAACAAAAGCCCTATACGCCCGCGATCCCGATGGACTTGAATTTGAGGTGAGTTGGCTGGTACCAGTGGACATGCTGCACCTTGAACCTGGTGGAATGAAAACTGCCAGCCTGGATCTCGAGGCAACTATTGTGAAATACGGTGAAGACACACTCGGTGGGATCGGAGTGTCCCGCTAGGCGGAAAGCCAGGTCCAAAAAGATCCACATAGCGGGAGAGAATTGACACAATTGAGCCATGGAGTTGTTTCAGCACGTAATCGGTGGCGTTGAAGTTCCCTCAATTGATGGTCAGACAATGGGTGACATTGATCCTTACACGCAGGAGCAGTGGGCCACTGTCGCACTCGGGAATAAGGCTGATGCTGACAAGGCGGTGGCTGCGGCACGTGAGGCATTTGATCATGGCCCATGGCCGCGAATGGGTTTTGAAAAACGCCAGAAAATTTTGCACAGATTTGCAGACCTGATGGATGAACACGCGCAGGAACTTGCCATGGCTGACACCCGTGACATGGGCAAACCGATAACTCAAGCTTTACACGACGTTGCCCGCAGCTCGTGGAATGTTCGCTTTTTTGCTGACCACGCGCGATTGAGCACGGCCGACACTTACCCAATGGATTCCGGTCACCATGCGTATTCTGTTTACGATCCTGCGGGCGTAGTTGTCGCAATTTCACCGTGGAACTTCCCGCTCATGATGAGCACTTGGAAAGTGGCGCCTGCGCTAGCGTGGGGAAACACCGTTGTTCTCAAGCCGGCCGAAGACACGCCAGCGTCGGCGACGATTTGGGCCAGACTTGCTATTGAGGCTGGGATTCCCGCGGGTGTGCTGAATGTGGTGCATGGATTTGGCCCCGGCTCGGTGGGTGAAGCTCTCACCCATAGCCCTGATGTTGATCGGATAACTTTCACAGGTGAATCGACAACCGGAAAAATCATTGGCGCAGCGGCTGCAGCGAATCTGATTCCGATCAGTCTTGAACTCGGCGGCAAGGGAGCAAACATTGTTTTCGAAGATGCAGAAATTGACAACGCTGTCAACTGGGCCGTGCAGGCAATTTTCCGCAATGCCGGTCAGGTGTGTTTGGCAGGTAGTCGGCTCTACGTGCAAAACGGAATTTACGATGAATTTATGCGCCGGTACAAAGTGGCGGCGGAGACCATGAAAGTTGGCGACCCTAAAGACCCGGCAACGGAATTTGGTCCATTGGCGAGCGCCTCACACTATGAAAAAGTCACGAGTTACTTCGCAACTGTTGAAGTTGATGGTGGCCGAGTCCTCACGGGTGGTCCTGGTGAGGGACTTTATGTCAAACCAACGATTATTGTTGATGCACCAGCCGAGGCGCGAGTCTGCAAAGAAGAAATTTTCGGTCCGGTTGTCGCAGTTCAAAGATTCGAATCAGAGAGTGACGTTGTTCAGGCAGCGAATGCAACGCCCTATGGTCTGAACGCAATGGTATTTACTGAGAATTTGAGTAGGGCTCACCGAGTTGCGGAAAACCTTAAAGCCGGAACGGTGTGGGTGAATTGTTTCTTCATTCGAGATTTGCGCGCACCTTTTGGTGGTGTGGGCGAATCGGGTGTGGGTCGCGAAGGTGGCAACTTCAGTCGCGAGTTCTTCACCGAGCCGAAGGCTGTGGTCATGCAGATCAATCGCAAAGCAGACTAACTCAATTGTAGGTGGCGTCGCGCAATGTCAAATACAGGAGCAGGATCGGTGACTTCAAGGTGAAGTGAAACCAGACCTGCCTCAATCCCACCGCTAACGTAAGTGGGATTGTCATCAATAAAAACTATTTGATGCGCAGGTAGGCCCATTGCCGTAATGGCAATTTGATATGCCCGGTAATCAGGTTTGCGAATCTCGATCTCGGAGGAGTCAATGATGACGTCGAAAAGGGGAAACCAATCTTGGCTCTCCACCCAATCTCGTCCTTGAAAATCCATGAGTTCATTGGTCAAAATTCCTAAACGCAAACCCTGAGCTTTTACGTCATGGACGAGTTCTAGTGCTTGCGGACGAAGAATCTCAACACCGGCGGTTTGAAACATTGCCCGCATGATCGTTGGATGGCCGTCAAGGGGAGCTCCATTTGCTTGGGCCTTCGCTGCGAAGTCCAGCCAGTACTCGCGTTCGGTGGCTTCACCTTGGAGGTAACGGTCCCAGCGTTCATCCGTGCCTGATTCAAGTGGCCCTCGGCCAACCACGGTCCCTACTGGCAATCCACGAATTTCTTCGTATTGATCGGCGATTTCCCACGCCGATCTGAAAAAAACAACCCCCACATCCAGTAGTAGGCCTTGTGCAATTGCTGTTGGTTTCTGTGTGTTCATTGGATCACCTCTTCACTAACATCTTCGCCCCGAGCACTGGCCAGAAGGATCTCGCGCAGTGACTTAGCAGTCCTTGGTTCCGGTAGATCAACGTCTATCCAACCGTCCCCCTCACGTGTGGGATAAACGGTCACCTGTTCTGTTAGGTTGCCTTGTTTTCGTCCAGTGGTGAGATCAAAACGTTGAAAGTGACCGGGGCAACTGATGCAACCGTCGCGGGCGACTCCTTCGCTCAGGAGGACACCCTTGTGCGGACAGATATCAGTGAGTGCCGACGCGACGCCCGACGCGCGGGAAAGGAGCACGTGCCGTCCGTCGACGACTATTCCCAAGAATTTTGCTTCGGTGAGGACATTCGAAGCAAGTGCACGGTGCCATGTCATTACTTTGTTCTCACTTACTCATTGGGGCGCAGCTTGGATATGGGTTCTCCACCGATTGCCCACTCATCTGTAGAGACTTCATAGATAGCCACTCGAATTCTCTGGGGATCGCTGCCGAGTGACTCAGCGGTTGCGTCCGTTAACTTCTTCATCAGATCGTGTTTCTGCTCGGGCGTGCGGCCTTCAACGATGGTGACTTGAATAAATGGCATGGTTACTCCTTACGTTAATCGCAGAATATTTCAACGGTACCGAGCTGATCAAAGCGTGCGGTAATGCAGTCGCCGGGCTCAACCGCTACCGCCTCGGTCATGGCTCCGGAGAGAACAATCTGGCCAGTCTTCAGTCCCTCACCACGCGCGGCAAGTTTGCGCACGAGCCATGCAACACTCGCCGCCGGGTGGCCTAAAACGGCAGCCCCGGACGCTGTTGCAATAAGTTGTCCATTTTTTTCAAACACACAACCAAGTGTCCGCAGGTCAACGCCCTCTGGATCCACAGCAGTACCACTGAGGGTGAAGCCAGCAGAAGACGAATTATCTGCAACGACGTCGGGCAGGGTGAAAGAGTAACCGGCAAACCGTGAGTCGAGCACGTCGACGGCGGCAAAAATAAATTCAGTTGCCGCAAGAACGTGCGTTGCGCAAACGTGTGCACCCTTAAGGTCACTCCTTAAAAGGAAAGCGATTTCGGGCTCGCAACGTGGCTGGATGAATTGATCGCAGTGCAATTGCGCGCCAGTATCAACCTGCATGTCACTGGTGAGCCACCCGTAGAGCGGTTCAGAAACATTCATCTGCTTTTGTTTGGCTGCACTAGTCAAGCCCAGCTTCGCTCCGACAATGACATGACCTTGGCCAAGGCGCGCCTGAACGACCTCCGCTTGAATGTCGTAGGCGGTTGAAATATCAAGGTGCGGGTCGCTGTCTGTGAGCGCGATCGTTGCTGTCCTGTTTTTTGCTGCATCTATTAGTCGCCGGGCTTGTTCCGAATTCGTCATTTACCTGCCTCCAAGTGTTTTTGAGCAAGTTCTAGGGCGACATCAATGATCATGTCTTCTTGTCCTCCAACAACTTTTCTCCTACCTAGTTCCAGCAGGATCTCGGCTTGGGAGACGTTGTAACGCTCGGCGGCCTTTTGCGAATGTAATAGGAATGATCCGTATACCCCGGCGTATCCGAGGATCAGTCCTGCGCGGTCGATGACTTGTTGGCGGGGCATCATCGGTCGAACAATTTCCTCGGCGACGTCCATGAGCGCAAGGACATCGACGCCGGTGGTGATCCCGTACTTGTCCGAAACCGCAGCCAAGATTTCAGTGGGACAGTTACCCGCACCAGCACCCAATCCGGCGGAGGTTCCGTCAAGGTTTGTTGCCCCTTCCTCGTATGCCGCAATGGAGTTTGCGACCGCCATTGAGAGGTTATTGTGCGCGTGCACACCCACTGGAACCTCTAGTGCGTTAACCAATGCGTTAACCCGGCGTCGAACATCTTCGGTGGTCATGGCTCCGGCAGAGTCAGCAAAGTAAATAGCGTCAGCTCCGTAAGACTGCATTTTGAGGGCTTCTTCGACCAGCCCTTCAGGGCTGTTCATGTGGGCGAGCATCATGAATCCGATTGTCTCCATACCCAGCGACTTGGAAGTTTTAATGTGTTGTTCGCTAATGTCGGCTTCGGTGCAGTGGGTTGCAATTCGTGCCATGCCGACACCTAATTCGTGGACGTCGCGCAGGTCGTCGGCGAGACCAATTCCCGGCAGGAGCAGGCAGGCTATTTTTGCATTCGTTGTCGCCTCACACGCTTGGGCAATCAATTCTTTTTCATCAACTTTAGAAAAACCATAGTTGAAACTTGATCCTCCAAGGCCGTCACCGTGGGCAATTTCAATGACTTGAACTCCCGCGCGGTCAAGACCTTTCACGATGGCAATAACTTGCTGAGAATCGTACTGATGACTGATCGCGTGTGAACCATCACGCAACGTTGAATCAATCAATCGGAAGTCTGGCGTTGTGGTGCTCATGCGGTGGCCTCCCTGTCCTTGCGTGAATGGGCAATAGCTTCACCAACGCGCATCGCGGCGGCGGTCATAATGTCAAGGTTGCCGGCATAGGCCGGTAGGTAATCGCCGGCGCCCTCAACTTCGAGGAGGACCACAGCGCGGTGGGGAACAACCCCGCCGGGCGTATGGAAGGGTCCTTCCTCAATAACGGGTGGGTTCTTCAATCGGTAGCCGGGTACGTAAAGGGAAACCTCGGCGGCCATTTCGTGAATCGAGTCAATGATCGCTCCATGATCGGATCCTTCCGGAATTGCCGCAAAGACGGTATTGCGCATCATGATCGGTGGCTCCGCGGGATTGAGAACCATGATTGCTTTGCTGTGGGTGGCTCCACCAATTTCACGCAACGCGGTCGAAGTGGTTTTCGTGAATTCGTCAATGTTCTGACGGGTACCTGGCCCGGCGGATTTTGACGCGACAGTGGAAATCATCTCCGCGTAAGGCAGTTCGTCGATCACCCGACGAATTGCGTAAACCATTGGAGTTGTCGCTTGGCCACCGCACGTCACCATATTGACATTGGGAGCGTCAAGGTGTTCATAGAGATTCACAGCGGGAATCACTTTTGGCCCACGCGCCGCCGGCGTGAGATCAACCGCAATAATCCCGGCTTCGGCGTATTGCTTGTAGTGCCGCACATGCACGTAGGCACTCGTCGCATCAAAAATCATGTCAATGTTGTTTGCGTTTTCCAGGACCCATTCGGGCCCAGAGTGTGGGGCTTCAATTCCAAGGGCTCGGGCGCGAGCAAGCCCGTCGCTGCCGGGATCAATGCCCACGAGCGCCACGAGATCGAGAACATCGCTTCGCAACATCTTCACCATAAGGTCGGTCCCAATATTGCCTGAACCAATAATTGCGCACCGCATGTATTGTCCTTTCTGCCGCGCTTAAGCGGCGTGCTGCTTAGTTACTGGATTATTGGGATACCCGGAGAGTGATGGGACCGAGGTGAGCGAACTCGGCCCGGAATACATCGCCCGCCGTGATCGGGACCATCGCGTGTAACGCACCGGTCATGATCACACTCCCGGCAGGCAAATGAATTCCCATCGGTGCCAGAGTGTTAGCTAGCCAAGCAACGGCAGCGAGTGGATCACCCAATGCCGCTGCCCCCGCCCCGGTTGCTATGACCTCGCCATTTTTGGTGAAGGCCATTCCGATCAGCCTGGGATCAATTGAGTCAATGGGGATGACATTGCTGCTCAGCGCGATTGCACCACTACTTGCAAGGTCAGCAATCGTGTCGGCAATTTTGATTTGCCAGTTGATGATCCGGGAATCAACAATTTCGAGGGCGGCGAGTAATCCTGCGCTCGCTTGGTAAGCCTGAGCGGGAGTGCAGTGTGGGCCAGTGAGGTCATCTTTGAGGACAACGGCAATTTCCGCCTCGACTCGTGGGGCAATGAAATCGGTCATGGAAAGGGTTGCACCATCGCGATGAATGGTCGAGGCAAAAACGGGACCAAAATCAGGTTGGTCAACTCCCAGCAGTTGTTGCATGGGAAGTGAGGTCAATCCGAGTTTGTACCCAGAAATAGTCTCGCCCCGCTCGGTGAGTAAAGCAACAAGTTCCTGCTGGATTGCATAACCGTCCTCCACTGTAAGTTCAGGATCGTTTTCAGTGAACGGCGCAATTGGGATGCGATCAGTGCGGGCATTCAACAGCGCTTGAGCAAAATCGAGAGCTTGATTGGACGTGATTCTCATTGTTCTCTTCCTTTGGGTTTCTCGTGGTATCCAAGACGACGGCTAATAGCGACACCGGCTTCAATACATGGACGCGCAAACCGCCGAAGAGAATCTCCGGTAAGCCTTTGCAGGGGACCGGCGACCGAAACCGCCGCAATCACCTCACCCATGCCATTGCGGATAGGTGCGGCTACGGAGGCGACGCCCATCTCAGATTCGTTGATGTTCTCGGCCCAGCCTTTACGTCTAATCTCACTGAGCTCCGAGCGAAGCGCATCGATTCGAACGATTGTGTGTGGTGTGTGCGGCTTGAGACGCCAACCATTGAGAATCGGTTCAAGGGCGTGTGGCTGCAGGCTTGCCAAAAGTAGTTTGCCGGTGCTGGTGCAGTGGGCGTCATTGCGAAAACCAACCCGACCAAAAAGTCTTAGGGTCTGCTGGCTTTCCCGGCGTTCAACGTAAACAACTTCGCGACCGTCGAGCACCGCAATCTGAACAGTCTCTTTCGTGGCGTTACGTAGATGATCAATGACAGGGCTGCACGCTTCGTGTAAATCAGCATGCCAGGAAACCGAAGCCCCAAGTTCATACATAACAAGACCCAATCGGTAAGACCCGGTATGCGGGTCTTGCTCCAAAATTCCTTCCAAGGCAAGGGTATTTACTAATCTGTGAGCCGTACTCTTACCGATTCCGAGCCGACGAGAAAGCTCGGTAACGCCGAGATCACGATTCCCTTTTGAATACTCTTTGAGTAGCCGAGCTGCGTTTTGAACGCTTGAAAGAGTCGAATGCGATCGACGGGCCGGTTCAGTCACCTGTGATACCTCGCAGTTCCTTGATCAAGGCCTTTCGAACTGGACCAAACTCATGGTTAGCTATGACAAGGTTTGGGGCGATTGCCAGCGCTAAGAGCGCGTGGGCGTTGCTCAAGTCGTTCACAAAAGCTGAATTCATTTCCAGAACTAGCGCGGATTTATGTGGTGCCAAGGAAACCAGGGTCTCAAAGTCTCGAGCGGCAGCGGCGTGTGAGTGCGCAAGACCAGTGCCGGCGTGCTGGGCGTGGTGGGCACTGAGTCCACTTCCCGGGGGAATACTCAGATGGTAGAGAGTGGAGCGCAGACCGAGTGCGTCGTGGACCGAAGCGATCGCTGGGCCTTGTGTTTCATCAATCACAGCTAATCCGGGAATCACGGTTGAATCATAAAAGCGAAGAACCCATTTCAGGTCGCCGATACTGTCTTTGAGACAAATTTCGCTACCCATCGGAGCGGGTAAAACTTCACGAGTGCCAACGATATGCAGGTAACGGGTACCGACCGCAACCACGGTGAATTCTGGGGCGGAAAATAATGGCAATCGGAGACGATCCGCTGGTGCAAGGTGCGTCGAGGCATCAACATAAGCCTGGTGGCTGGCCCGAACATATTCAAACATCGCGGCTCGCATATCCGCTGGCGCTGCTGATAAGGATTCCGACCTCATGCGGGTGGACGTTAGCAGGAAGTGTTCCTCTCCATGGGACAATGTGCTTCCATGCGGGACACATTCGTTCTAACGTCCACCCCAACACATGTGAGTTGACCCACACCGGGTCACCCCAGATAGTGAAGGAGTGAAGTCGCAATGGGCTTGCAGCGCCTAGCACACGTCGATGTCACGGTCACCGATCTTGACTTAGCGACCGCCTATTACACCGAGGTGATCGGTCTGCTCGAGACGGAGCGGGATGAAAACTCGGTCTATCTGAAATGTTGGGATGAACCAAATCACCACTCACTCAGACTGATTTATGGCCCTAGGGTTGGTTTTGAGCAGATGTCGTTCAAAGTCGAACGCGAAGATGATCTTGATGAGTTCGAAAACAAAGTAACGAAATATGGCTTCCCAGTCCGGCGGGTCTCCAAGGGCGATCACATCGGCCAAGGTGAATCGATTCGATTCGAGACACCGTCGGGCCAAGTTATGGAGCTCGTGCACGATATAGAAATGGTTGGCCGCGCGACATCGCTGGTGAATCCGTCCCTCACCGTGGAAGGCCTTAAAGGAATTGCGCCACCGCGCCTTGATCATGTTTTAGTCACCGCTGAGGAAGTCGGTGATTCGGCAAAATTTTATCAGGATGTCTTTGGATTCCGGATCACAGAGCAACTCCTTGACGGGCAGGGTCATCAATCCGCGGTGTGGATGGAGGTGTCGCACAGTCCGCACGATCTGGCAATTGTCAGCGGAAAAAATGGGGGTCTGCACCACTTCGCCTGGTGGCTCGATGACTGGGACCACGTAAGACGTTCGGCCGACATTTTGGCTTACAACGGAATTCAGATCGACGTTGGGCCAACCCGACACGGAATAACGCGCGGAAACACCATCTACTTTTTCGACCCCCTCGGAACCCGCAACGAGGTATTCACGGGTGGCTACCGCCCAGATCCGGACTTCCCCACGATCACCTGGACGGAAGATCAAATTGGCCGGGCAATTTTTTATTACGAGGGCGAACTTAACCAGCGATTCATGACCGTTCATACCTGAGACAGGAAAGATTCTGATGGCAATTCTTCGTTTATCGCACGTGGAGATTCGGGTGCCGGATCTTGAACTTGCCACGGCCTATTACAGCGAGGTTGTTGGAATGTTTGAGACAGCCCGCGAAGTTGATCGAATTTTTCTCAAATGTTGGGACGAGCACCAGCACCACTCCGTGATTTTGCAAAGTGCCCCAACATATGGATTAGTTCGCATGGGTTGGAAAGTGCAGTACCTAGAGGATCTTGATCACTATCAAGTGAAACTTGAAGCCGCTGATGTTGTCGTTACTCGCTTGACGCCAGGGCAGTCGGGTCCGGGCAGTGGTTCATCTATTCGCTTTGAGTTGCCCAGCGGTCATGAAATGGAACTCACCTACGGCATGGAACAGGTGGGAAACCTCCTGCCACTAACGAACCCACCACCCAAACCGCTCGGCATGGTGGGAATCGCACCGCCGAGAATAGATCATATTTTTCTCACGTGCGAGGACGTAGGAGCGAATACCAAATTCTTGGAGCAGGTCCTAGATTTTCACCTGACCGAACAAGTGTTGGGCGATGACGGTTTTCAAGTAGCCACGTGGTTGGAGCATTCAAATCAGTCGCATGACATTGCGCTCGTGACCGGACAAGATAGAGGCTTGCACCACTTCGCCTATTACGTCGAAGACTGGACTGCGATCCGAGATGCCGCCGACATTTTGGCGTACCACGGTGTCAACATTGAAACGAATCCAACGCGGCATGGCGCCACTCGAGGGCATTGTTTGTATTTCTTTGACCCAGCGGGAAATCGAAATGAAACTTTTACCGGCGGCTATTACGTAGATCACGACGAACCCCCGGTGACCTGGACTGAAGCTGAGATGGGACGGGCAATTTTTTATTACGACGGAGTGGTGAACCAAAAGTTCCTCACGGTCCACAGTTAAAGGAAATTATGACGTCATTAGATGCACCATCACCGGAAACAGGTCGGGGGGTCCGATCGGCGTTACCACGCATGGATCGAACCGACCCTCCCGGCTATTTGCAGCGCTACCGTGAACGCGAAGCTCAAGGCGGAGTGACCCCCTCCGCTGAAATGTTGGACCTGGATCGCACCAAATTCACACCGTTGTATCTGCGCCGATTCCGGGATCGAAAAAGTGGTGCCAACGCACTTGAGCAGCGAGTCCCAGTGTGGGAGGGTCAAGACCTCGGCGTTACCAAGGCCTATTCACAAATGACAAAAACGAAAGAAATTGTCCCAGAATCACAGGAACAAGCCGGCGCAATTCTCAATACTCAAGTTCACATCATTCGACATGGTGAAACGCAAGGCTATTCAACCGAGAGTGGCTTAACTCCGCTTGGAAGCTGGCAGGTGCATCGTCGGGGTTTTGACATTAGCAAAAGTATAAAAAGCGATGATCGAATTCGAATTGTTTGTGCGGATACGAATAGGGCCCGACAAACGGCTGAGGGGATTCGAAAAGGATTGCTCGACGGCTTAACCCTGTGGGATCGAACCGCACAGATCAGCGAGATAAGTCCCATGGAGGAATTCCGCAACTTTCAAGTGTGGACCCCGGAGGGGCAACGTGATGTGACCGGCGCGTTCCGGCTGTATAAAAAAGAGATGGAAAAGTATGAACGGGTGGCCTCGGGTGATCGCCCAACCTGGCTTGTTGAGATGGACCGTTTCTGGAGTACTCAGGCTGGTGGAGCGGACCCAATCACGCTCTGGACTCAGATCCCAATGCTCAATTTCGAACCACCTTCTGCAACCGTTCGCAGGTTTTGGGCCGGAATCCAGCGGGTTATGACCGAGCACCCCGGTGAGCGAATAATTGTGGGGACCCACTCAGGTCCCATCCGCGCCTTTGCCATTAGTGCTTTTGGGTACGACCCGGGCGAGCCTTACAACACCGAAGAAGTCATAGTCCGGATGATGTCAAACGACTCGGCCTTCATCGCATATCGCAATCGAGTACAACAAGTAATGGTTCCCAACCTTGATGAACTCCCCGATTGGTGGGCGGGACTCACTGGTTGTGCACTTCCACCTTCGCTACGAACGGAGGGATAACACAATGTCTAAAAATGTAGTGTGGTTTGACAATTACACTCCTGATCATAAAAGTGAGGTTGGCGGTAAAGGCGCAAGTCTTGGGGAAATGACCGGAGCCGGGTTGCCAGTGCCACCGGGCTTCACCCTTACCTGCACGGCATTTCGAACAAGCAAGGAGCAATGTCAACTCGACGCGGACGTTGCTCGTTTGCTTTTTGAACTCGATACTGACAATACGGACATGGTGACCGAGCGTTGTCTGGGGATCCGCGCAGCATTCAACAAAATGGAAATGGCTGCATCGGTCGAAGTTGAACTGCGACGGGAATATCAAGAGTTGTGCCGGATCTCTGGCACGACCGATATTCCCGTTGCCGTGCGCTCGTCAGCAACGTGTGAAGATTCACCCGACGCGTCCTTCGCGGGGGAGCACGACACGTACCTGTGGGTTAGGGGCGGCGACGCAGTAGTTGATGCAGTCCGTCGCTGCTGGGCGAGTTTATTCACCGATCGAGCAACCTGTTACCGAGTCAAAATGGGCTATGAACATCGATTCGTTGAAATGAGCGTCGTTGTGCAAAAAATGGTCCGGCCAGTATCGGCAGGTGTTGCATTTACTCTAAATCCCATCAATGGTGATCGATCCCAGGTCTGCATCGATTCCGCGTGGGGGTTCGGCGAGTCGGTTGTCTCGGGCGAAGTAACTCCAGACAACTACTTGATCGACAAAGTCTTGATGGAAATCGGTAAACGCAAGGTTTCCATCAAGGAAATGGAGTTCAAACTCAGTGATCACGACAGTGTGGAACGAGCTGAGTTGGACGAGGAACGCGCCAAGTCACCAAGTGTGACTGACGCGCAGATAAAGGCGATCGCGAAACTTGCGAAAGCTGCCGAAAAACATTATGGCTGCCCGCAGGATATTGAATGGGCCGTGGACGCTGATCTGCCAGAAGAGAACAATATTGTTCTGCTGCAGTCGCGCCCAGAGACTGTCTGGAGTAAGAAGACCTCAAACTCCACAGGCACTTCTCACTTCTCGGGGGATTTCATGGCAAGCATCGTTTCTACCTTGATGAACCCACTTCACACCAAGAAGTAACCGCACAAACGCGCGTTACTACTCGAGAGGAAATAATATGGCCGATCGTTTTCCAAGCCCCTTTGATATTGAGACACCTGAGGGTGCTGAGGGCTGGCAGGAAATGTATGTTTATTCGTCATTGTTCTCAGAACACCGGCGTAAGTCTGAAGATACAACTTTTTGGTTCCAAGACGGTGTCCACTGGCCAAATGTCTTAACACCCTGGGATGCCACATTTTTTGAGTACGCACTCGCATCTTTGTCGCAATACAACACGCGACACTTGCAGGTGCCACCCGCTGACGGGATTGCCTTTCGTATCCTCAACGGCTATGGCTATCTCAGTCCGGTGCCCGCGGACCCCGCAAAAATTGAAGAGCGGGTGGCAAACTTCACCGATCGCGCGGGGCACTATTTCATGAATTGGGACGATCTCTATTCCAACTGGATGGTTAAAATCCGGGACCTCATTGGCGAACTTGAAGCAATCAAATTTACGGCCCTGCCCGATATTGAAGACGCTGACACAGTGGTCAAATCTGGCGCCGGCGTTGGTTCAGGTTTCCAAATCCAGGAGAGCTATCACCGGATCGTCAGTCTGGGGTTGAAATTGTGGAACTACCACTTTGAGTTCCTTAACCTGGGATATGCCGCTTATCTGGACTTCTTTATGTTCTGCAAGACGGTGTTCCCCAGTATCCCGGATCAAGCAATCGCGAAAATGGTTGCCGGTGTGGATGTTGACCTTTTTCGGCCAGACGACGAACTTAAACGGCTGGCCCGAAAAGCCGTTGACTTGGGAGTTGCTGAGGCCTTCGATGCCGGTGATGTCCATTCAACGTGCGAGATCCTCAAAGGGAGTGTTGACGGTCAAGCCTGGATTGCTTCCTTCGAGGAGTCAGCAGAACCGTGGTTCAACTTTTCGACCGGATCCGGTTTCTATCATCGGGATAAAATCTGGATTGAAAACATTGAGGTCCCCTTCGAGTTCATTCGCAGTTACATTGAAAATCTGAAAGATGGCAAGGATCTCAATCGCCCAATCGAAGCTATCCGAGCTGAACGGGACCGGGTAGTCAACGAATACACCGAGTTGATTGCAACAGATGAAGACCGAGAAACGTTCCAAGCAAAACTTGGTCTCGCTCGAACCGTGTTCCCTTATGTAGAAAACCACAACTTTTATGTTGAGCATTGGGCGCACTCGGTAATCTGGCGCAAGATGCGCGAGCTTGGTGCGATCATGGTGGAACAGGGTTTCTGGGAAGAATCGGATGACATCTTCTACCTCAAGCGCGTTGAAGTTGAAGAAATGCTCTGGGATTACTACGTGTCATGGGCGACACCGGAAGCTCCAGCGGGACCGGGCTACTGGCCACCGATCATTGCTGATCGTCGGCGCAAGTGCGCGGCCTTGGCAAAATGGAAGCCACTTCCTGGACTGGGCGAACCACCCGAGGTCATCACCGAGCCCTTCACCGTCATGCTGTGGGGAATCACTTCCGACAGTGTCAACGCTTGGCTCGGTGGTGGAGATCAGGTCGAAGGTGAACTTCGTGGCATGGCGGCTTCACCTGGGCTGGTGGAGGGACTCGCTCGCGTGATTCTCTCTCCCGAGGACATCGGTCAAATGCAAGAAGGGGAGATTCTGGTCGCTCCCTTAACGGCACCTAGTTGGGCTCCGATCTTTGGCAGGATCCAAGCCACCGTGACGGATTCGGGAGGCATGATGAGTCACGCAGCGATTGTCTGCCGAGAATACGGCCTGCCGGCAGTGACCGGTACCGGATTTGCAACTGCAAAGATCCAAACCGGTCAGCGGATCCGAGTTGATGGAACCAACGGTGTTGTCACCATTCTTGACTGATTTTCTCCTGGGAGAGTCACCGAAATCGTGATCAGGTTCCTTCGGGCGGGACGCAAAACTTGCCGTCCGAAGGAATCAGTCCCACTCTTGGATTCTTGGTATAAACACTCATGAAAATATCGCGTCTGTTCTGTGGAGGGTGAGTTATGTTAACCGTCGAACAAAATGAGGAATTGACCTCCGTAGGACCGAGCACGCCCATGGGAGAGCTACTGCGTCGTTACTGGTACCCCATTGCATTTGAAGAAGACTTCGACTCTATGCCGACCAAGACGGTGCGTCTCTTGGGCGAGAATTGGACGCTTTTCAAAACACCCATAGGTGGCAGGTACGGCATCGTGGCCGAGCATTGTCCCCACCGTCGCGCGTCTTTGACCTACGGGGTTGTCCACGAAGATGGAATTCGTTGCGGCTACCACGGATGGAAGTTCGCCTTTGATGGTCGGTGTGTTGAGCAGCCAGCCGAATCTGACAATCAAAATTTTCGAGATCGCGTACAACAAAAAGCAGGAAAAGCTCAAACTATGGCCGGCATGGTCTGGGTCTATGTCGGACCAGATCCCGCCCCGGAACTTCCACGTTTTGACGTCTTTGTTATGGACGGGGTCAAGGACTGCGGATACACCACCCTGCCCTGTAATTGGTTGCAAATCATGGAAAATTCTGTCGATCCGCATCACGTGGAATGGTTGCACGGTCACTACTTTGAATTTCTCGGTCAAACCCACGGATTTGACGCCCCCAAGGCATTTCAGAAAAAGCACATGAAAACTGGTTTTGAAGAAATGGAGTGGGGGATTCTCAAGCGCCGGGTCCTAGAAGGCAGCACCGAGGAAAACGACGATTGGAAAATTGGGCACCCACTGGTATTCCCCTATTTCATGCGGGTTGGTGGAGCTGGCATTAACCAAATGCAAATTCGGGTTCCGATTGACGACACCCATACGTGGACACTTTTCTTTTCCACTCACTCTCCCAAAGGTGCAGAGCCTTCCAATCAAGACCGGCCAGTGTTTTATGAATACCAGTGGAAAGACGAGCAGGGTCGTTTCATCACCGATTACATCGAGGGCCAAGACACCATGGCGTGGGTCTCCCAAGGCGCCATCATCGATCGCAGCCAAGAGCACCTGGGACGCTCTGATGCCGGTGTTGCAATGCTCCGCAAAATGTTCAAGGAAAATATGAAAAAAGTAGCCGACGGTGAAGACCCCATCGGCACCGTGCGCGAACCGCATGAACGCATTGATCTCCCGTGTGAAAAAGACAAGTTTGGCGCAGAACGTGAATTTGCCAATGCTTGGATCACCGGTGGCTCAATGCGTTACAGCCCGATCAAGCAGGAGCTTCTCGACCTGCACGAGAATGCGTGGGCTGCTCGTGAGAGCGCTGGGACCAATGCCTGATCCGTCGGGACAACCGATGACGGATACTCCCATGTCACCGGAACAACGAAAGGCTGACCTGGCTGCCTTGCCACCAGATCCACATCGCCTGCCCGTAAAAGGTTCGTGGTTTGGTCCCGATGCCGAACGGCATCTACTTGACCGGCCCAAGTTTTGTCCCATGTGTGCCGTCGACCTCAACCAATCTGGTGGAATCTCAACCGAGTATTGGGCTGCCGACCTTCGCGTTTTCATGACCTGGTGCGGTGGCTGCGGTTGGTTTGGTGAGATTGTACGTTTCGACATGGTCACGATCACCGAAGAAGAACACTAAATTCCAGAACGCTTCCGTGGAAACTCGCTTCAGGAAGCTTCGCGAACACCGCAACCCGGCGATGTTGTCTCCATTGGTGGCTTGTTCGCAGTCATCCAATTGGCACCTCGTAATTGGATTGAATGTATTGTCAGGGTGAATCATCCGGTGGCTAACCGGTTTACGTCCGCATCGAGTTGAAGTCTTCGGAGAAAGGTGGAGCATTGCCGGCGTTAGTATTTGATTTTGGTGGTCCGGTCCTGCTCACCCCATTTGAACTCAGGCATCAGGGTGAAGATCGTTTGGGTCTGAAGCCTGGATCACTTGCGTGGACTGGACCTTTTGACCCTGAGTCAGATCCAGACTGGCAGGACTTTCAAAACGGACTAATTAATGAGCGTGATTATTGGAAAATACAAGTCAATCACTTCAGCGCGCTCATGGGGCGGAAAACGACCATGCCGGAATTGATGGCCGCTCTCTATGCAGGGCCGGAATCCGAACTTATTCGCCCGGCAGCGCGCGAACTTTTACGTGACGCCAAATCCCACGGGATACCCGTCGGCATGTTGACCAATGACCTTACGTCTTTTCACGCTACCGAATGGATCGCTGGTATCACCATCGTTAGCGAGTTCGACGCCATGGTGGACGGCCGACAGGATGGCGTTTATAAACCAGATCCCGCCGCCTACCGACTCATGTGCGAGCGTTTAGCTGTTTCCGTTGAAGGCACGGTGTTCGTTGACGACCAACCTGTAAATTTGCGTGGGGCTGAAGCACTCGGCATGATCGGAATCCATTTAGACCCACGTGCACCTTCTGCTGGTTTCATGCAAGCTCGTGCGGCTCTTGGACTCGCCACTTAAAGTTTCTGACCCGGGAGAACGTGCTCATGCCTAGGCAGTTGTAAAGCTAATTGCCTGCATGGGGCAAACATCGACCGCGTTTTCAACATCTTCTTTGCGGTCGTCGTCGACCTCTTTGGTGTAGTGGATCTTGCCGTCGTCGTCGAGTTGGAAAATATCTTCTGCTTCGAAAACACATTGGCCGTAGTTCTGGCACTTGTCCATATCAATGTCAATGGTGATCATGACTTCTCCTGCACTGTTGATGGGTAAAGATCTTTTGACGGGGTCCGAATTCCACGAAAT
>Ga0075110_1000547_pt1 | contig 18293 bp, 20 predicted proteins | sample AntAceMetag02UK8_FD_69799 | JGI IMG/M metagenome (GOLD analysis project Ga0075110, IMG submission 69799) | Saline lake microbial communities from Ace Lake, Antarctica - Antarctic Ace Lake Metagenome 02UK8 | ecosystem: Environmental > Aquatic > Non-marine Saline and Alkaline > Saline | place... | reverse complement strand
AATTTTTTTATTTTTTTAATTCTTCCGCCAGTCATCGTATTTTCGCCTGTATCAATTACATCAATTTTTAAGTCCTTAGGATAACTAAAAAAAAAATTATTATCTTTTTTATAATAGGTAGAAGAATTCATAGTTTTAAAATAGTTAATGATATAATTTTTTTTATAGCCAGCGGCAATAACAAAATGCTTATAACCTTGGTTATAAAATATATCTATTAAATGATAAAGAAGTGGTTTACCAGCTACAGTTACCATAGGCTTGGGTATTTTTTTTGTAATTTCTCCAAGTCTTGTTCCTAGACCTCCTGCCAATATTACTACTTTCATCTTAAGAAAAATTTATCCTGATGAGTTTCAAATGATGCTCTTGAAATTTCATTTTCATCATGCTCAATACTTGCAAAATTTAAAATTGTATTATCATTTTCTGACATTCCCATAAAGCCAAACCACACATCTTCATAAAGCGATAATCTTTGAAGTTTATTCTCACCTAATACAAAGGAAATAGAATGCTTAAAATCATTATCTATTAATACAAACTTAACAGTACCTTTAATTACAATTAAATTAGATTTCATTTTTTTATGTTTTTTCCATGCCCTTATTTGATTATTTTTAATTGAAGAAGTATATAATTCACCAAATCCATAAAAATTTTTATTTGATTTATCTAATAATTTTGAAACTTCGCCACCTTGAGTAAGAATTTTTTTCAAATCTTCTAATATATATTTATCATTAAGTTTCATTTAATATTAAAATAATTCTTGATTTGATTGATTGAGAAATGTTGTAGATTCTTTTTTTCTTTATATGCCCTATACCATTCCGATGTTAGTTCTATAGATTGATTATAGTTTATATTTGGCTTCCATTTTATTAATTTAAAAGCCTTTCTACAGTTTAATTTTAAAAGACCGGACTCTTTAAATTTTTTATTTGGTACTGTTTTATAGTCAATTTTACCTAAGTGAATTGAAATTTTTTTTATAACTTCCTCAACATTTAAATCTTTTTTTTCTATTGGTCCAAAATTGAAGTTGTTACCATTTATTTTTAACTTATTAGAACTTAAAGAAAGAGCTAAGTCCATGTACCCCCTTAATGGTTCAAATACATGCTGCCATGGTCTAGTAGATTTTGGACTTCTAATAATTAATTTTTTTTTATTAATCCAGGAATTAATTATATCGGGAACAATTCTATTTTTGGAAAAATCACCACCACCTATTACATTTCCAGCTCTTGCAGTAGCTAAATTTATATTTTTCTTATGGATAAAATAAGTTTGAAAATATGAGTTAAAAACTAATTCAGCAGTAGCCTTGCTAGCACTATAGGGATCATCGCCACCAAGTACATCATTTTCATTATAACCCCTCTTCCATTCATTATTTTTGTAACATTTATCACTTGTAACAATGACAACAGAGCATTTTTTTTTTAAAAATCTAATTGATTCGAGAATATTTGCTGTGCCTAATGTATTAGTTTCAAATGTAGAAATAGGATTTGAAATTGATTCGCTTACTAGTGATTGTGCAGCTAAATGAAATATATAATCTGGCTTCTCATCTAATATAATTTTTTTTATATTATCTAAATTTCTAATATCACACCGAAAATCTTTACAAATTTTATTAATTTTACATAAACCATATAAAGATTTTTTTCCAACAACATCTTTACTGACACCTACAACGTTAGCCTTAAAAAGAGTTAAAATTAATGTAAGCCAGGAACCTTTAAAGCCAGTATGACCTGTAATAATGATCTTTTTATTAGAAAATTTTTTAATATAAGTATTCATCTAAAAAAATTTTGAATTTATTTTCATTAAAATTATCAAAGTAACTTGAACAGTAATTAATAACATACTTTTTTTCATTTAAGGATACTTTCTTATTTAAGTAGTATTCTAATTTATCAATATCTCCGATGTTAGACAAATTAAATTTCCAACTATTATTAATTTTAGCAAGAGGATCTTCGCATATATCAAAAGAAATATGAATTGGTCTTAATCCGTATTTAGTAGATGTGATTACGGCAGAAGAAGTTTTATAAATAACATGATTAGAACGAGTTAGATCGTGTTCAAAAGATTTATAAGAATAAATAACATTTTTTTTTTTAAAAATATCATGATTAGAAAAATTAGTAGCTGGAAATGAAGGGTGAGATCTCCATATAAATTTATAATTATTGTATTTAGTCGCTAATAAATTTAAGATGATTAATAGATCGTCCACTTCTTTTATATTGGCATTAGGTAAAATTAAAAAAGTATTATTTTTTAAATTTTTTTTATTAAAATTAATAAAATGATGATTGGATTTAAGGGAGCCAAAATCATACGTTTTAATATTTTTGCATTGTAAAAATTTTTTATGAGTAGTATTTCCAGATGCAAGAATAATATCTGGATTAAATTTATAATTTTTGAAATCAAATATATTTAAATTTGAATTATTAATGTAAGCATGCTGAGCTCCTATAAAGATGTTTGATTGATTATTTAATTTGTTTAATGCAATAACTGCTCTTTCCCAGGCATAACCTTCGAAAGTAAAAAAAACTAAACTGTTTGGATTAGTTTTTAAAATATTTCTAATATTGTAAGATATTCTTATATTTCTCGCAGTAGTATTTGATATGTGATTAGATAATACATTTAAATATACATTTTTAGGAATTAATAATTTACTTTTTAAAAACAAATTTATTAATTTAAAAAATGAATAGACTAATTTACAAAAAATTTTTAATTCAGTAAATATATCTAGGTATGGTGAAGTTATATTTTTATTTTTAGTATGATTAATTTTATAAACATTATATCCAATTTTTTTTTTATCTAAAAATTTAACTAAATTATGAAAATAGAAATCGTACTTTAACTTATTATTAATATTATGACTTATAATTAATATTTTATTTTTTTTATGAAAAAAAATATTTTTTGATTTAAAGTTAATTAAAATAATCAAAATATATTTTGTAATAGAAAGAAAAAACGTTTTTAAAAAAAATATTATGGCTATTGTTTTACTTATTGGAAATTTATTAATGTTTTTGTATTCGTAAGAATGCTCTTCGTTGATATTTAAGTAATTATTACAATAAATATAAGGATCTTTTATTTTTTTTTTTAAACTACTTAGTTGATTTATTATTTTTATATAATCTTTATTCATCGCTAGTTAATTTTTTGAATATATAAATTCCACAGCCAAATTCTAAATTCTTTTCAAAATTAGAAATATTTTGATTGAGATGAAGAACTGATCGATCATCAATGTAGTCGAACGATAGTAATTTTAAATTTTTAATATTTAAATCTTTGAGCCAATTTAAAATTTCATCATGCTTAAATACTCTATGAGCATTAAATTCAACTCTGCTAACATTAGATATCGGAAAACTTAAATAAAACATAGCATTCTTGTCCAGTAGTTTTAAAATATTTTGTAATCCTTTAAGGTGGCCATTAGGGTCTATTTTATCACCATATCTTCCCAATCCAAAATGTTCTATTGTATGGAGACAACTAACTGATGAGTATTTTTTTTTAATATGAAAATTGGGATCAGATAAATCCTGTTGAACAAAATTTATGTTTTGGTTTTGAATATCTAGTTCTCTAATATCTAGAATATCCACTTTCATGAATGTTGCTAGATTTGATATAAATCCATCAATTCTACTACCAATATCTATATGATTCTTTGGTTTATTTTTAAAAATTAAAGAAGAAACATATAAATCTTGAATAAAATAATGACTTTTTACACTTCCTGCGCTTTCATTGAAATCGTAGAGTATTGGAAATAAGGATTTTACTTGACCACCTTTTTTTTTAAAAATTAAATAATTTAAAATGAATTTTGGGAAATAAACAATAGAGAATAATGTTTTTAAATTAATACCAAAAAAATGAAGGATAAAATTTTTTATACTAAGTAATATTCTCATTATGTAGCTTTTCATTTAAAATTAAGTGCCAATTTATTTCTAACAGGCATCCAAAACTTATTTTTTTTAGATAGATTATTCTTTTTATGAAGTAACGATGTGCACTGAGTATGTGTAAATAAGTATTGGCAACAATGTGTTTATCGGCGTCTTTATGTGTAATTATCCTATCAAATGCTATGTTATCTATCATGCAAAATTAATTCCAAACAATACCTATTGAAAATCTATCAATCGAGGTTATGTAATAAATTAACATCAAAATACCTGAGTATAAGTCAAAGTCTATCGATTATTATTCGCCTCATTAAAATATTTAAATATATTTCTTTTTCCAAAAATTAATCTTTTGACTTTTCTAAGTACCCTATAGAAAATAGTCTGCTTAAACATACTTGATGTAAAGGCTTTAGCATAATATCTATTTAATCGATAACCTGTATATGATTTAAAATAGTCAGACATCGAATATTTATAACCAGTATCGTTATCAAACTCCTTCAATAAAACTTCAGCTTCTCTTAAGTTTTTAGTCTCATCAAAAGCTAAATTTAGAACAATAGAATCAACATGTTTTAAGCCATATTTACAGGCAGCATAAAATCTATGATGTCCATCAACAATTAAATGCCTACCATCTGACTCTGTACTAATTATAATAGGTGCAATTGATTTTTTCTGTTGGTATCTATTGATAATTTGTTTTATAAAATCTTGTTCTGGCTGCCAATCCAATAAAATATCCGAGTGCCAATTTGAATTAATATTTTTTATATCTATGCTTTTACACCCATCTGTCGAGTGTCTTGATTACTATTAATGTCTTCATTATAGTTATTGATAACTCTATCTGAGTGACTTTCTCTAACATAAGTTTCATTTGCTTCGAATTGATCGAGTTCTTCCAGTGATTTTTTAAATCCTTTAGCAACTATTCTAAATCTTTCCCTATCCATAGCGATACGAAAATCCCTATAGTGAATATGAATTTCGTCTGTAACAAATCCATCTTGAAGTTCAATCGCAAAATCATTTGCGAAATATGCACTATGATTAGGCCTAACCGAACTCTCTAAATATTTTAACTGCCTCTCCTTCCCACCAGCAATTAACAAAGTGGTTGGATATTTCCCTTCCTCATACGAAGGATTCTGTTCCAAATAATTTCTAACATCAATTGTCGACTTCAGAAGGATATCAACATATTCAAAGTATTCATCTAATGAAAAGACTGTTCGATGCTCTCTGTGATGTATATGTATATTCTCGGCTAAATCTATAAAAAGTCTTGAATGATGCCTCTCTCTTTCTGGTAATTCGGTCTTATGTAATAATTTTCTAACACTTCCCATTATTTTATTCCTGTATTTTTCCTTAATATCATCGAAAATCTTCCGCCACTAAACTTTCTACCCACCTACTGAGCTCATTAATCCCACTTAAAACCGGAATATCATGTGCTGCCCTATCATCCTTTTGAATTATGCCAACAGGGTCGTAATAGACTGAAGGTCTTCCTTCTTGTTTAGCGATAATAGCAGTTGAAGTAAATGGCATAGAGATACATGCTTTTGTTTTTTTTATAAGTTGAAGTGCGTCACAGCTTAGATTAACGTTGATATAATTTGATTTATTAGCCAGCTGTTTAATTCTTCCCAAATAGCTTTTATTAGCATTTTTTGTCATCCTCTTCCTTTTATGCGCCATGCAATTATTATTTTTACTTAAGACTAACTGAATGTCACTTAAAAACTGATTATTAATAATAGGAGTATAGTACTCGAGGCTATATCCTATTGATATATATTTTTGGGATCTCATTGGCGTAATATCAAAAACAGCAATTGAATTTAAAGGCACAACTACCTCCACATTATTAGAAGAAAACCATATATGACCGACATCATCTATAATTGGATTGTGCTCACTATAATTTTTAATACGACATGCTTCAAAATTATCCCAAACTAAGTAGTGAGGCCAACTCATCAAACGTAATAGATGCTCCGATAAATAATCATTCTTAATTATAAAATTTTCAATGTAGGTAGTATAAAAATAGGTCCCAGACGTATGAGCGGAGTAAAAATAAAATAAAATTCTCGAACCCTTGCCCTCTGCCACATAAGTCCATATTGGTCGATAATAGAGAAAAGAATTATGAAACAAATAGTCACTTGCCAAATCAATATTATTCGCCAAGTCAACCCTTTTTGACTTTAAAGACTCTTCCAAAAAAAATCCATAAGTGGGTTTAAAAAACATACATATAAAACTATAAATCGTTGCATATATAAAAAAACCAATATATTTCAGTAAAGCAAGACTTCTTAACTTTGGCAGTCCAACTGTTTGAAAAACACCAATCTCGCCAAGTTTAAAATCAGACATACCAGTTGCACTGTGACAAACACTATTAATTTCTGTATTTTTATTTTTCCATAGTAAATACCAATTTACAATATTATGCCTATTAGGATTAGCAGAGATATTGTTATCAGCCAAATTATCAAAATACACATACTTGCCTAAACTGGGTTGTTTTTTTAATAAGAAATAGATACCTTTCAATCCCTTTAAAACACCCCGACCCCAATAAAGAAGGCTATATGCACGCCACAATACAGCACAACCGAAACAATTCACGCTAACGCCTTGAGCTTTTAGTGTACTTCTCCACTCTTTTGGCAACGGATGTTTGAGAGGATTATTGGATCCAATACTATACAAAATTGATGTATTGAACTTCTCCCCAAGAAAATAAAAAGTAAAATATTGGCGAATTGACAATTCAACATCAAAATCACTTTGATAAAGCAGTCCTTTTAATGACCCCGTATTATAGAGCTTGGTCTTTGACAAAATACCTGCCAACTTCTTCGGAAAATATAATTTATTTTTACCTTTAAGCTTTCTATAGCCCCTGTTTATGAATCTTAATTTAGATCTACCTTTTTTATTAATTAATTTACTTACAATTGGAATATTTATGTTAAAGAAATTCAAGATTAAATTATAACTACCAAGCTGTCCACCCTCCGTCAATTATTAAATTTTGCCCTGTAATATAACTAGATTCATCTGACGAAAGATAAACAACTGAACTAGAGATTTCATCACTATTAGCCTTTCTTCCCAGCGGCACCTTTTCAGAGTATTTTTTAAGAAACTCCTCATTCTCTCCTTCATGATAAATTCCACCAGGAGATATGCAATTTACCCTAATATTTTTTTCACCCCAATAAACGGCAAGATATCGAGTTAATGAAATTATTCCTCCTTTAACAACGGGATAAACTGAGTGAGAGTAAATTTGCTTATTTGACTCACCCTCTTGATCAGTATATAAATTTGCTAAATTTGACCCTTTATATATCCTTTGGTCATTACCAACAACTCCATATATAGAAGAAATAAATATCATATTTCCTTTTTTTTCTGATTCCATAAGCTTTCCGACTATTTGAGCAGTTAGAAATAACCCATCTAATTCAGTATGAATTACTGACTGCCAACCCTCCAACGAGCATTCTATAAATGGCAAATAAAAGTCATCTGGCTTTGTAGTAACACTGTAAATTAGGGTATCAATTTTACTGTGTTTTTTTTTAATCATGGATACCAAAGATGTAATAGAGTCTTTATTTGTGACATCAACATCCATTTGTTCAATGTCATTATAACAACCTTTAAATAAAGATTTTTTTGCAGCTTTTGACAAACCTGGCAAGTCTGCAGAAATAACAATCGCATTTTGCGATCTTAACGCTTGACAAAATTCCCTACCAAGATGCCCTCTACCACCAACGACTAAAACAACTTTATCTTTTAAATTAAACATACTCTATCCATATCCTTAAAATGAAGATCTACTATCGTCAGTGAGGTGAATTTTTTTATCAGACAGACTAGACTCAAAAAATGCATCAACAACTTTTAAACTCTCAATAGATGCAAGTGCACTATATTTATGCTTCACCCTCCCTTCTTCAACAAACCCTATAAATTCCTTTAATTGATCAATATAAGTTTGATTTATATCGTGTTTTTCATCAGACCAAATAACTTTTACCTTTTCATCTAATTTTTGCCCTAAAAGCTCATTCTTACTAAAATCATAAGAAGCCCATCCTTTTTCAAAAGTCACTAAACCGCTTCTATGTGCAGGTTGTTGTAAATAATCTAAATGAATTTGACTTACCGCTCCAGCTTGATGTTTAATCATTAAATCTGAACAGGTGTCTACATCAAGATTTAATTTTTCATATTCACTTATCTCTCCAACAACAGATAGGGGTTTTCCTGCTAATTCAAGAGCTAAATGAATTTCATGAATCAAGGTTAACGCCACACCACCGCCCAAGTCTCTTCTTGCGTAATATGCATTTTTATAATCTTCATATGGATGCCAATCTGGCAGCCACTGGCCAACCTGACATTGAATATTTATAATTTCACCAATATCATTTTCATCATAAAACTTCATTATATTTTTTACAATTGGATGAAACATCAAATTATGGCCAACAAAAGAAACCGTCTTATGTTGATTTAAAATTTCAACAATTTCGTCACACTCATCAGATGAAATTGAAAGTGGTTTTTCTATAAAAATACCCTTTACATGGCCAGCTATTTTCTTTACTGAGTCAAGATGTAGACTAGTAGGGTTTGCAATAATTACAATATCAGGGTTATTTTTAATTGCATCCTGTAGGTTATCCACTTCAATCACATTAAGCTCTTTTGGGAGGTTTTTATAGTGTCCTTTTTTACTCCTAAGTGCAATAATCCTAACAATCCCTAACTGCTGTAAATTTCTAATATGCCTTTGCCCTATAGACCCTGAGCCCATAATCAATACAGTCTCTACTTTAAAATTTCTTTTTAGCTTTGGCTTGGACTGAGATATAAATCTTTTTTTAAATTTTTGACCACACTTCTTATTTATTTGAATAATTTCTGGATTATTGTCAAGTAATGTTAAAATATTTGATAATGTAAATACTTCATTTTCTTTATATAAAGCGTCAAAAATCTTCTTAAAAAATTGAAAATCTTCAGGGTAATCTAAGGTCATTCTCAATCCTGGCCTGAAATGATGCTGATCCTCTACATCTAAATCTATGACATTAAATATTCCTGTATCAGTAAAATAATGCCCCCAAACCTCTGTTTCAGAAGAATCCTTCATTTGAACAACTTTTTTCAATGCTTCCACCTTTACCCCATAACTAAAAGAGCCATGAGGAAGATCAAACTGTCTAATCAAATCTGCATTTGTTTCAAGATATTTCTCAACTATTTTATCTGCATAAAATGGATCCACAAAAGGACAGTCGGCTGTAATAGTTAAAATATAGTCTAAATTAAATTTTTTAGCAGCATTTAACATCCTTAACAGTACATCGTCAGGATCACCCAAGAAGCATTCTATATCATTATCTTCAGCAATCTTTTCGAGAGGTTTGTCCTGTGGATTTATTGATGTACAAAGAATTATGCTATCAATTTTATTCGATAATTTCAAACGTTGAATCATATGAGAAATTACTGGCTTCCCATGTATGTCTAATAGTATTTTTTTTGGAAGCCTGGTTGATTTAAGCCTTCCTATAATTAAAAAACCAATTTTCATATCACTCCTTATCGATTAAATATTTATTCATTAATATCGCCCCATTCTCAAGATTGTTATTTATTTTTTTTCCAATAGACTTAATAACATCTACCTGTGACATGTCAGATATTTCTTTGGTGCGTACAAATTTAATCATTTCCAGCGTCAGAATATCGCCTTTTGATATGCCTGTTTTGAAAACGGCTGCTTTTTTCATGGGACCAAATATAGAGTAACTCAATTCGCCTTCATTCATAGACAATACACCATTGCCATTTAACCCATCAAGAACCTTTATTTTCTTATGTAGGTTGTTAAACATATCTATAGATATTGCAGCCGGCCAATCTACTCGATTTTCGCCATAGTGTGTCGTAACATGTTTTTCTATATATGCCATACCACTTGCCGCACCTAACAATGTAACCAACTCATTATGAACACTATCCCAAGCAGTATGATCTGCATAGCCATATTCAAAATTATCGAATAATTTCATAATTTTCCTAATCTTATTAAGATTTACATCTTCATAAACTGTAGGATAATTCTGAAATCCAAACATAAGTAACATGTTGGAATGTTTTAGATAGTTAATTGCATGATTTATTTCATCGATGCTCGTCCCACCTATTCCAAGTACAACTTTTGTGCTTGAGGGCAATCCTTTTTTTAATTCATCAAGCATAAAAACATCATTTAAACACGTGGAGTGTATTTCTATATATTCAGGAGAAAAAGACAGGCCAAATTTTATTGCTCCAGTGTCGTTCAATAGCAACATAACCTGTTTATTATTATTACGAATAATTTCAATTAATTCGCTCCACTGGTCTTTGTTAAATAGCCACGGCTTAAGTAACGCGTATAAATCATGACTAGAGTCCATATATTCATCAAAATTCAACGTAATATGTAGCTTGACAATGTCCGCTTCAGTCTTAGTGGAAATCTCAGTTACTAAATTTTTCATGAATTCATAGTTGCCCTCATGGTGCCATGCTGTTTCTACTATAAACTTCATTTATAATCCTGTTGTAAATTTAATAAATTAATACATTTAAAATACGTCATTATATTCTGCGTTAGCCTTTTCAAATTCTTCCATCCTACCAATATCCAGCCAATACTCTCGTATAGGAAAAGATGTGCACTTTAAGTTTTTATCAATTATCTTCTCGAAAAGTGTTGGCATATCAAAAAACTCATTTTCTGGCACAAAATCCAAAACTTTAGCGTCTAGTACATATATTCCACCGCTGACATAAAAACTATGCACTGGCTTTTCTGCAATACTTTTAATATCTGCACCCTTTAATTTTACAACGCCATAAGGCACCTGTAAATCATATTCTCGCACCCCCATAGTGGCTACCGAGCCATTTTCAACATGGTAGTCCATCATATGTTCAAAATTTATATTGGTAATTAAGTCCCCATTCATGACAAAAAATGGCTCGCTCAATAATTCACGCATAAAATTTAGTGCACCAGCTGTGCCCATTCGCTTATTTTCATGAATATATTTGATATTCACTCCAAAATTTGAACCATCTCCAAAATAGTTTTCTATAATTTCTGACTTATAGCTAACACTAAGAATAATTTCTGTAAATCCATATTTTTTAAAACCTAATATTATACTTTCAAGTAGAGGTCTACCCCCAACCTTTAACATCGACTTTGTGGTTTTATTAGTAAGGGGCCTCAGCCTTGTACCAAGCCCTCCCGTCATTAATACCACTTTACTACTTTTGTATTTAGGCTTTGAAAGCTCATCAACTTCCCTTACACCTACAAGCTTTCCTTTACTATCTACAATAGGTATTTGATAGAGTTTTTTGTCTAATGCTATTTCAAGTATCTTTTCACTGGAATCATTAATTTTACATACTGTTGGCGTTTTACAAACAACCGAATCAATCGCATCATCTAATGAAAGGTTATTTAAAATACCCCTCCTTATGTCGCCATCTGTAATGGTACCCAAAAGTTTTTCATTTTCATCCACCACAACGCCTATCTTTATTGCGCCGCTATCTATGATTTTCAGAACCTCTCTTATTGTAGAGTCCGGGCTTAGTAAAATATCTTTGTAGTTTTTCATCGAATCTCTTTTAAAAGTACAAAACTCTCTGCATAGTCACATCCACAAGTAGCACCTCTTAATGTTCCTAGTGCCCTAATGTTTATTTCACTTCTTGGAAACGGATGCTCTCCTAATTCGCTTTCAAATACTTTCATAATTTAATAATTTTATTATCTGCAACTAATGTAATCTTTACTACACCTCTATCAACAACTAATAAAGCATACCTTAAAGTTTGATTTTGATATATGAAATATGTTTGAGATATCTTTTATATTCGGTCATAAATTCAATATGCTCATCTTCCCTATACGCGATAAAGTCAGCATGCATAGAAATCACTTGTGGTATATCTATCAAGGGTAAAAATATACTTTTGCAAATTTTTTTGTAAATTTTTTTCCTAGATCTGTAAAGCTCATATATTGAAATCCTGGAATTTCTTTAATGATGATATTTTATTAAATTCGAGTATTTTTACAATTTTTTCTGAAGCGTTGCCAACGCCGTAAATATTTTTAAGGTCGCCTACTTTTTTGCAAAACTCATTAGAGGTTATTTTTTTTATTGCGTCTTTTAACTTTAGTATTTCACAATTAATGACATTTCCACTTTGCAACCTTCCTTTTTGTCGACTCCCTATGTTTATTACAGGCTTGTGGAAACTTGCAGCTTCAATAATACCGCTTGAGGTATTTCCAATAACCAAATCCAGGTGCTTCATCGCTGAAAGATATTTCAACTGGCCCAAGCTCTTTACCACTAAATATTTCTCTTTATCTTTGGATGCAAACTCTTCTATTTCCCTATTAATAACCCTTCCGCCATCGTCTGAATTTGCATATGTAAATAGAACGTTAATATTGGAATCGCCTATTATTTCGAGAACCCTTTTGATTTCTTTTCTTTTATCAACCGTAGATAGTGTCTCAGAATGAAAAGTGAATAATGCGGTGGTTCCATTAAATTTCCATTCTAATTCGTCCTCTAACCCGCTCTTACTTAAAAGATTCATATTAACTATATTATCAATCCCAGGCGCACCAACAGAAAATACCGTATTTGAATGTTCGCCCATTTGTATCACTCTGTCTCTATACTCATCTGTAGAAGTAAAATGCAAACTAGACATTTTAGTAATGGAGTGCCTTATTTTTTCATCCACTGCCCCCTCAGTAATTTCACCACCATGAATATGTGCAATGGGTGTATTCATCAACATTGCTGTTGTAGCTGTAGCATGAGCTTCAAAACGATCTCCTAAAACTAACACTACATCAGGGTCTAAACGGGAAAAGGCATCTGAGAGTAAAATTATCGCCAAACCCGTTGACTTCGCAATAGAGCCTTTGGTGTCTGATGATAATAGGTTTTCTATTTTTTCATCAATAAAAAAACCATCTTTTTCAATTTGCTTATAAGTATTGCCAAATTCTTCAGAGAAGTGCATAGTAGTTGCCACAACTTGTAGCTCCAAACAATCAGAAGATTGAATCTTTTTCATTATTGGAAAAAAAAGACCGTATTCTGCACGAGTGCCTGTCACAACACAGATTTTCTTCTTGGTCATATCGGGTCATCCATTCGATAATCTTTCTTGGCAGGAGTCCCTATAATCTCATCCCATTTCATTGGGTTTATACCGCTTCCTGGACGCTTTGTGGTAATACTTTCACTAGATAGTTTGTCGCCTTTTTTTATGGACTGACTAGCAACAATAGATTTTCTAGCGACATCTATATTAACAGTTTCACTTGGTGATGGCTTTTTCTCACTACCTCCTAGTGCTTTTTCAATATTTCTAATAGCGCTCACCATGGATTTTAACTCTTCCGGCTCTAATGACGCTTTGTGATCCGGCCCATCCATTGTTTTATCTAACGTGAAGTGCTTCTCTATTACGCTTGCGCCCATTGCTACAGCAGCTATATCTACTTCTATGCCCAATGTATGGTCACTATAGCCTACACTAACACCAAATTCTTTTTGTATTGTTAACATTGCATTCAGATTTACATCTTCCATTGGCGTTGGATACATAGTATTCGCATGCAATACTGTAATATTATCCTTAGATGTACCTGCGTTAATCAATACATTTAACGCGTCACCAACTTCTCCAAGGTTTGACATTCCTGTAGATAATATAACTCGCTTACCTAATGATCCAATATGCCTTAAATATGGCAAGTTAGTAATTTCACCACTAGGTATTTTAAAAATTTGCAACCCTAAGTAACTTAGTAGATCAATACTTTCATGATCAAAAGGGGTAGATAAAAACATTATGTCTTTTTTTTGGCAATGGGCAATCAACTCCTTATGAGTATCTACATCAAGCTCAAGATTTTTGATCATATCAAACTGAGATTCTGATGCATCTGTAGTTTGTTTTTGATAATCAGCCTTCTGAGTATTTTTGACTACTAAATTTTCAGCCTTAAAAGTTTGAAATTTAACCGCATCAGCTCCAGAGATAGAGGCCACATCAATTAATTTCTTTGCCAAATCAACTGACCCATTATGATTAACACCAGCTTCTGCAATAATAAATACTTTATTTTCTTTCAAGCCTATCTCCTATCTTAATATCAATATCAGAAGTATATTTAGTAATCTTAATAAAACTATCTTTTGTTTTTACTATAAAACCTGTTGCATCTATATTTAGAATTGCACCCTCAATACATTTATATGTTAATGCTCCTGTTACCATCTCAGCTTTATTTATTTTTATCTCAACTCCATTTATAAAAGTTCTTGCCATTGGACCGGGACTACAAATAGATCTTATAAAATTAAAAATATTCCTTGAACTGTCTTTCCAATTTATATTTTCATCGCCTATTTTTCTCTGAGAGCAATAAAATCCTTTTGGATGAATGTCTTCTTGTTTGCTTCCTGCAGCACTACCATTTTTAAACAGGCAAACTGCCCTATATAATATAGATGCACAACCCTTATAAGACCTGGCTAAAAGCGTTGAATAGTCATCAGTATCATCAATTGGATATACATCTTGTAAAATAATATCGCCGGTATCTATACCTTCATCAACATAATGAACCGTAATCCCAAATTCCGACTCATCATTAATCAAAGCCCAATTTAAAATATTTCGACCTCTATAAAATGGTAATTTTCCCGCATGACAGTTAATAATTTTATGTCTTGTTAAGTTGATAAGTTTATTTTTAAAAATTTGATTAAAAGACATTGATATAAATAAGTCACACTGATATTTGGACAATTCCTCAATAAATTCAGCCGAATTTACATTTTGATCTCTTAGGTAATCTATATTATATTTTTTGCAATACTGTTTTAGGGTGGTGTCCTGCGAATCAAACCTTGCACATATAAATCTTATTAAAATTTCATTATCACTAACAAGCTTCTTAAAAGTTTCATGACTCCAAGGGCCATCTGCAAAATATCCTATATTTAATTTTTTACTCATACCAATACACTACTAGGTATGTTTACTTCACGCTCTTCTAGCCACTCTTCATTTATTAAATCCACACATCGCGCATACTCAAACATTGGTAATTTATTCATCAATATCCAAATTGGGCGAGTCATATTTAGCGCCTGTATAATTTGCTATTTTCTCTTCAAATTCATCTACAAACTTGCCAATTGACGAAACAAAGGCAGAATCTATACATTCATTTAAATATTTTTTTTCATTTCCGATAAATCTTGGCTCATGCAAAGGAATAAATTCTTTTGTTTTGTAAGTGTCTTGAATGAAATTTATGACATTTTCAAACATTACATTTTTCCGTCAAGGTACTTGCCTTTATCATGATATTCAAACTTGGGAATCATCTTAAAGAACTCATTTACAATTGATTTTTTATCCCAATCCATACTGGATTTAAGTTGACTTATGGTGCTTTCAAAGTTATTTAATTGATTTTGGTCGTATTCAGGATCATTTTTTATCACACCTAAATTTTCAAATCGGCCCATGTCAAGCGTCTCTTTGTCGGTATAAAATTCCTCAAAGTCTTTCTCTCCAGTTGTATCGCTCTTTGTAAACAAACAAGGCCATTTTTCTTGCTCTGGCAAGGTTTTAATTAATTCTCTAGCCTCATCTTCTGTTTCACATAAATATGACTCAAAACCTTTATCATTAAGATATTTAACTGCAATATCAGCAAAAGATATTAAGTGTAAAGACTCGCTTAATTTTGGAAAAAATATATCTCTATTTTCGCCAAAAATACAACTCATCAAACAAAGTTCTCCACTTTCTTGTGGAGTTAAAAAATAACGCTTAATATCATTAGGTGCAGCGATTGGCTGCATCTTCTCAATTCTTTGATTAAAGCCATGTAACAATGAACCATCACTAAAAGCAACATTAGCAAATCTTGCTGTTGAAATATCTATATCTAAAGACCTACGCATTAAAAACATCTCCATAATACGCTTACTTGCACCCATCATATTAATCGGATTAGCAGCTTTATCGGTACTCACACAGAAGTATTTTTTTGTACCATTTTCAATAGACTGTCTAATAGTTTTATCTGTATTGAAGATATTTACATCAATCATCCTCATCAATGTAAACGGATCTTCTTCACTACGAACATGCTTTAAGGCTGAAAGGTTTAATACATAATCATACTTCCCATCATGCTTAATAAAAGCATCATATTCTTCAGATCCTATATCTAGTGCAAAGGTTTTAAAATCACCCTTAATATATCCGAACGAGCTTCTGATGTCTCTTACCAGTTCGGTCAAGTTATTTTCACTTATATCAACAACGTGTAATTTGACTGGATTTCTTTTAAAAATTTCTTTAGTTACTGCCTGCCCTATTGAGCCTGCGCCACCAATAACAAGAAAATTTGAATTAGAAACAATCGTCCTTAAATTTTCTGAATAATTTGAAATATCATCAGAAAATAACGATGCGTCTCTACCAATTAGCTTAAGTATATTTATAGACATGGTTTTGGCTTTAAATCTGTTTCTTCACTAAGACGTGTACCTAGGCCACCTGCTAAAATTACTACTTTCATTGTTTACTCCTAAATTATTGAATTTTATTGTACTCAAGTATAAATTTCGAAATCCTCATTATTAAATCCATCAGCCTGAAGCCTTCTTACAATCGCTGAGCCAACCATTCCTCGATGACCTGAAACATATATTCTAGATGTTCTATCCATACTCAATTTCGGCCATACCACTACTCCCAAACAATAGTAGAAGGAGGTTTACTTTATTGTAGGTGCATATTAAGTGTAATTTTCTATTATATCTATCAAAAACAGTGACTTCGTAGCCTCTTTGAACTAAATGCTCAGTTAAATGTGAACCTATAAATCCACAACCACCTGTAATGAGAATTCTATTTTTCATACTGAATATATGGTATTTCTAATAGAACGAAAATAATTTTGACTATATATTGAATTAAAATTCGACCTACTAATTATTTAATATTTTAACAAATATGATATGGTAAATTATGAAAATATTATCAATTAGATTTTTTTTTGATAATTTTTTTATTTTTAATAATAAAAACATTATCACAACTCTTAGTACTAACCATTCTATGCGTTATCATTAAGATAGTTTTATTTTTAAGAGTTTTAATAGATTCTAAGATTTGTTTTTCTGTTTTTTTATCAAGAGCACTCATAGATTCATCAAGGAAAATAAAATTTTTATCCTGATATAGAGCACGAGCAATACTTATCCTTTGTTGTTGTCCTCCAGATAATTGAAGGCCTTTTTCACCTACAGTAGTATTAAGTTTATTTGGGAGTGTATCTATAAACTGATCCAAGTGAGAAATTTTAAGAGATAAATTTAACTTTTTATAATTTATTTTATTTATTTTTTCTGCAAAACATATATTGGATAAAATAGTATCGTCTATGAGTAGAGGATTTTGAGGAACGTAACTTATTTGATTCCATAATGAATTTAAATTATTTTTATTAAAATTTTTTCCATCAACTAAAATATGATCAACATCAAATGAATGAAGACCTAAAATTATTTCTATTAAAGTAGATTTACCAACCCCAGTTGGTCCAATAATAGCAGTTTGTTTTCCAATCATAATATCAAAATTAGCATCATCAAATATTTTAGTATTTGATCTTTGTTCATATTTAAAATTAAGTCCTTTAAAAATAATACTATTTTTTATTTTAATGTTTTTATTAGAGACAGGTGGTTGAGCACTTAAAGTATCAGCAAACATATTTTTAATATTTACTAAAACATTTCTATTATTTTTAATTTGAATAGAACAAGAATAAATTTCTTGAAATGCTGGTAATAGTTTATAGGATGCGAAAACCAAAAAAGCTATAGTAGAAAGAATTAATTCCAGACTATTATTATGAGAAATTTTTAATACATATATGAGACCAAAAATAAAGCCAAAACTTAATAGATCAACTAGATATTTTGGCCCCATACTAGTCAGATTAACAATTGTATTTGCTCTAGCAATCCCATAAACAATATCTTTATAAGATGATATAAAGTAGTTTTGTTTACTAGATATTAAAATATCTTTTATAGAAAAAAAAGTTTCGTTGATTAATTTTATTTTACTAGC
>Ga0075110_1000543_pt1 | contig 18335 bp, 31 predicted proteins | sample AntAceMetag02UK8_FD_69799 | JGI IMG/M metagenome (GOLD analysis project Ga0075110, IMG submission 69799) | Saline lake microbial communities from Ace Lake, Antarctica - Antarctic Ace Lake Metagenome 02UK8 | ecosystem: Environmental > Aquatic > Non-marine Saline and Alkaline > Saline | place... | reverse complement strand
CAACAATTTCAAGTTGCTGCAAACCAAGCGTAAAGATTTCAAGATCAAAATCTTCATTCCGGCCCATCGGGCGGCGCGGACCGGTCACAAGACCACGGTTATAAATCATGGTTGGTGTTCCACCAGCGGGCGCATCATTGCGAACAATTTTGAACGCAAAGTTGTTGTTCAAAAGCGATGCGGCGCGCAACGCAATTTGACCGTTATCAGTTGGAATTCGCGCAAGTTCAATTTCAGGCGAACCGGCATCAGTCATCCCTTTTGCTTTCTGAATAACGCTTGTATCCCAAGTGTCATATGAAAGAATATTTGTTGAAGGACCGACTTCACCGTGTGAACCAACCGCTTTGATTTGCGTCCAAAACAGTGCTTCATATCCGGCAAGATCAAGATCGGCATCTTCAGCAAGCGGAACTTCACCGTCATCAGCGGTTGCAACACCAATCCAAAGCGTTGCCGCCGCGTTTGTGTTTGCGAATGCCAGGGCCGGTTGAACGCCCATTGTCAAAAGGGTTGGTGTCATGGTTAGAAATCGTTTCATTGCCTTATTCCTTTTCAGTTATGGGCGAAAACTACGGTAAGCCATTGATACAGGGTAAAGCGTTTCTTTGCCAGCCTCAATATCACTCAATAATTTAGGTTCTTCATATATGTTCAGCGCGAAAACGTCAAACCCAACATCATTTAACCAAGCTTGATCATTATCCCAAAGTTGCCCATTATCCCAAGTTGATGTTGTGAAATATAAAAGCTTTCTTTGTTTTGTAAAATATGAAGAAACGCTTTCAATTACATTCAAAGGTTCATAAATTCCTTTGTCATTATTAGGCCAATGAAAAATTAAACGAAAAATTCCCTGATACAGTTTTTCAGAACCCCAAAATAAACCATCTGGATTGTTTGGAATAAAAACAATTTCAACATATTGTTGATCTTTTGGCGGTTTGAATGTTCGCCCTTTGAACTTGATCGGCAATGTTGGTGTGTTGCTATCTGCAACAGCTTCTTTAACCGCGTCTTGAAAAGTTCTAATTACCAGTTCATTAGACATTTATTTAACCCTTGATTTTATTTGCTTTGTTACTTTGTCAACAATCGCGGGCCAATTTTGAACGGCTGTTTCAAGAAAACCATCATACGCTTCACGATATTTCGCATAATTCGCCGTCCAACCAAAGAACGCCGCGCCACCTAGTTTCAATTTCGCAAGTGTTGTGATCACGGTTGTTTGTTGCCAACTGTATTGTTCTTGATCGGCATCCGAGCGAACAGGGCCGGTTGGCATTCCGTTCAATGACATTTGACCAGACGCCCGCAAAAAACCAGTATCAACCCGCATCTTTCCACCTTTCGCAACTGGTGTTTGTGCTTGGTCAACAAGTTCTTGCGTTGATTGCCGCGCAAGTGCAATCAATCTTTTTTCAGTTTTTAAAACTATTTCATCAACTCGCGCTGAAAATTTCTTGACCATGTTGTGAAATTCCATCTTGTTTTTGCGTTGGTCATCTGTTAAGAATTTTTTGAACTATAACACATCATAAGGATTTGAAAAGTAAAATGATGATTGCAAGACTTCAACAATCAACAAGGGTTCTTGGTAAATCGCAAGGTTATTTAGGATTACCGGTGCGCGATGTTATTTATCCAGATGGAACGCCTGGAATGCAAACATGTTGGACGCCAACACCAGATGAACTTGAAAAATTAGCAAAAGGTGCAAACATAATTGTTGAACTTTTGGGAAACATTCAAGACGTTGATGGTAGATCACACCCACCAATTAAACTTTCAGTTGGTAAAATTCCAGAATAAAGGAAAAGTAAAATGCATGATGCAAAACTTATATGGGTAACACCGGACGCTGAAGAACTTCTTTGTTACATCGCCCGCGTTTCCAACCCTGAAAACCAACACAAAGAACCAGGAACATTGATTTCATATTTGATCAAAAATAAACATTGGTCGCCGTTTGAAATGGTTAGCATGTGCGTTGAAATAAACACAACGCGAACTATCGGGCGGCAATGGTTGCGCCACAACCCGCGCCCGCAAGAATTTTCACAACGCTATGAAGAACCTGGAAAGCTTGGAAACTTTGTTTTCACTGAAGCGCGGTTGCAGGATGAAACAAACCGTCAAGCATCAAATCAAACCGATGATCAAGAACTTATCGGTTGGTGGAATGATGTTCAAACCGAAATTTCAGAACTTGTTTCATTGCGGTATAAAGAAGCAATGAAACGAAAGCTTGCAAAAGAACTTGCGCGCAATATTTTACCTGAAGGCATGACGCCAACAAAAATGTATTTCAACGGTAATTTGCGTGATTGGCTTTTTGCAATTGATCTTAGGGCAGGGCATGGAACGCAACTTGAAGCAACTGAAGTTGCAAAAAGCTTGCATGAACTTTCAGCGCAAAACTTTCCTTTGACACATTCGGTTTTCTTTAATCAAGATCAGAAAGCCAATCAACAATAGTGCGAACGCGACAACGGCACTTGATTGTTTCTTTTGCCAAGTCTTTTGCATTGTTTGCACCCGCAAGTGATCGGTCTTGTGGGTGCATCATTGTAACACCGTTTGGAAAAACAAACGCTTCATCCAAACCCACAATTGTTCCATCCATCGCCAAATGACTTGGACGGGTTCGCCCATCAGGGCCGGAACTATCCCAAGCGCGCGTAACTCCATTTTTACCCATTGCACCCAATTCTTGCGCCTGTTTCAACGCTTCATATTCAGAACGGTTCAACGCTTCAATTGCACCATCGCGCGCAATCGTTTCACCGCGCAATTGCAAAAGATTGTTTTTATATTGACCGGTCATTTTATTGATGGTTTCAGCATCAACTTTTCCACCATCAAACATTTCTTGAATAATGTCATCAAACCTGGTTGCGCGGCGCGTTCTGGTGAAATAATTCGGATCAAGGTTTTCAAGATCGCGCCGCATCGCTGCAACCGCGCGTTCTTGTGATGAATTCAAACCAACAATTCCACCTTCACGCAAACCGGTTTTTCTGTTCACCCGTCCAACAATATCAAGCGCAATATTTCGCGGGTTGCGACCATCCCGAACACCTTCAGAAATCACATTACGAACTGAAACGCGGGTTCCTTCACCGATGTTTGTGACCATGCTTGCAGACGTTTCACGCAACCATTTTTCCGCGCGGCTGTTCCGAACATCAAAGCGGTAAACGGTTGGTCCTGAAGGTGTCACCAGGCGGCGCGGAAACGTTTGACCCACGGTCACACCGCCCGCTTCAAAGGCGCGTTCCAGGCTTGCGGTGAACGGGCGCATAGCGGCTTCAGAATACCCCAACACCTTAAAGGCGCGTTCCGCATCACCTAGTTCAATCGCCCGCACAACATCGCGCAAAATCGCCCGATCAACAACATCAGCAATTCCAGCCCTGAAGGCATTGGCGATTTCTGGAATGAAACGTTCAACCAATTCTTCAAACAGTTGTTCAAACGATTTTTTACGGGCCATGAATTAATTCCTTACAATGAAAACAAACGCAACAGTTGTTCCGGCTGAAGGTTTTGGTAAAATTTGAACAATTTTATAACGTTCGTCATCAACTTCAATGAAACCGTTCATGCTTGGCGTGAGTGATACAACCGCGCCCGCTTCATTTGTTGCCGGAACAGATGCGGTAACTTGAAGATCACCGGCAACAGCAAGACCATTTTGGACGTATTTAAATTTAACACCGCGCGCCGCCGCGTCTAACGTGAAAAATGTTTCAGTTGGATCACCAGGTTCATCATCAGGGCCGGTTCCTGGTGTAATGTCAACATACTTTATAACACCTTGTTTAAATTCTTTAAGAATGTTTGCGGCAACCGCTTGCATATCATCGTAAAAAGACATTTTCTTTCCTTTTCTTCATTTTGACGGTTGACCGCATGTTTCACAACAGGTATCACGGTTCTATCGAAAACGTAACCCTGAAAACCAACTTTGAAAAGGAAAAGAACAATGGCAAAAGCACCCGAAGCACCCAAAGCACCGCCCGTTGCACCCGCCGCGCCCGTTGCACCCGCCGCGCCCGTTGCCGCGAAAGCCGAAACAACCAAGCGCATTGCGCCCGAACTGACAACCATCACCAGTGATGTTGAAATGCCGAAAAAAGTCAGCAAGCGCGGTTCCAAATCGCTTTACCCGTTTGAAAAGCTTGAAGTTAGTCAATCGTTTGGTGTCACCAACAAAACCGCCGCTGGCATGGCTTCCATCATTTCCAACCAGAACCGCAAGCATCGCGCCGAAAAGCAAGATGAAAACGGCAACACTGTTTTTGAAATGAAAGACCTGAAAGGTGCTGATGGAACTGTTACGCAGGTTCCAACTGACAAGCCGGTGATTGAAGTTGCCAAGCATTTCTTTGCTTCCAATTGTGACCCGAAAAAAGACCCTGATGGTGCATCTGTTCGCGTGTTCCGCGACAAATAAGAATGAACTAGGTTCGGGCGGTTCTTCCCCCGATCAACCTGAACTGTTCATGTGACCGCCCGCAACTTAATTGATGCGGGCGGTTTTCTTATGTGCGAACTGATGAACCGGTTAGATTTCCAGATGAACCTTTTGCAGACAGCAAACCCGAAAGAATTTCAGCAACAGTTTTGAATTGCGTTTGAATTTCTGAAGCTGAACCGAATTTTGCGAACTTTGCAGAAACCGCACCATCAACCGAAACAGTATCATAAACGCTTGGCGTGTAATCAATCGAAAGAACACCAGGTGAATTCAAATGCCGCAAGGCGATTTCATAAACTGCATTTTCAATTTCACGCGGAATTTGATCATCTTCAATCAAATAACCATAATAATCAACATGACCACGGCGCGGCCATTCGCGCAACTGTTCGCGTTCGGCTGTTTTCCATCCCTGGAACTGTGATCGGTAACGCGCATCAATCCATTCGGACGCCACCAAAAGCGCAACTTCAATTTCAGCATCAGTATCAACATCAGCCGGAACCGTGTTGTCACGCGCGGCATGATAAGCGGTGAACGCTGTTGCCGTTCCGTAAAAATCAGGCATTTCATCAATCCTTGTTTGTTTGGATCAGATTACAGGTGTTGAAATTATTTTGCAAATAGTTCTTGACCATTTGAATGTTCATCGCTATGTTCATCTTAACAACAACGCAAACATGATCGGAACAGACAATGAAAAGAACAGTTTCACAATCGGTTTTTGACAATAAAGATAATTTGAAAGCTTCAAAATTAGGTCATCAAGATGCGGTGAAGGAATTGGAAAACACACCGGTTCACATGCTTGATCCTGCAAATCCGAACCATCCTTTGAATGATGGAATTTTCGGATATGAAACAAAAGAATTTCTTAACAAACAATATTGAACAAACAAAAACCGCCCGCAACAACGCAAACAAGGAATAAAAAATGACATTTTGTGAAGTGATTAAAAAACATTTTGATGGTGATTCAATGGTGTCTTTTATTAGAAAATCAGAACCGCACATTCACTATGATTTTGACGCCGCTGAAGGTTTGCATTTTTGGTCTATGAACCATGAAACCGATGAACTTGAAGAACATAGTTTCAACGCTGAACAAATCGTTGCAACAGATTGGGAAATTTAAACAAAAACCGCCCGCAACAATCAAGCGCGGGCGGTTCAATCAATTCAGAAAATCAGGCGGTTGTGTTCAACGCCATGATTGCCGACCAAGCATCAGCTTCAGAACCATAACCTTTTTCTTCAATACCTTCAGCGGAAATTTTCTTTCCATCTTCACCGACAATGAAGTGTTTGCGACCCTCTTTTGAAACCAGCATTTTCACCGGTTCAGCGGGTTCACCGGCTGGTTCGGTTGTGGGTTCACCGGCTGTTTCTTCAGCGGGTTCAACACCATCAACAGTTTCATGAACTTCAGGGTCATAATCAGTTGCATTGATCAGAACAGGGCCATTTTCTGTTTGAATGGCAATGGTTGGAAGTTTGGAATTCATGGGGTTTCCTTCATGAAAAATAGGGCGGGTTATTACACCCGCCCTGGTTAACGCTGAAGGATTAGCCCAACAGCAACGCGGTATGTTCCGGCTTGGTTGCTTTGATACCCCAAGCAATCGAAACTTCAGCTTTTATTTTGCGATAACCTGGATACATCGCAACTTCAAACACAAGACCCGAACGCGGATCAGTGATCATCATGCGCGCAAGCGCCGCATCACCTTCTTGCGGCAACGCTGGTTGGCGTGTGACCAGGTGAAGCGCATCTTGGCTGAAGGCAACGCTTGCCGCATAATCAGCCGCAAGGGTGATCGCAACAGCCGAACCAGGTAACGCTTGACGCAAACCAGGCGCGGCAAGGGTGATCGTGCCACCATCTGAAACATCGGTGTCACCAGCAACAACCAGGTATTCGTTCGCATCGCCCGCGAACGAAACAACATCACCGGCAATAACCGTTCCGGTTCCGGCACTGGCAAGGGTGATCACCGTTGCGCCTTTTGCATAACCGGCGGTGTTGGTTGTTGCAGATGCGCCCGTTCCGGCGGTGTGAAGAACCGCTTGACCGCTTTCTTTCAGCGAAATATTGTGAACGTCCATCAATTCACCTTGACGCAAAGTCATGGTTGTTCCGGCTTCATTCGCTTTAGTCAATTGTGTGAGCGTCCGAACCGCTGCACCCGCTGAAGTGTTCATGACAAGTGAACGACCAGTTGCGGGCGCGCCGTTATCATCAAGAATTTTGCGGATTTGGGCGGTATCGCCAAGGTTGGTTGCAAACGGTGTTGTTCCGGCTGTTCCATATGCCCGCGATGCAGCAGCGGTTGCGGCAACAGCAAGATCAGCTTCAATTTCATTTGTCAGAACACGCAAAGCTTGCGCAATCATATCCGCCTGAACAGAAAGATAACCAGGGCCGGAATTCAGACCGCGTTGTTCTTCACCGGTGAAACCAAAGCTGGAACCGCGCGATTTGGTAATTGCCATGAAAGACGCACCAACGGTTTGATCAGCGGGTTCAGGAATGGACATTGCGGGCGTAATGTCATGTGCTGTTGCAGCACCGGCAACATGATAAGAAACACTTTGACCAAGCGCGGCGCGTTCGGCACCAGGTGCGCGGGTTGCCGATGGAATGAAACCAACAAGTTCACGCGACACAACATTAACAGCCGCGTAAAGATCAGGAATAAGACCGGTCAGCGTGTTTGCATATGCCGATTGGTGAACCATTGCCGGTGCGGCAAGGATAGCGGTTGAAGCCGCAAGGAAAGATTTACGCATTTTTTGCGCTCCTATGAAAATGTTAAAGTTGTTTTAGGTCATCCAACCTGAAGCGCCTTCAATCATCCAATTTCCAGCATTGTTAGGAATTTACATTGATTGAACTGGACGGTCAACAGCTTTCGCGTTTTTTGTGATTTAGTTCTTGACCATCGCTAAGATCATCTTAACAACAACGTCAACTAAAGGAATTAATAAAATGCAAAAATCAGCAAACGGTTATGCGGAACGCTATGATGTAAAATTTGGCATTCCCAATGTTAAACCTAAACCTGGTGAAACCTTTGACCGGAATAATGATTTGACACTTTCAGAATGTGGCGCAATTGTTTATCACCGTGACGGTCTGAAACACGCGGAACAATTTTCAGCGCAACCAGTGATGCGTTTATTGAATATGATCGCCGCCATATGACAAAAGCCGCATTTGATGAACATTACGGTGAAGGTGATGAAGTTTCCGAAAGCATGATGTTACATGGTGTAAACGGTTAAAAAAATAAAAAACCGCCCGCGCTGGAAAACCCCAAAAACAGCGCGGACGGTTCCTATCAACCAGGGTTTTACGCCCGATCAATCCACAATGTTGACTTCACCCTTGCCAGCAAGCGCCGCCGTTTCAGACTGTTGCGCGGGCGAAAGCTTGTTGAAATCTGCAAGCTTGATTGTCCGACCAGAACCGCGACCACCACCACCGCCTTCATTGCCCGAACCGCTTTGATCATCAGCTTTCAAAATGCTGTCTTTGTAAGGGTAAGCATCAACCATGATTTCAAGTGCTTCATCAACACCGGCAACCTCACCCATGTTTTTCTTTGAATACACTTTGTTTCCGGTTTGGTCATACGGAACAACCTTGCCGTTTTCAACCTTGAAGTTCTTGGCAAATGTTGCCTGGAACATTTCAGCCGGAACGCCAATTTTATTCTTCACGAAATCGGACGAACCGAAAGCGGTTTGCAATGTCATACCGTTCAAGTTTCCGGTCAAGATTTCAATGGCTTTATCTTTTTCAGCCATTTGCGCGGTGAAACCTTTGCTGATTTCTTCACGAACTTTTTCAACTTCACCGGCATCAATCAATTTCTTTTGATCAATGTTTTTCAACGTTTCGATTGCTTCAGCCGCTTTGACCGGATCAAGGTCTTTATATTTTTCAAGTTTTTGTTCAGCCGCTTCTTTCGCTTCACGGTGTGTTTTTGCTTCACCGTTCAATCGGCTGATGGTATCACCGGCAACGCTTTGTTCTTTTCCATCGCCCGCAATATAAATCGGGTTGCCTTTATCATCTTTTTCAAGATTTCCATCAGCGTCAACTTTCCAACCGTTCTTGTTGTCAAAAGCAATCGGAAAAGCAAGCAACATGCTTGCGGTCATCATCAGGTTCTTTTTCATTTTATCGTTCCTTTCGGTCATCCAACCGTTGCGCCTTGATCATCCGATACTAGGCAATTGAGGTTCATTTAGGGATTATCGTCATCGGGGTTGTTATCGTCATCTTCACCGAAATCATCCCCAGGAATTTCAGCCAAGATATTCTTTATTTCATCATCATGCGTGAATTCAGATGAAAGAACGCCGCGCCGCTTTGTTTCAGCGTGAAGTGTTTTCTGTGAAAGATCGCCATTTTCCCGCAATGAACGCAAGTGTTCAAGACCACCATCACCATCAAGGAAATTATCAAATTCAGTGTAAACGTTCACATCTGGTTCTTGCCCATCAAGCTTCAACCAAAGCGCGGTGATTTTCATTGCGTTTTCAAGCGCATCTTTCAAACCGATTGCCCATGCACCAACCGCGCTTTTCGCTTTGCTTGCCGCCATTGCCGAATTGATAACGGTTGTGTTTGTTTGTGCGGTCAAGGGTTGCCGCCCAAGTTCACGCAAATCTTGCTTGGTTTCTTTAATGTCACCGGCAAGGAATGTGAGCGATGTTGCAGCGGGTTCAACATATGACCAGGAACCCGAATTACCAGCACCATCAGGCGGCGCATATAAAACCTTTGTTGGTCCAACCGAAATTTGTTTGATATTACCGTTTTCATCCTTTTCAGGCTTCACACCGTTACCTGAAAGCATTGGATAAGCCGCAAGAATTTTCGCAAATTTCAATGCGCTTTCCTGTTGGTAAAGTTCAATCTGAAGATCAGCCGCATCTTGCATTGATGGAAGGTAACGATAACCGGAACCATCGCGCCGCCCTGTTGCAAACGAAACCATCGGAATAACGTTGATTGTGAGAATGCCGGAACCTTCAACAATCCATTCTGTTTTTCCAGATGTTCCAGCAACAAGTTTCTTGTAAACCGTCCAGGTAACAACGCCGTTATCATCACGTTTGAATTCACGAACTTTAACAACTGCACCAGGTTCAAGAATTCGGATCAACGTGATAATTCGTTCACCGTTCATTGTTCTGGTTTCAGCGGTTAGAACGTTGCGCCCCAATACATGCGACCAGAACGGGCGAACGCCCGCTTTCTTTTGATCGGCTTTGGTTTTGACTTTGTTTTTATCAACAGTTGGATAATCAATCAAAATCCAATCAATCGCATGTGCAATTCCGTTGAAAAACGTTTCGCTTGCAAAGATTGAAAGATGATTTCCATCACCATCAACATCTTCAATGAAATCAGTGAAAGCTTGGTTGACCGCATCACCATCAGCGATTGAAACCGGTTCTTCAAATGGTTTTGCTGAAAGTGCTTCCACAATATCGCGGTAAATGTTTGTGAATTTGGTTGCTTCAAGCCGAAAATCATAATCAACTTGTTCTTCTTTTGGAAATTTCGGCAAAAATTGCTTTTCAGCGTCACGCATGGTTTTGATACCACCCATGATTGCATCTGTCTTATTCCAATAATCAACCATCGCCGCGCTATCGGGCGAACGTTTATCAACATGTTCATTTTCAAACGCAACAGGACGTTCAATGAAAGTGTTAAGCGCCGTAATTCCCTGAAACCGCATGGCCAGTATTATCCTCAATTGGAAAGAACATCATGATACCAGCATCAGCCAAGTTTGGCGATTTCATTCCAGCCGGTTTTTTATTCACTATTGTTCGCAATGATCCGTTTTCGCCGCGCGTTGGTTGCGCTAATTCCTTCATAAGTTGATGCAGCAAAATCATTTTACTGTCAAGACTAATGAGTTCATCAACAGGGTAAAGAATACCTTCAGTGATGTTTTTAAACGTCTTATAAAACCTTGATCTAATTGACCACCAAGCTTGTGCTTTCATGTTGCCGTAAAGGTCTTTATTCATCGGGCTTTCATCATCATCAGGAATGATGCGTTCATAAGGATTTACAACACCCGCGCCCGCGTTCCAAGGAAACAGATTTATAACACCCCGATCAACAATTTTATCATCAACCAAACGATTGAATTCAGCTTTAACACCAGAACCAACACCGATCACGTCATATTGAACTTTAATACCTTTGTAAGCGCGGCAACCTGCAACCATTTTTCGGGTTGTTACACCGGTGTCACGTTCGCCCCATTCTTCAACATCGCGCCAAATGATCCATTGCCGCAACGCCCGCGCATTTCTATCTGCACCTTCATCAGCAACATCAAGACCACCAAGCCAAACATTCGGAATATCTTTTTCTTCAAAACCTGTTTGAATGTTTCCGCCCGCATCTTTCCATTTGATTTTTTTGTGAGCATCAACACAAGCAACAATCCAATCATATGGAATGATTGTATTCTGAACCGCCGCGCTATAATTCCGATCAACCTCTTGCGCGAAAACGTGCAACATTCCTTCACGTTCATATTTCGCTTTTCTGGTGTCATACCATTCTTGCGTTTTTTCAGGATGATCACGCCAATCAATCACGAAAACTTGCGTGAACCCTTTTTCAATTTCCTTGCCTGGTTGCCATTCAACACCAGCTTCACGCCGCCGATGAAACACGTTACCAAGACCATTCACCGATGAAATATCAATTTGCGTGTTTGTGTTGTCACCAAGCGCGGCTTCAATCTTTTCCGGTCTTTCATAATGGGCCGCTTCATCTTTGAAATAGCAACTGGTTCGCCCACCACGCCCGATGTTATCGCCTGCTTCACCCATGATCACCGAACCGTTTTCACGGTTGATAATTCGCATAAATGTTGCCTCATATTCAGGTAAGAAAACATTCGGTAAACGCTTCAGAATAAGACGCATCTTTTCAAAAATACTATCTGGATTTCCAAGCTTATCAACCAAGTCTTGTTTGCGTGAACCCCAGCCAATTGCATCATCAGCAATGAAAATGAACCGGTGAATTGAATAAGCGCAAGAAATCCAGGTTGCACCCGCGTCACGACATTTTTCAATTAATCCACTGTTGCCGTTATCAACCAAATCTTTCAGAAATTTAACCATTTCATCTTGACGTTCAAAGAAAACAAATGGCATCCATTTTCCTGTTTTTTTACGCGGGTTGTAAGTGTCCATCCAATGCATGATGAATTCATCAGGACGGGTTGAATAATAAAGCTTTGCCGAACGCAACAGTTCAGGGTTTGAACGCAATATTGCAAGCTGCTTAATCCGCCATGCATAAACAGCTTTATAATCAGGTGGCCATTGATCATGTTCTAAAGCTTCAGGTTTCCAGGGTTGAACAAGTTTCACCACTTCAACGTCTTGATCACGCCAACCGATGATTGAAGCATTATCTGAAAAATAGTTGTTGACTTGCATTTTTTACACCGTTAGCATCATCAGCACGACCAACCCAAAACAGAAAGCGACAAATTTTGAACATTTACAAAATCCGCATAATCCGACCAGGACAATCAACCGTTCATCAAAACCTTAAAGCACGAAATTTCAACGTTGCATATCGCCGCGCCGGTAAAAGTTTCAAATCTTGGATTGATCAAGGCTTTGATGTTCAAGTTTACAACCCTGGTGAAAAAACTTCAATCCCTGAAACCCAATGGAAAGGTGAACACTAAATGCCGAAACCCTCTGAAAAATATCGCGGTGAAGATCGCACACTTGAAGCAATTCGGGAACGTGCTGATAAATTGCCGCTTCATCCTGAAAATTCTTTCAATTGGGATCAAGCTTGTGATGAACTTGCGGCTGAAATGAAAGCTGAAGGTTTGAACACAACAGCCGCAATAATTCTTTCACATAAAATCAACCGTTGATCATACGGGCGTATAAATCCGCAGCTTCATCATCAGACGCATCAGCGGTTAGGGTTTGCGCCTTGACCGCTTTTGCATTTTCATCGCGCCAATGATCGGCATCAAGCAACCCTTGATATTTCATCAGCTTATCAAGCGCCGCGTTTTTATCATGTAAAACACATTCGATTTCTTGCACCGGTCCCATTTGCGTCATTCGCTGTTTAATCTTGAACGATTTAACAGCCGCCATTTGTTCCGGTGTTGATTTCGTAAAGTCAAATTTTAAATGATTTTCTTCATCAACTTCCATATAATTTGCAATGTTTGAATAACCAATACAGCGAACTTCTTTCAAAGTCTTGTAAACGCTTAATTCAGCATCTTCTTTGATTTCCTTCACCCGTTCGGTAATCGCGGCTTGAACCAGATCGCGCGCAAGGTAATCACCCGAACGTTCATCAACTTCAACCGGTTCACGCAACAGCGCATCAAGTTTTGAACCGGTGCGAACCGCCAAGCTTTCCAGGTTTGCAACAAAACCATCAACAAACGCCCGTTCGGACGGTTGAAGTTTGCGATATGCGCTAGTGAATTCAACTAAATATGCCATTCTTTCAGCTTTAACCCATATGAAAAAATCAGGCAACGGTGAAAATTAGTTCTTGACCATCGCAACAACCATCGCTATAACTAGATTAACGAAACGCAAACAAGGAATGAACCAATGAAAGCCGAAACACAAAAGATTATGAACGAAATGGTTGAAGTTGCAAACCAGGGCAAAGAAGTCATGCCTTTCATGTGGCAATCATTTCGCGGCATCAACGCTTCAGTTTCAGCCGCCGTTCGGGCCGCAAAGAAGCGCGGCTTGCTGGTTCAAGGCGGTGTTGATGGTGTTGGCAACCCTTTCTATATCGCGCCGCCGAAAGCTATTCCAGCGGTCACACACAACGCACCCGCAACCCTTCAGTAAAAGGAACTGAACCAATGTTTAACACTCGCAAGATGATCTTCATCGGTTATGATGTTGAAGGAATGGCGATTTACCGCGAACAAAAGGAAACAAACCAATGACCAAAACAATTCATTGCCAAGCGAAAGACAACACCGGAACGCAAGTGTTTGATCTTCAGCTTGAAGGAAAAAAACACAAGCTTAGTTTGATCCGGCAAGCAATCACCGCAATTCAGGAAACGGGCGGAACCATCCGTTACCAGGAAACCGGCGCGGGTTCATGGGCGAAATATCGCGTGATGATCGGTCAAGATTTCGCGGTTCAAGATCAAGAAATTGATTGGGGTGAATGATGAAAATCGGTGATCCTGTAAAAATGCGAACAACCATTTTTCCGCAAATCTATCGCGGTTCAAAAGGTGTTGTTCATTCTGCTGAACCGCTTGAAGTTCTGTTTAATGAAATCAACTTAATTGTTCCGGTTGAAGAAAAAGAGATTGAACCGCAATGAACCATTTCATCACCATCAGGCGCGGCAAGAAATCACATGTGATTGCAGGGCCGTTTGAAACCCTGCAAACCGCAAAGCTGATGCGATTTAAATATTTTTTCACCGTTTATGATCGGTTGTGCGATGAAACGCCGGAACGCTTAACAATCAATCATTCACATTCTTTTCCTATTCCTTGCGCATCTGTTGAAACCTTGACCGATTGGCGAAAGGGTTCATTGCATGGTTCATCAATTGAAGAAATGCCGCGCGTTGAACCTGGAACATTATTTTCAAAATAACGCTTGACCATCGCAACAACCATCGCTATAACTAGATTAACAACAACGCAAACATGATCGGAACAGACAATGACTTTTAACAAATGGCTTGATACACTGGTTGAAGAAAAAAATGTTGGTCACAAGACCATTGAAGTTGAAGGCGCAAGCGGTCTGAACATTATACCGATGGAAATCCTGGTTGATGCAATTAAATCCGCACCCAAGACCGAACAGGCAAACATCAAAAACACCCTGGTTGCGATTGATTTCAAAAACGGTGACGTTATGCATTTTTTCAATCACCTTGCAAAAGCAATCGCCCGCTAAAATAATTGGTCAACCTGCAATTAACGGGTTGACCATCGCAACAACCATCGCTATGTTCATCTTAACAAAACGCAAAACAAGGAACTGGACCGATGACAAGCGAAACAATTTTTAAAGCCGGTGAAGAAATCGAAATCATCAATATTCAAAAAGATTGTGAATGTTTCCATTGCGGGCGCGCGCTGAAGATCGGAATTGTTCTTGCGGGTTTTGGCGGTGCGTTCGGCGCGCAATGTTTGGCGAAAAGCTTCAACAAACAAACCGTTAAAATTGGTGGTGTTGATTATTCGCAAAAGCTTTCCAGCGATGCAATCAAACAGCGCGGAATTGCAGCAATGCGCGGTGAAAATAATGTTCACGGTTGGCAACCAGGTTCAGCGGTTTTTAAAGCGGTCTTGAAATCAGATTTAAAATCAATCTAAAATTTAAAAACCTGGAACCCGCCCAAATAGGACGGGTTTTTATTTATTTAACTTAATACTTTGGTTAATATATATAACGCTTGTTGTGCCACAACAACCACAACACATATTCGCTCAGAAACTTGTTGTAATAGTATTGTATTAAAATTCTCTAATGAATACAGCTTACAACTTTACAACAATATATATCTTTCTATTTTCTGTGGCGAATAGGGTTTCGCTTGTTGTGGCACAACATAACAACAACATATATTAACGAAAGTATTAACAAATTTATTAAATTTAACGATTTTAAAATAATTACCAAAAATTAAAATAATCGCCACGCTGAAAACTTTAATAATATAATACAAAACCTAAAACATGTGTTGACACTCTGAACCGGTTGGTCTAATTTGAACACATGGAAAATATGACACACAATCGCCCATGCGCCGCCGCTGGTTTGGTTTCTTACCGTTACAACGGGCCGTTCGGTTTTATCATGATTGGCGCAACCGATCATCAGGACGCCATGAATGAAGCGAACCGTTCTTTGACCGGCGCGCGGGCGGTGATGGATCGCCTGGAAATCTGGAACACTGAAAAGAAGGTTTACGAAAATGTTTGAAATTATCGCCGGAAAAACCGCGCCTTGCGAACTGGTTAATGAAGCCGGTGAAGTGATCGCTGAAGGAACCAACACACATTGCCGGAATGTGAAGCGCCGGTTGTGTGAACACGATATGCAACCAACGGATAATTGGTTGATTGATCGCTGTTCTAAATGCGGTGAAGAACATGCATGATCGCAAACAAGAATTGCGAATGATCATCACGCGCGGTGAAGTGTTGACGCAAGAACAGGATGATGAATGTTATGCGTTGCTTTCACCTGAAGAATATTATGCAATTCCCGATAATCTGAAACCGTCCAATGTTGTTGAAAATCCGGTGATCGGCGCGCTTGAAAAAGCGGTTGAAATCTTTGATCGGTTTGACCCTGTTCAATGGCTTCAAGGTCAAGATTATGTTGAATGGTGCGTTGCCGGTTTAACGTTGAAAGCCGCGCTTGCCGAACAGCACCAAACAGCCGCCACAACAGCCCGCCAGGGCGCAAAGGTGCGGTGTGTGACCGATGGTGCGGTTTATCCATCAATAGCGGCTTGCGCCCGCGCTTATGGCGTATCAGCGACCATGATCAGCAATCACTTGCGCGGGTTGCCTGGTTACAACCATGTTCGCGGTCAAAAATTTAAAAGGATTGAATGAATGCTGAATTTGAAATTAACCGTGATGGTGAAAGATCGGTTTGGCGGCATTGTTCCGCAAGTGATCATGATTGACGGTGCAACACCGGCTTGCAAGATCGGTGAAGCAATTGTTGAAGCGGTTCAGGTTCAAACCGTGAATGATGGAACCGGCATTGTTAAAGCGACCATAGGACAAAATGAAATTTACAACACCGGTTAAATCGAACGCTGAAGAACGCGATAATGTGGCGCGGGCGATGCGGTGCATGGGCGGAAAAAGCGTGAACGGTGTTGCCGGTTATCACTTTAATTTAAGGAACGCGGGAAAATGATGTTTAACTTAACCAACACGAAAGAAGCACCCGCCGAATTCACCGTTGATTTGAATGATCCAGGGCAGAAATTTTGCGCATATCTTCACATTGTGGAATATGCGCCCGATGATCGGCGCGTTATGTTTTCTGGTTCATGTGAATTCCGAACATTGCTTGAAGCACCGGACGCGCGGCGAAATAAAGCATGGCGCAAATATGTTTCACCGCATAAGCTGGTGACTGTTCGCGTTATGGCGGTGTTTGATAATCCGTATGAAGCTTTTAATGAAGCAATTAAAAACGCGAAAGAATTAAAACCGTATTGCAATCTTTACGGTGAAGTTGAACTATCGCGCGGAATGGTGAAATGTCTTGATGATGGTCAAGTTTTCAAGAATGCCGCCGCCGCTTGCAAACATTATGATATTGTTCCTGGAACCATGTCTAATCACTTAAACAGGCGACCAGGTTACACGCATATTAGAAACATGAAATTTGAAAGGATTGTTGGCGAATGAAAAACACCATAATTTCACTTTATGATTTCACTGGTGAAGCTGTCAAACCCTGGGCATTTGTTGGTTTTAATTGTGTTTGTTTTGACAATCAACATTCAAGAATTAAACCGCGCATTGTGAAACATGGTGCTGGAACAATTTCTTTCATTCATGCTGATTTATATGATCGGGCGGTTTTGAGTGAAATTGTAAAAGAATATTTGAATGAAGTATTTCTTTTAATGGCTTTTCCGGTTTGCACTGACATGGCGGTTTCAGGTTCAAAGCATTTTGAAAGTAAACGCGCCGATGATCCTTTGTTTCAAGTTCATGCAACCGATCATGCAAGAATGTGTGAAACAATCGGTAAAGCTTTCAAATGCCCTTACATTGTTGAAAACCCGCGTTCGGTTCTTTCAACATTTTATCGCAAACCAGATCATTCTTTTGAACCGTTTGAATATGGTAATTACATTTCAGATAATGAAGCTGAACACCCTGTTTGGCCGGAATATATCGCGGCAAAAGATGCATATCCGAAAACTACTTATTTATGGGCAGGGGGGGATGGATTATGCCGGAAAAGAAACCGGTTCATGTTAAACCTGGTTATTCAGATCAGTTTAAGAAACTTGGCGGTAAATCCATGAAAACCAAAAACATCAGATCAGCAACACCGCGCGGTTTCGCAATCGCAAATTTTCTGGCAAATTCAGCATATGGATTAATAAAATGAACCATGAACGATTTATGAAACATCAGCCGGTTAAAGGGTGAACGGAAATGAACCATGAACGATTTATGAAACTTGCGCAACATGTTGCGGGTTGGTCAAAAGACCCTTCAACAAAAATTGGTTGCGTGATTGTGAACCCGTTGCGAATTGTTGTTGCAATGGGTTTCAACGGTTTTCCGCGCGGTGTTGATGATGATCCTGAAAGATATGCGAACCGTGAACTGAAATATAAGATTGTTCAACATGCTGAAGCGAACGCGATTTTCAACGCATCGGCAAGCGTTAAAGGTTGCGCGCTCTATTCAACACACCCGCCATGTTGTAATTGCACCGGCGCGATAATTCAAGCCGGTGTTGAAAAGGTTTACACCATCGGAACAGATCGGCAATGGTTGGATGATAGCCGCGAAACGTCCAGAATGATGTTTGAAGAAAGCGGTGTTGGATATTGGGAATTAAATGATAAAACTTTCAGAAAGTTAGAAAAATGAAAATTTTTATTTTGTTTATTTACATTGCTGGTTTCCTTGGTGCAATTGGCGCGGTGAACATGGAATATAAGCTTCAATGTGAAACGAATGATGATATTGCTTTTATAGACGGTTTTGCATACGGTTTATTTTGGCCCGCGTTTGCAGGTGCTTCATATTTTTCAAATGAATTTT
>Ga0075110_1000532_pt1 | contig 18497 bp, 18 predicted proteins | sample AntAceMetag02UK8_FD_69799 | JGI IMG/M metagenome (GOLD analysis project Ga0075110, IMG submission 69799) | Saline lake microbial communities from Ace Lake, Antarctica - Antarctic Ace Lake Metagenome 02UK8 | ecosystem: Environmental > Aquatic > Non-marine Saline and Alkaline > Saline | place... | reverse complement strand
TCTATAACTCAAGCTTCATTTTTTTAAATTCAAAATGAGGGCGGGTTGATTGTCCCCTCAGGAATCTATTAGCGTGGATCCACAAAGCCGCCACAGGCAGGAAGGGTGCATGTCTTCTCTCCTCCATCCACAAATACCTGACAGACTCCGGACATAGGTAGAAGGGAATTAGGGCCATCGGACTGTATCGTAAAGATTGTCTCATCCCCTTGCACAGACATGCTAGTTAAGATCACAGTTTGTAGGTGTTGGTTGATGATTACTGTGGCATTGGGGGGATCATCAGCAAAGGAATTCGACCCTCCCGACCACATGGTTTTTAGCGCTTCACCTGTTTCATGTTGTACTAACCGGTAAGGTCTATTTGTAAAAGCGAGCACTTTCTCTACATCGCTATGATCAAGGATGAGTTGGTACTCTCCATTACTTGTCTGCTGGATCATTCCGTAATCCGACATAATGACGAAGAGGTAAGAGGGCTTTCCAGGGTTAGTTGAGGGGGATGATGTTTGCCCCAACATAGAATGATTACAACTCACCGTAGTGAGTAGAAGGGCAGTAGCTATTAAGAGTTTCTTAAACATACGAATTTTCCAAGTATTTTAGGTTATGTTAAACTCCATAGCAAAATTCAGAAAATAGAGTCAAAGATTTAATGAAGGGGAGCGTTTCCTAAAAGCTCAAATCTATAACTCAAACTTCATTTTTTTAAATTCAAAATGAGGACGGGTTGATTGTCCCCTCAGGAATTTATTTATCTCGCATCAAAGCCCGTACATCCCCCTGGTGGACAACTCCCCTGTCCTCCATCCACAAATACCTGACAGACTCCAGACATCGCCAGAAGGGAATTCGTACCATCGGACTGTATCGTAAAGATTGTCTTATCTCCTTGTACACTCATTGAAGTTAAGATCACAGTTTGTAGGTGTTGGTTGATGATTACGGTCGCATTGGGGGGATCCTTTTCAAAGGATTTAGATCCTTGAGTCCATATAGATTCTAAATCCTCTCCTGTTGTGTGTTGCACTAACCGGTAAGGTCTATTTGTAAAAGCGAGCACTTTCTCCACATTGCTATGATCAAGGATGAGTTGGTACTCTCCATTACTTGTCTGCTGGATCATTCCGTAATTCGACATGATTACAAATAAGTAAGAGGGCTTTCCAGGGTTAGTTGAGGGAGATGATGTTTGCCCCAACATAGAATGATTACAACTCACCGTAGTGAGTAGAAGGGCAGTAGCTATTAAGAATTTCTTAAACATACGAATTTTCCAAGTATTTTAGGTTATGTTAAACTCCATAGCAAAACTCAGAAAATAGAGTCAAAGATTTAATGAAGGGGAGCATTTCCTAAAATCTCAGATCTATAACTCAAGCTTCATTTTTTTAAATTCAAAATGAGGGCGGGTTGATTGTCCCCTCAGGAATCTATTAGCGTGGATCCACCCCCCACCCACAGGCAGAAAGAGTGCATGTCTTCTCTCCTCCATCTACAAATATCTGACAGACTCCGGACATAGGCAGAAGGGAATTAGGGCCATCGGACTGTATCGTAAAGATTGTCTTATCTCCTTGTACACTCATTGAAGTTAAGATCACAGTTTGTAGGTGTTGGTTGATGATTACTGTGGCATTGGGGGGATCATCAGCAAAGGAATTCGACCCTCCCGACCACATGGTTTTTAGCGCTTCACCTGTTTCATGTTGCACTAACCGGTAAGGTCTATTTGTAAAAGCGAGCACTTTCTCCACATCGCTATGATCAAGGATGAGTTGGTACTCTCCATTACTTGTCTGCTGGATCATTCCGTAATCCGACATAATGACGAAGAGGTAAGAGGGCTTTCCAGGGTTAGTTGAGGGAGATAATGTTTGCCCCAACATAGAATGATTACAACTCACCGTAGTGAGTAGAAGGGCAGTAGCTATTAAGAGTTTCTTAAACATGCGAATTTTCCAAGTATTTTAGGTTATGTTAAACTCTATAACAAAATTTAGAAAATGGAGTAAAGAAAGTTATCTAGGTTTTACAAAAGACCGAGTACGTGCTTTAAGGCAAGGTCTTGTTTTGGATAGCTAAATGAATACCCTGTATCTAAAAGTTTTTGAGGAGTTATCTTTAAATCTGATAAAAGAAGTTCTTTTCCCATTTGTCCTGTAAGGCCAATAATTAAGCTTTCAGGGGTCTTTAAAAATAAAGGGCGCTTTAAAACTTTAGCTAAAGCTGTTGAAAATTCTTTTTGAGGTATAGGATAAGGTGAGGTTGCATTTAACGGACCTTCGATTGTATCTGTCATTAGAGCATGGGCATATAAATAAACTAAATCATCTATAGAGATCCAGCTCATATGTTTCTCCCCATTTCCAATTTTACTTCCTAAACCTAGTTTATAAAAGGTAAGTATCTTGTTCAACATTCCCTTTTGAGGACTCAAGACAGTACCTGTTCTCATATACACAACACGCATATTTTTCAAAGCTTGAGCCTCTCCTTCCCAGTCTTGAATTACAGTAGAAAGAAATCCCCTTTCTTCTTCATAGATATGAATTCCTGAAGCACAAATGAAAGTTTTAGGAGGCTTCTTAAGCCGGTTTAAGGTTTTAACCAAAAGATGAGTAGAGTAAATGCGGCTTTTATAAATCATCTCTTTTTTCTTCTCAGTCCAAAACTGTGCTACATTTTCTCCAGCTAAATGAATCACTGCATCATAGTTTTCAAGAAGCTCAGCGTCTATTTTTTGATTTGGGATGTCCCAAAAAATTCCTGTTTCTCCAGCAGATAAATGCCTTTGAATAGGAGTTACAATGTGTCCCATAGTTTTTAAGAGAGGGACTAATGATTGGCCTACAAGTCCTGTAGATCCGGTCATTAGAATGTGTAGCTTTTTTTTCGGGTAATGTCTTAAAAAAAGAAGATCATTTTTCAAAACCTCTTGGCGATACTTAAAAATGCGAGTAAGCTTTTTTGAAATTTTAGAATTGAGCAGGTATCCAAGAACACTGTCAATAGGGACACGATATTCTATGATTTCTTCAATCACAGTGTGATGTTCATCTACTTTTCTAAAATTATGAAGATGTTTCCAAGATGAAAAGGGGCCTTTAATTTGAGAATCTATAAATGATTTATTTTTTTCAAAATGTGTAATTTCATGAATGCAATCAATTCCAAACTCTTTTAAGAGTAACATCTTGAAATGGACTTTGCATCCTTTTTCAAGATTAGCTGAAGTAGATATAAATTTTACAGGAACAAAGGGAGGGCAAAGCCTTTCAAAAGCACCAGGCTTTTCATGCCAAGCAAAAACTTCCTCTAAAGGGATCGGTAAATGCGTTTCAAAATGGAACGTAAAAGATTCTTCTTTCATAAAAAATAAGTCATATCAAATTTTTTAATTAAAAGAAGTAATATTTTAAAAAAGTTTACTCTACTGAGATATATACATGGACTTCGTCTTGTCCTACAACTATTTCAAAATCGGCTTCAAACTTTCTCTTAAGGTCGCTTGTCCAAATGTGTTTCCAAACCTCAATCAAAGCGTTAGGTAAATTTCCTTTCACTTCAAAAAGGGCATATTTATTTCCAGGAATGGCAAGGGTATTAAAGCCTTCAGGGCAGTCATCAGTTGAAGTGACTTCACATCCAATGGTATAGAGAAAAGGTTTAGTATGATCACCTTCATAATCGGTATAAAAAGCCATCAATCGCCCATCTTTTTTGTTGGGAATTTTTTCTAAATAATTCTCAATTATAAAAGTTTTCCACATTTCAGGGATCTTTTCCTGCGCATTATCATTGGAAATTCTTTGAGAAGTTCCAATAACTTTGAAGTCTCCTTTTGAGACGGATTTGTGTTCCATGAGCTCTATCCTGTCCTTATTGTAAGAAAAATTCATGTTAGAGAGATAAAGAATATTATACAAATCAATCCTTAGGTATATTACTTTGTGTTTTTTGATAAAGAGAAAAGAGGAATATTTGGATATGGCGAAGTTGTACTTTAGACATGGAACGGTTGGCAGTGCTAAAACATTAAACTTATTAGCTGTAGCTCATAACTATCGGCAGCAGGGAAAAGAAATTCTCTTAATTAAACCTGCACTAGACGATCGATTTGGACAAGGTTCTATTAAATCTCGAGCAGGTCTTGAAAAGTCAGCAGATATTTTAGCTAATAATGAAACCGACCTCTCTAACTATAACTATGAGGGAATTGATTGCATCTTGGTTGATGAAGCTCAATTTATTACGGCTAAGCTTATTGAACAGTTAAGGGAAATAGCAGAAGAGAAAAATGTTCCAGTGATTTGTTATGGACTTCGAACAGACTTTAGACGCAATCTATTTGAGGGTTCTAAGAGACTTTTAGAGCTTTCAGATACCATCGAAGAAATTAAAACAACTTGCGCCTTCTGCAACAGAAAAGCTATTTTCAATTTGAAGCACGTAAATGGAGAACCGACCATTTCAGGTCCTTCAATTGACTTAGGTGCTGAAGAAAAATATTTTCCAGCGTGTTCAGTTTGTTATTCAGACCAAATTTCAACAAAAATTAGATCTTAATAAGGGTTGCTAACAGAACTTATTTTAGAATAGGTTATGTATCTTAGGTAGATAGGAATCAGCTTTGATATGAAAAGTTGCTTGTTTTGTTCTACTTCGGGGTTCTCTTTTTCTTGCATACGTTTTTCTTCTAGGCAACCCGGATAAAGCCTCAGGGTATAGAGAAATTCAGAACAATTAGAGAGTCTTAGAGGAAAGTGATGCTGTACTTCAGCGTTAAATATGAGATCATAGAAAGTTTGAGTCGTTTCATCAAATTGGATCTTTTTTTTGAGAAGACTATGCGAGTAGACAGCAGATTGGTAATAAAGAGCACTTTGATGGTAATGAGCTATTTGTTCCTCTAGGACTTGCTTTGTAAAGGTTTTGGGCGCGATTTTTAGGTTCTCTTTTTCAACTTGTGAGCCATCAACTAAGATAGAAGTGCCAAGAGCGACTAAACTTGAATTTTTCATCAAAGCCATCTGTTTTTCAAATCGCTCTGGATGAGAGAGGTCGCAAGCACCCTGAAAAGCAAAAAATTTACTTTTAGACGCTTGCATAAGTTGATTAAGTGTATTAGGAATTCCAGAAGAGTGTGCTCTACTTAAGATCTTCAATCTCTTCTCTTTTTTTTGAAAAGCGTTCAAAATTTGAAGCGAATCATCGTCAGAGCCATCGTCATAAGCAAAGATTTCAAACTCTTTAAAAGTCTGAGATCTGATACTCTCCAAACTCTCTTCTAGATACTTACCGGCATTATAAACAGGAACTAAGCAACTTAAAGGGGCGGCCATCTTTTCTCCTTTTGTGTTCTGCATAACAAGAAGTTTTACAATAATCAAGAAGAAGATCTATTTTCAAATTTAGTAGGAAGTTTTGTTTATTGAATATTCAGTTTTCCTTACTATTCGATTTAGTCCTTAAACAGATTTACTTAGAGGGAATATGAAAGGTGTTTTTTTAGATGGCGGTGTCTTTGAAGCCAAAGACTTAGATGGATTTAAAGCTTTGTTTACTGAGTGGACTTTTTATGAAACGACTACTTGTGAAGATGTTTTGGAGCGTTCAAAAGATGCAGACGTTCTCTTGGTCAATAAAGTTAAAGTCTCAAAAGAAAGCATAGAGCAATTACCTAAACTTCGACTTATCTGTGTGCTAGCAACGGGCATGGACAATGTAGATTTAGAAGCTGCCAAAGAGCGTAATATCTTAGTTTGCAATGCACTCAATTACTCAACTGAAAGTGTAGCTCAGCACACTCTTGCACTCATTTTAGCCCTCTCTGGTCGTCTTGTGGAAAATAGAGAATTTCTTAAACAAGGAGAATGGCAGAAAAGCACTCAATTCTGTTTAACAAAGGCTTACCCAATTGACTTAGCAAATAAGAAACTTGGAATTATAGGGTATGGAAATATTGGAAAAAGAGTGGGGGAGATGGCAAAATGCTTTGGGATGAAGCTTTTGATAGCTGAGGGAAGTAAACCCTCTTCTGAGAGACTGCCTTTGAACGATTTACTAGCTCAAGCTGATTTTTTGACTCTTCATTGCCCTTTAACAGATCACACAAAGGACATTATTAGCAAAAAAGAACTTGAGCTGATGCAGAGCCACTCTATTTTAATTAATGTAAGTCGAGGGGGACTGGTCGTTGAAAAAGACCTAGCTACTGCTCTCACTGAGAATAAAATTTTTGGAGCAGGACTTGATGTTTTAGGTACAGAACCTCCCAAAGAGAATGATGTCTTATTAAACTTAGATCATCCAAGACTCTTGATTACTCCCCACATCTCTTGGGGATCAAAAGCTTCTCACAAACGACTAATAGAAATTATTCAAAAAGAAGTCAAAGAATTCGTGAACCAAAAAACTTAACTTGCTTCTTCTAAGAATTTATTAAAATCAAATCCCAGAAGTTCCAAAGCATCTCTATGGGCTTCTTGTGTAGGCTCAGGGAGTCCTAAGAAATAAATCAGAGTGCGTTTTTTAATCTCGTCATCCTGAGTTACAAAGAGCTGTAGCTCTTCAAGGCTAGGTCTAGAAGGAAATTGAGCGATTAAAGCAAAATCATACTCATTTTTTTTAAGCCAATTTTCAATCTCTTGAACATGCTCTTCTCCAAAGGATAAAGAACAATAGGAAGAAGATTCTGTGTTATTCGGATGTTTGAAAAGAGCTACATGGCTTGGATCGTCTGTCCCTTCTCTCTTCATAAAATTATCGAGCGCATGATCTAAATCTTCAGATTCATGTGTTGCGTAATAGACCTTTGTTGGGCGAACAATTTCAGAGGGTTGGCTATTAGCCAATAGGCAAATGCGGCTTTCGTTAGGAAGATGTTTACTTGAAATATCGTGAAAGCTTGTTGGAATAGTAAAACCTGACTCTTGAAAGTCATCTTTGATCGTTAAAGTAGATTCAGAATATCTGTTTTGAAGATTCCGAATGATGCTGCCATAAGCTAATATTGCAATTTTCATAATTAGGCGCCTAATAATTTATTAAAATATAAGACCGGAGTCTTTAATTTACTATCATTAAATAATAGTTTATTAGTCAATATTATTTTATATTGATCCTTTGATTTTTTGAAGTTTAAAGGGGTGTTACTCATATTCATCCTCTAAGCCACTCCAAATCATGGAATTGAATTGCATAGCGCTCTCTTGAGAACTCATCTGAGTACCTTGATCTTGCCAGCTATCTAAAAGGCATGTAAGCTCTTGATCTATGTTTGGGGCCTTTAAAAGAAGGCCATACTCTAAAGTTAAAACTGTCATTTCTATATCTCCTAAAATATCTCATAATTTTGGATTCTGTTCTGGAATTTCAAATAAATTCTTATAAATGTGCAAAAGGGTGAGGTGAGCTAAGCGCTCGAACTAGTCTCGACAACATATCCGTTTCGGACATTTATGAGAGACGAGCATAGGTTGAATCACCCGCGTGCACTGTTTTAAGTGCCGCGTTAGCTCGCCTTTAGGAAGTGTAATTATAGAAAAATTACGCATGATATTAAATAAACCTTAATTTGTTATATATTATTGTATCAAATAATTAATTAAAAATAAACTAAATAATGGCTCTAATTTATTAAAATGGATTCATATCTTCGTAAGGTATTAATTATCAATATGTTGAATAAAATGAACTACCGCTGAATAATGTTCAGGGCATACCGCTCTTCCTAACTTACCAACACCCGCCTTTACTGCTTCGTATGTAAGCTGAGTTGAGCCAAGCATTACTGGGAGTACAAAAGCAAGCATTACAGGAACCATTATAAGGGCTCTTATAGGGACGTTTAAAAAATCAACATCTATAGGGATGTTTAAAATTTCTACTTCAGCTGGCAAAACATTTGGTGGGTAAAAGTAAATTGTAGAAAGAGCAGTAATGGCAGTTGTCGCAACTGCAGTAATAGCATTAGCAGCAGATTCTTGATTTAGATGGCTAAGTGACTGTATAGAAGCATTATAGCCAGCATGTATAGTTTCGGTAATTGAGTTTGTCATAATTAAAAATCCTAATTTATTAATAATATATATATTGTTGTTTATTAATTATATTACTTTATTATTTTAAAGTCAATTAATTAGTTTATTATTAATTGTTTTAGTTTGGCTAGATGGATGCTTATCTAGAGTCAAAATTATGCAAAATAGGCCTGCAGAGAGATATTGCTTGGGCTTAAATTTGAGCTTCTTAGATTAATCTATGGGAATGGATCAAAGGATCCCTTTAATTAACCGACTGAGATCGTGGAAGGTTACAAAGATAAAAAGCCCGATAAGCAGAACCACAAAGGGGAGCACAATCCTTTCCATAGTCTTTGCTTTAAGAGGCTTCTTTGTACACATTTCCCAAAGAGAGAAGCAAATGTGTCCCCCGTCTAAAGCGGGTATCGGTAGGAGATTTAAAAAGCCCAGGTTAAGACTAATAAGTGCAAGCCAATAAAGGGCTTCTTTAAGCCCAAGAGACCAGCCTTGTTGCATCACTTGAACAATGCCAATAGGCCCTGAAAGCCATTTAGGGTTCAAACCGCCTGTTACTAGAGCTTTTAAGGTATGCCAGACGTCTCCTGCCACATGGCCAAAGAGAACATAAGGAGGAGGGTTAAAAAGGACCTCACGGTCCTGGAAACTAGCACCTAAATAGAGGCGCCCTTTGGCTTGGTCAAAGGCCATTTGGGCCTTTTGTCGCCTTTCAGGATTCGTTACTTCATCAATTTTTTTCTGTTGCTCTTCGAGCCCTTTTTGTAGGTACGGGTTTTCAGAAACAGTTGCAAGCTCTGTAAGGGGTACTGGAACGATAGGATTTAAACGTTTAAGTGATCCGAGTTGAGATATTGGAGAGTCTGTACCAATAGTGTTCATAAGCTGCGAAAGCTCATGAAAGTTAATTTTCTTTTCAAAATTGTTATTTGCAACTTCCCAAGGAACCATTTTTAAATTTTCATTGCCCGATTGTACGATAATATTAAACTGGTGAGACTGCAAGTCTCCAATAAGCTCACTTAAATTGTTAACTGGTTTGCCATCAATAGCAATAATGCGGTCTCCAGGTTTGAGCGAATGTTCGACAATATTAGAACTTACTGCTGTCGAACTCTCTAAAGGTCCTTGCTCAAAGAATGGAAGGGGAGATTCAACAGTTAAGGATGAAGTAAGTTGATAGGGTAAAACATAGAGGTCCCTTAAAGCAGGGGTTAAACTCTTTTCATATTTCAAATCCCCAAGCTCTTCTTTGTAAAGAGGGTTTATTTTGAGTTCGTTGATTTGAACTCTTGGAATTTTGGCTAAGAGAGTCTCTCCCTTACGATCGAGAGTCACTAAGCTATAGGTGGAATTTAATAGAGAGTTCATTTGCAGGTTCGAGAAGAGGAGTTCTCCATCCATCCAAATTAAACGATCTCCATAAGCAAGCCCACTTTTTGCAAGAGGAGTGCCCTTTAAAATAGGGTTCTCTTGGCCACTTGAAAGCCGATTAAAAAGAATGTAGTTAGCAGGACTTAAAATACCTGATGTCAAAATGCCTTTTTCAATAAAGTCTGGATGTTGATAGGGAGCGACTTCAACATTAAAAGGTGTTTTTGTGTCTTCCATGTAATTGTAGGAATACCCTTGAATATTAAGAGGGCCTTTGCTGAGCATCGTTCCTTGGAAAAGCTCTTTAAAATTGTGAAATTTTCTATGGTTATAAGAGGTAATTTCATCTCCGGCGCTAATTCCCTTTTGATAAGCTTCAGAGCTAGGATCAACCCAACCAATACGGTGTGTATAATCATGAAACGGCTTTTCACGTCCGCCTAGTGCCCAAATAGCTGTAAAGAGAAGAAAAGCGACAATAAGGTTTACTATCGGTGCTATCCCGGCTACTTTTATACGGTCTATTGGTTTTCTACTAAAGTACCCGCCAGGAATTTCATGAGGTTCAACCCCTTTTTCCTTTTGCATTCCCGCAATTTTAACGTAACCTCCAAAAGGAAGCCAACCGATACGCCATTGAACACCATTTCGCTTCCAACTCAGTATGGCTCTTCCAAAACCAATGCTGAAAGCTTCTACATGCATACCAACACGTTTGGCCATCCAAAAGTGTGCAAGTTCATGAATAAAGACAAGTAGTCCAAGCCCGAGGGCTGCTAATAAAATATATAAGATTTGAAGTACCATATTAAACTTGCTCTGCCTCCCTGCGTGCCTGCAGGTCTACTTGAAGAACTTCTTCAATTGTATTCACTTTTTCTTGTCGATGTGCGTCCATAAGTCGTTGTAACTTTTGAGAAATATCGTACCAAGAGATCTGATTTTTTAAGAATTTCTCTACTAGTGTTTCATTTACAGCATTTAAAAAACAAGGGAAACTATCTCCTGCTTCTAAGGCTTGATAGGCCAATTTTAGACAATTAAAACGCTCTACATCAGGCGAGGTAAAGTCTAAGCGGTTGTATTTTGTAAAGTTAAATGGGGAGAGCATGCCTGGGTGTTTTTCAGGGTAGGTCAATGCTAGCTGGATCGGGGTTAACATTTCAGGTTCTCCCATTTGAGCTAAAATCGTGTTGTCAATGAATTCCACCATACTATGAATAATACTTTGAGGGTGAATCACAACTTCGATATCTTTTATTGGGATATCAAAAAGCCAGCGAGCTTCGATCACCTCAAATCCCTTATTCATTAGAGTAGAACTGTCAACAGTAACTTTAGCCCCCATCGTCCAGGTAGGGTGATTTAAGGCGTCTTTTAGCGTGGCCAGCTTCAGTTGTTCTAGAGAATGCTCTAAAAAAGGGCCTCCAGACGCTGTTAAGATTAATCGGTGTACATTTTTTTTAGGCTGATTTTGAAGGCATTGAAAAATGGCGCTATGTTCACTATCGACAGGGAGAATTTTGCATCCATTTTTTTTAGCAGCCTTCATTATAATTTCACCTGCACTCACTAAGACTTCTTTATTGGCTAAAGCAATGTCTTTACCCGCTTCAATTGCTGCCATCATAGGTTCAAGACCATGAGTTCCAACGATAGAATTAAAGACCAAGTCACTTTGGGCGTGAGAGGCTACTTCTAGAAGTCCTTCTAAACCACCAACAACTCGGATGTGTGGAAGTCTTTTTTGGAGCTCTTGAGCCTTGCTTTCTATAAAAACACCCACGATCTCAGGGTCGAATTCTTGTGCTTGTTCATAAAGAAGGTCAATATTGGAATGAGCTACAAGGCCTAGTAACTTAAATTTGGATGGGCCTAAGTGACGTACTACATTCAATACGTTAGTTCCTATAGAACCGGTGCTGCCTAAGACGATGATTTTTTTCATATGCGTTTAAAATGAATTGGGAATTAAAATTTCGTCATCATACTGAAAAGGTTTAATTTACGCGAGAGAGTTTTTAATCTTGTTTTATGAACGTAAAATTCTCGGCCGCAAGTTTTGCTTTTCGGTTTTTATAACCTCTATAGGCCTGGTAAAAGAGCCTATTTAAAAAATAAACGGCGTAGAGGCAAAGGACTGTGAGGCCGCCTGTCGAAAGAGCAAGCCCGTAATGAGTCAGTAAATGTCTACTTAGAGAGACCCCTAAATAGGAAGAGATCACCCCAATAAAAGACGCGATAAGGATTTGTTTTTCTATAGAAGTAGCATAAAGGTGAGCCGCTAAGGGAGGTACAATAAAAAATGATAGAACGAGAACGACCCCTATGGCTCGGAAAGCGCCAATCGCTGTAAGGGAGAGTTGCAGTACAATTAAATAATTAAATAAGGTTGGAGAAAATCCAGCTAGTTTAGAAAAAATGGGGTCAAAGGTGGAAACCTTCAGCCCTCTCATGAATAAAAGAATAATGAGCAAATTACAACCTAGCATATAGAAAATGGAGGTGAGATCCTTATAGTGAAGAGCATCTACATTTCCCATAATCATATCGATACCAATATGAGAGTTTTTTGAAAAAAGAGTAATTAGTAAGATACCCAGGGCAAAGAAAGTGGTAAAGACAAGCCCAATACTCGCATCTTTTTGTAGGTTGCTAATTTTGGAAATCAATTGGGATAAAAAGGCTGTAAGTACTCCTGTTACTAAAGAAGCTAAAAACATCACTTTAAAGCTTAAAGTCGGATCAATAAGTTCAAAGCTTTTTCGAAGAATTAGGTAAGTTAAGACAATTCCAAATATGACTGTATGAGAGAGAGCATTTGCGAGCATTGTCATTTTTCTGTGAATTAAAAAAACACCAACGATTGCAGAAGAAAGTGCAATTAAAGATAAAACCAGAATTTGAAGCTCATCTGGGGCTAAGGTCTTTAAGGAGAGATGCCCTTGAAAAAATTGAATCAATCTTAAGAAGCCCACTTTCATAAAGCTAAAAAAGCCCTGGCCAGAATAGGGATTTAGAAGAGAAAGTATCATAAAGCCGGCTCCTTGAGAGGAATCGGTTGATTATGAGGGTCCTTTGTCGGGTGCTTCATAAGTTTCAACAATTTCTCTTCAATGTGGGGAGTTATAATATGTTCCATCTCTTCAGCATTGTGATGAACCTTTTCTTTTCCTACACCTATATGCACGAGGTAGAGCTCCCAAAGTCTGTGGAGTCTTACAATATTTTGAGCTTTTATTCGTCCTGAAGGCGAGAGCATAATTAAAGATTTGTTTCGGAGGATCTCTCCTTTTAGATAGAGGTAGAGAGTCACAAGCAATGAAGAAATGCGCGGAATGCTTTGATAGTTCCATACTTTTTGAGGCGCAACACCAAGATCAGTTTGTTGAGCAAAATGCCAAAGAGATTTTAAAATATTTTCTTGGGTACACTTGAACTTGAATGTAACAATTTTTAGAAACCTAGAAACCCATCCTTGCTTGGGTGCAAATAAGAGTGAAAAAATCGTAATACTTGAACTCGTTAAAATAATCATGGGACCTGTTGCAAAGGAAAGGGAATGCCCTCCTTTTGAAAAGGCAACAGAGAGCTCAAAGGATGAGTAGATTCCTAAAAAGCCACTTAAAGCTCCAATAATTCCAGAGAAAATAAACATACGATGAAGCTTATGGCTCCACTGTCTAGCTGCTATTGCCGGTGCAATAAACATTCCTGAAAGCAAAAAAAGTCCGATACTTCGTATTCCAATGACAATAGAGGCCACCATTAAAAGATAGGTGAGCCTATCTATGCGTTGTGTTCGAATACCTATCGTTTGAGCGAAAATAGGGTCGAAATTTGTAATTTGAATCTCTCGATAAAAAAACAAGATGACTGACACGACGAGGACAGCAAGGCTTATAGAGAGGTACATATAAGGATCTGTGATGGTCGCTGCTTGCCCAAACAAAAAAACCAGTGCTTGTTTGTAAAGGAGGCTGTAGGTGTTTTGCAAGAGACTCGCAACTGTAATACCTAATCCAAAAAAGAGGGTTAAAACAAAACTAAGCGCTGAGTCGGGGCTCATCTTTAATCGTTTTTTAGATAGGTCGAGAAGCTTTAGTGCTAAGTAAGAGAAAAGACCAGCTCCAATGAGAATACAAAGAGTAAGAGGCAGTTTTACTGAGGGTAGAAGGGTCAAAAGCGCTGCAAGCATAATTCCTGGGTAGGCTGCATGGGAGAGCGTTTCTCCGAGTAGTGATTCTTTTCGAATAAAGATGAGGACCCCTACAAGTGAGCAGACCAAACACATGGCAATACAACCGATGGTAGGTGCTTTTAAAATAGGGTCCAAAAAATAATGAATCATGAATGATCCACTCCCAGATGCTTCTTGTGAGATAAGTTAAAAACTTCTTCAAATAAATTGGTATTGCGACCAAAAGTTTGGTCTAAATTTTCTTGGGTAAAATGAGTGGATACTTCACCGCAGGTGATTAAACGGGCATTGATCATCATGACCCAATCAAAATGTTTTGGAATGCACTGAATGTCATGGTGGATAACAAAAAGAGTTTTTCCTTTCTTTTTCAACCCCTTTAAAAAAGTGAAAATGAATTGTTCTGTGAGAGAATCCACTCCAGCAAAAGGCTCGTCCATAAAATAGAGATCTGCATCTTGAAGAAGGGCTCTTGCTAAGAAAATTCTTTGCTGCTGTCCAATGGAGAGTTGGTTTATTTGGCGATGGGCATAGTCGGTCATATCAACCCAATTTAAGGCTTCTAAAGCAGCTTCGCGATCTCTTTTGCGTATCCTTTTAAAAAGCCCGAGCTTAGGGTATCTCCCCTGAAGAACAAGCTCTTCTACAGTAATTGGAAAGTTCCAATCGATACTTTCTCTTTGAGGGAGATATGCAACTTTTTTGATTTGGCTTTTTTTTGAGCTACCCAAAATTTGAACTTGTCCAGAAAGTGATGGGGTCAAACCTAAGATAGCTTTTAAAAAAGTACTTTTGCCCGCGCCATTAGGCCCTATAATGGCCACTAACTTTCCTTTTGGAACAGTAAAAGAAATGTCCCAAAGAACTGAAATCTGGTCGTAGTTGACTGTTAAGTGATCAACTTTTAAAGCATCAGATAGATTTAGATTCATAAGCCTCTTTAGATTTTAAACACTTAGCAATCATTTCTGCATTGTAGGTGAGCATCTTTAAATAAGAATCTTGCCCTTCTCCATCTTTCCCCAAAGAGTCTGCGTAAAGGGCTGAAGGAGCTACATAAAGGGTAAAGCCCATTTTTTTAGCAACATCCTTGATTTTATGAATCGAATCTAAATTGACGTTAGACTCAGGGAAAATAATTTGTATATTGTACTCTCTTAAATGATCTACAACGTCTTTGATGTCTGACATACTTAGTTGGCTATCAGGAGAGAGACCCTCAGGGGCCTTACAACGCTTCTGCCATTGATTACTTTTGCACTCCTCTTCTGTAGAGAGGTAAGAGCGTGTAAAATAATTAAAGGCGTCGTGGCAGGTTACTAAGTAGCGTTGTTTTTCAGGAACTTGTTGAAGAAGCTCGTAAATATTGTGGTGGGCCGTTTTCATCTGCTGATGGAGCTTTTCCCCATTTTCAAGATAGAAAGAGGATTGGCTTGGGTCAAAATCGATTAAGGCCTGCGTTACCAAATCGACTCCTTCTTCCCAAAGTGAAATGTCCATCCAAATGTGGGGATCGAGTTGATTATTCACATATACAATTTGATCAGGTTTCTTTTGGCAGATGTAATCTCCAAGAGCGAAGCTTTGAGGATGTTCCTTTAAGTGCCGATGGATATTAGGGCTGTGCTCAAGTCCGAGTCCGTTATAAAAAACTAAATCTGCAGAAAGAAGCTTTTCATCGTCTCCTTTTACAAGCTCATAAGTGTGAGGGTCCAGTTCTTCTTTAATTAAAGTTATGACTTCAATCCGATCTTGTCCAACAGTTGCCACAAGATCACGGACCATTCCTGTTGTGCAGAGAACTTTAATTCGCCCTCCATCATTTGTCCATCCGGTGGCCTTTTTTTGATGAGAGGTTGAAGTACACCCGATGCATACAAAGAGTAAACAAAGAGCAATAATTAAGGGGGAGATGTATTTTATTTTCATGGCATTAATTATCTAATTTTCAGCAGTTAAGTATTGTCAAAAGAAGGATTTTTCTCAAGTTTATTTGTTTTTCAAAAATAAATCTAATAGAATCTAGAACTCTTTTGAGGCCTGTTTTCTAGTTAATGGAGTTTATTATTGTTAAATAAAAAGTTTCACTAGAAAAAATCTAAAAAAAACTATTTAATGTTTGCTAAAAAAAAATAAATTAGAATAAGTTTGTTTTTTTAATTTTGAGCCAATAAATGAATGCTTGAATTAAAAACTTAATGAATTTATTCTTCCCAATAAACTAAACGAAACCAAATCGGGTTTTAAATGGATACTTTAAAGTACAAAGGCGGGTATTTAAAATGACATTAGCTGGCACAGATATGAAAACTCTTCAAGAACTTGAGGAAACAATAAGACAAGCAGTTCAAAAGATTAAAGGTAAAAAAGAAAATGATATTTGTCGTTATCTTCCAATCTCAACAGGTGGATATATGCACCACTTCACAATGAGAAAGATGAAAACGGAAGAACCTAAAATTTTATCTACGTTAATCAATAAATATATTAACTTAGTTGAAAGACCTGTTTCTGTTATACCTAAGCAAAGAGCTGCTAGAGGCTCTAGAAAGAGAAGAGAAGGAATTAGCTTCTCAAGATTTGAATTAGAAAAGCTTCTCTCTATGGCAAAAAACCTAGGGGATCAGGACATGGTCAGTAAGCTTAGCCCTAAAAAATCACTCGCAGCATATAGAAGAGATCTCATCACATCTGTTAAAAACAATGAAGTTGATGAAAAGCTCTGGAGAAACTATGTGGAATCAGTAGCGGCAGCTGAAGAAGACGAGTAAAATAAAATTTTATTTTTAATGATTGTTTGACTTGAGTTATTTCGATAATTCAAGTCTTTTTTTTATAAAAAAAAAGACAATTAAATTTTTATTTCCTGAAAGCTTTAAAAAAAAAACTACTCCCGTGGACTAAAGACTGAAATTTGCATTTTATCTTGGCTTTGTTATAATAGAGCTTAATTTTTATTGTCTAATTTATTAAATCGTAACTATAGAGGCTAAACTCCATGGCAGAAGTATCTGATCAACCTTTCGGTAAATTGCGGTCTTTTTTCTGGCCCATTCACGGCTATGAACTAAAGAAAATTGTTCCGCTCTTATTAATGTTTTTATGTGTTAGTTTTAACTACACCATCTTAAGAGATATGAAAGATGCACTCATCGTAACAGCGCCCGGCTCTGGTGCCGAAACGCTCCCTTTCTTAAAGGTATGGTGTGTGGTTCCGTTTGCAATCGTTTTTATGGTAATCTATGCAAAGCTTAGTAACATACTAAGTAAGCAGAAATTATTCTACGCTGCAATTGTTCCTTTTTTAATCTTTTTTGCACTATTTGCGACTGTGATCTATCCTTTAAGGGACGTGTTACATCCGTCACAATCCGCTGATTGGCTACAGAGCCATTTGTCTAAAGGTTTTATGGGCTTCGTTGCCATTTATAGAAACTGGACATTTGCCCTTTTCTATGTCATGGCTGAACTTTGGGGAAGTGTTGCTTTATCTCTCGTTCTTTGGGGATTTGTTAACGAAATTACTCGTGTAACTGAAGCTAAGAGATTTTATACTCTACTTGGACTTGGTGCTAACATAGCCCTTCTAATTTCAGGGCCTATTATTGTGTACTTTTCAAATATAAAAGAGAGACTACCTGCAAACGTAGATGCTTTGGGAGTTACTTTAAACTACCTCATGGCATGTGTGGTTGTATCAGGTATTGCTCTTATGTTTATCTATAATTGGATGCAAAAAAATGTCTTGAATGACCCGCGTTTTTACAATCCAAATGAAGTCAGAAAGAAGAAAGAGAAGCCTAAAATGGGTATGATGGAGAGTTTTAAGTTCTTAGCAAAGTCTAAATACTTAGGTTGTCTAGCTATTTTGGTAATTTGTTACGGTATTGCAATGAACTTGATTGAAGTGACCTGGAAAGGACAGCTTCATATTCAATATCCTAACGCTAACGATTACGCGAGCTTTATGGGAAAATTCTCATTCATTACCGGTGCGATCACTATCTTTATGATGCTCTTCGTTGGTGGAAACTTGCTTAGGAAGAAAGGATGGACTTTTACAGCCCTTCTTACACCTGTTATGATCTTAGTGACAGGAACGCTCTTCTTTACCTTTGTGATCTTTAAAGGTAACTTAGCTCCTTTAGTCGCACTACTAGGATCAACACCACTTATGCTAGGTGTTCTCTTTGGAACAGCTCAGAATATCTTGAGTAAATCCTCGAAATATTCGATGTTTGATCCGACAAAGGAAATGGCTTATATCCCTCTTGACCAAGAGTCAAAAGTTAAAGGGAAGGCGGCGATTGATGTTGTTGGAGCAAGACTAGGTAAATCTGGAGGGTCACTCCTGCAGCAGATGCTAATCGTAGGATTTGGATCTCTAGCAGCTATTACACCTTTTGTAGCCATCATCCTCTTTGGGGTTATCTTGGCTTGGTTAGTGGCAGGGAAGTCTCTCGGAAAACAGTTTGGTCAACGCTCTTTCGAGCAGGATGAAGCTAGAAAAGCTAAGGAACTGGCTGAGGCTAGTGTTACAGCTGAAGCTGTACCTGCAGAGGCTGTTGCTGAAGAAGAGACCGTTACTTCTTAAGTAAAAAATCATCAAGTTAGATTTTCAAAAAGAGTGCTTAGAAATAAGCGCTCTTTTTTTTGTAATGTTAATTTCTATTGAATAAATTCCATATCCAATATTAAACTCACTTCACATAAAAAAAATCAGTAATTTTAATTAAGCAAAGGAGCAAAATATGTCTACTATATAGTTGTTAACTTTTTATTTGATATTTTGGTATATTCTTTTTCAAAAACGGGAGAAAAAAATGCCTAAATGTTATTCGTTAGATTTACGTGAAAGTGTTCTAAAGCATCTGAGTAAA
>Ga0075110_1000519_pt1 | contig 18798 bp, 31 predicted proteins | sample AntAceMetag02UK8_FD_69799 | JGI IMG/M metagenome (GOLD analysis project Ga0075110, IMG submission 69799) | Saline lake microbial communities from Ace Lake, Antarctica - Antarctic Ace Lake Metagenome 02UK8 | ecosystem: Environmental > Aquatic > Non-marine Saline and Alkaline > Saline | place... | reverse complement strand
GGGGGAGTGAGTGAAAGACCCTTATGTAATACAACGAGAAGCAATGCTGCACCTTCACGAAATGCTAGCAGAAAAAGAGGATGCACTTATAGAGCTACAGGCCGAGTGCGATAAGCGCGAAAAGTTATTTTGGAAAGTGATTAGGGAATTAAGATTGCTTGCGGTTAATGATTATCAAGCTAGAGAATCGATAGGTTTACTTTCCAACTACGCCAAGTACAAAGCTGGGGGTGAGCATGAAGGATGATCCAAGTACTCCAAACTTAGAATACCAACTAAAAGAGGCTGAAGCAGTTTCGCAGATAAGATTCAATAAGATTCTTATGCTTGAGGAAAAGCTCAAGGTGGCGGTTGAGGTTCTTGAGCAGATTAAAAAATGTGGATGTTTATTAGGTGAAGCACCGCACCATTGTGTCACTGCTGACGGAGCCCTAACCAAGATCAGAGGAGGTGAGCATGAAGGGTAGAAGAGAAGGCTTTGTTCATACCTTTGGAGTAGCGAAGTATGTTTACCTTGCAGATTACGAAAGGCTTGAACAAGAACTACGCGACAAGATGGCTTACAAAGAAAAGGTGGGGAAATGAGTTTAGAAACCATGCTGAAAGAAATTAAGGATAGGGCTGGAGAGCAATGGCCCGATGAAGAAAGAAAAAGAATGGAGTACCGCTGGGAGTTGCAGAGAAAAGCAATAAAACTCCTTGATCTAGTAGTGACTGAATGGGAGTCGGACCCAACTAGTGTTCAGTGTTTTGATTCAAGGCTAGTATCTGATGCTATAGACGTCTCTAAAAAATTAAAAGAACTTGTAAACGACGAAGGTGAGCTATGACCAAGCCTAGGAAATTTATAGTTAGCCACAGGAAAAACGGACTGGGCTTGTCAGTAATGAATCACGGTGTGAGTTATTCTAAGTCAGAGGACCGCGTCTATTACCATGTCATAGAGTTATCATCAATTGCGGAGCTAGAAGAAAAGCTTGCGATTGCTGTGGAGGCTCTAAGCAAAATAGTTGAAGTCTCTGGAACAAGTACAGAGCACTGGCATATGGCTAATAAAGCCCTCGCGAAAATAAAGGGTGAGAAATGAAACCAAAAGATCTAATAGACAAATGGGGGTTGCTTGATAAAAATCTCATACCTGATGGGGGTGACTCATGCCACAGAGAGGGTATGTATTACTCCTTGAGGGGAATGTTGCCTAGATATTTTGATGAGCTAGTTGAGTACAAACGAGTTATGGCAAAGCTTCATGTGGCTCCAGGTGTTTTCGTTAGACACTCCAATCCTGACTACGATGCTAGTGACTGGGACAGAATGTCGAGAGATCAATTTCAGCCAATAATAATCGCAGCGGGGTATTATGATCGATCAGAACTTAAAAAGATATTCAGGGGACATCTTAAAAGAGGCCTTCTCTTTACAAACAACGTTCGACGAAACGGAGCTACAAAAACTAATCATGGAAAGTTTGTCAGTGGAGAGATTAGAAACTATAACTGGAAAATCCCAGATCCAACAGGGCCAGAGATTTGGGGTAACTTTATTCGGTCTTATAAAGCGTGGTGGTTTTATCCTCTTCTTGTTATGTTTGACCTTGAGCTTTTTGCTGGGGCTATTAAGTGGCGTTTTTTTAGAAAGCATAATATTGCCCTTAATCATACCTTGAGTTTATTACAGTCCATTGACCGAATGCCCACGCCACTGTCATGGCTTTCTGCTAAGGTCATGACTCCAGAGAAACTCATTGTGATTTGCAAGGATCACTTAAATGATAGGTATGTTGGAATGCCATTTTTTGGCGAGATGCTTGATCAAGCTTTAGAGGCATTGAAAAGGGGCTAGGGAGAATGGATCAGAGCGAAGAGATTTCCCATTTAAGAGAAACACTTAAGGTCTATGAGGAGCGTTTGAAAGAAACGCGAGCCATGCTTGAAATGGCCAAGGGGATACTCACCAACAAGAAACAAACAATTCTCCTTAGAAAAGATGATGAGTTCACTCACACTGTGGAGAGGTTTGTTGAAAAGCTTATTGAACATGGAATTTAAACAGAGCCTAGACTATGGATTTTGCATAAACCAACCCACGGTGCTAAAATTCCAGACTAGAGCTCTTGTGATGGTGCCCGGATTACGGAAGAGATGGGCCATCATCTTTGTAATTAAATGCTGAAAGTAGCGAGACTTCAAGTAAACGCTTCCCCCATCCTTTTCCAAAATGCTTCCACCCAGAAAGCCTATGATAAAATTTCAATCGAGTTATAGCATAAGACTCTAGCACCACACTCTCAGGAGTTGTTTGCACAGCCTTTAAGGTTTGGGGACCAAATTTCCCATCAACCTTAACGCCCATTGATTTTTGTAAAAACCGAATGGCTCGGCCACACCCCATGTTCACAGCCGTATCAAAGACCATGAGCTTTAAAGAATCTGGTAATTCATCACACCGACAAGCAATCCAGTAGTCTCTTCGATAAATTCTCTTTGCATCAGCCTTGGTGAGATCTCTTATATTAAGATGCGGATAAGCCCTTTTGCTAATTCCAAAGTGAGTCTCCCCTCCCGGGTCATTTGGATGATGAACATAGCCACCCTCGTACTCAAGAATATAATCGATTAGATCATAAAAACTCATAGGCCCTTGTCTCGAATGTATTTAGAAACATCGTCATATCTTTTCCATTGGGTCGCCACATCTCTTTCAAGAACCGCGATCTCTTTATTGTTCTGGTGAATCATGGTGTTCATCGCGTCAAGCTTTCCGCTCATGGAATCAATACTTGCCTTAAGATTTTCAAAGTTTTTCACAAGCAAAGTGATTTTTCTCAAATCCCCTATTGCTCCCTTAAGCCACCAGACAAAAATCCCACTGACAACAGTGCCGCCAGCCCCGGCCCCACCAATGAGCATACTGATTAGCTTTTCATCCATCTTAATTCTCAATTTCTTTAATCTGTGGATTTTCTTTTTCTAATCTCTTCTCAAGATCTCTTAGGTGCTTCTCAATCATATATCTTAATTCCCCCAGGGGGTCGTAATTATAAAGATTTTTGATTTTCATGTAGCGGTGTCTTGTGGTGAGTGCAACACGAATGGGAAATGGCCAGCTCTTTGACATATCTAAAACTACAGCACAATTGAGTTGCCAGCGTCAATATTATAATATTAGTATTTACTAATAATGGTCTAGGAGAGGATTTAAAGCTTTGCGAGTTCTAGGAATTGATCCAGGAAAAGATGGTGCTTTTGCCATCGTTAATGACGCTCACTTAGAGCTCGTTGAGACCTTCCCGAAAGTTGGGCCCGATAAGCCAGAAAGCGAGATCTCTTTTAAAGAGCTTCATAAAAGGCTCTTAAAACTTAATGTGGGCATTGATCTTATCTTTATAGAAAGGCTTTCTGCAATTTATGGATCAAGTGCAAAGTCCACATTTAATTTTGGAAGAAACTATCAGATTGCACTCAGTGTGGCAGAATTATTATATTTACCCACCGAGCTAATTAAGCCAATTGATTGGCAGAGAGCCATGTTTAAAGGGGAAACTCCTCAATACAAAATCTCAAAAGATGGCAAGAAAAACAAAAAAGACACCAAGGCTATGGCTTTGAAAGTAGCTCATAGGCTTTTCCCCAATGAGGATTTTCAGAGAACCCAGAGAACAACAAAGCCCCACGATGGGATGGTTGACGCAGCACTCATTGCTTATTGGGGCGCGAATTTAAAGTGGAGAAAATAATGAATATTAAAATGGAAAAGGAGAAATAAAAATGGCTTTAGTAAATGCTTTTCAAAAAACAATAACAACTGCTGGGACCGATGAGGCCTTAAAAGCTTCACGATTTGTGGTGAGAAACGCGGCGGTCAAAGCTCTAGCAGCAAACACCGGGATTATATACCTTGGGGCCGAGGGCGTGAGCGCTACAACGGGCTATCCTTTGGCGGCTGGTGAATCTATAGTAATTGCGGCAATAGACACTCGTGGCTCTGATGGGTCCTATGATCTTAGAACCTTCTGGGCTAACGCATCAGCTGGTGGTGATAAGGTCGCTGTTTTCTATAATCATGAAGAAGACGCTGACCCAACAACTTAGCCTTCTATATAGCGATCAAGCTCAGCGTAGAGAACTTCGAGCATTCTTTTTTTCTCTTTAGCTAAAAGCACGCTATCACTTAGGGCCTTCATAAAATTAAGTGGAGGCTTTTTGAAATACTCCGTGCTCTCAAGCATTGAAATATAGCTTTGGTTCACACCCAAAGCGTTAGCCAAATCACATTGAGACCACTCTCTCATTGCTCTAATCTCTTTTAGGAATTCGCCTATTGTCGGGGGCTTTGTCAGTGTCTTAGTTAACATAGAGATCTCCCTGCAAGACTTTCTGCATTTTGCTCCTGGAATAAACGAAATCTATATAAACTTGTGTTGAGCTTATGGAGCGGTGTCCCAGAAACAATTGTACAACTTTCACATCACGAGTTCTCTCATAAAGCTTTACGGCAAAGGTGTGTCTTAGGGAGTGAATGCCTTTTTTACAGGGCCTAAGTCTATTCCAGATAAATTTCAGGCCACTCTCTGAGACCTCGAAAATTGGCTTGTGCGGGCCGATCCTATTTTCTATGACAAAAGCCTCAAGTCTTGCCAAAAGATTGCTCTCTATTGGAAATTCTCGGTCCCTGGAGCGCTTCTTTCCTCTAACAAACAGTGATCCTTCCTCGATATTAAGGTCCTCTCTTTTAATGTCCCTTAATTCAGCACCACGCATTCCAAAAGACATAAGGAGATCGATTATTAGCTGATCTCTCTTAGAAGCAAACCCTAGGGTCTCTTTAAGGTTTGAGATTTCTCTCTCACTTAGTATTTTCTTAGCAGTGATTTCAGTGGCCACGGCTGGCCTCCTCTCTTTTGTTTTTCTCTATAGCTATTTGGTTAAGGCTTGACTCGTAGGCTAGAAACTCATCGGAGTAAATCAAAAGGGCCGATAAGCCACCAAGGAAAAGGTTTAGAACAATGGAAATGACTAGAATTATATTTTTTATCATTTTATACTCCTCTTATGGGAAATGAATGGGAAAATTTGAGAGAATCGAGTGCTGGAGATGACCGGATTAAAGCGCAGCAGGACTGGGCCAAGCGCAGGGAAGAGCACTTTGCTAGTCCTAATCCTGGAATGTATGACTCTATAGTCAGAAAGATTGGAAATTTTACATCCAATATGGGCCTTGAAAAACAAGAGCGCAGGGACATGGACTGGAAAAACCATGAGACCGATATGCAAGGCGGCTTTGTTCTCGACTCTCCCATTGATGCCAAGCGCTTTAATGTTTACGAGAACATTATGCGCGCTAAGAGCGCAGGGCTTCCGGTCTCTCCTCAGGATTCCCGCGACTGGCAAGTCATTAAGTCGGGCTCTGTTCCAGAATAAGCTCATCGGAAGTCCGTGCAATCATTATTAAGACACATTTCCATGGTAATAATATTAATGTCGTACTCTCTGGTGCCATTGAAATCACTACACCCAGGGTCTCCACTTCCTCCACCAATATAACTGGCATTGCTCGTTTTAATTTCTCCACTACAGTCAGTCCCCTCAATCTTTGTATCAAAGCGACAAACCTCTCCACTGGCAAATTCCAGGTCCATGGCTTTTGTAAATCCAATGGTGAAATCAGAAAAGTCTATTGCAAAGTCAATGGGCTCTGTTGGCCGGGTTTCCCAAGCACTTGTGATATCTTTGCCACAAGTCTCTCCGATGGCAGTGGAACCACCACCTGAATCTGACCCACATCCACTCATACTAATCATTGCTAAAATAAGAATTAAGTTTTTCATTTTATCTCTCCTCTATGTTAATTTTATCAAGGCACCGAATTAAAGAGCCCCGGTTTTTGCTAAACTCTTTACAGAACTTAAAATCAATCCTAATTCTCTCTTTACTCGCGGCCTTTATGAATTCAAGTCTCTCGTTATGATCGATTCTCTTTTGCCTTCTGACCTGGTAGTTTCCAGGCATCTCACTGATAGCTTTAAGGGCTTGGGGACCAAGATTGATAAGACTCCAAAAGGTGGCAAGAAAAATCGATGAGCAAAGCACTTGCTTGAATATTTCAGCACCTCTCGACCCTTTTTCGAGCCAATCCTTAAACTTATCCATTAGACACTTCCTTTTTGCTTAAACCCTTACTTATCGGCTTATCGATTTCGTACTGAATAAAGGCCACCAAAGTCCCATGGCAATCTTTACAATTTGTTAACAACATGGTTTTTTTAATTCCAGGTTGTCTCCCAATGATACGAACATCTCTTGTGGTGAGATCTTTTTTACATTTTGGGCAAGGTTTGAGGGTCATGACTTCCCCTTGGCTTTTTTGATTGCGGCTCTAATAACCATCATTTCCTTGATAATACTAAACTCATGACTTGCGGATTCAATGACACGCTTTGCCTGTTCAAGCGCTTCCAACATATCTGGCGCTGCACTTATTAAGTCCGATATATCAGGGTGAACATTTTCAGCGAGTATATCAAACTCATTGACCAATGTTGGCCCCTTGCTATTTATTGATTTTACTTTCCAGTCTTTAAATAGATTTTTCATTGTCTTCACTCCTGTTTATAGATTCGTTTAATTTTTCACTCCAAAAGGAATCGTGGAACCCAAGACCCTTAACTATCTCGGTCAAAGCGTCTCTTTGCTCGTAATCACCGTCCCAGAATCCAGCGCCATGACCCTCCAAAGTAAGCCATAGATCATGGCCGATTGGTGCGTGCTGCATTTCGTATTCAGTGAATAATGGTGTTGCAAGTTCCAAAAACTTATCAATCATTGACTCCGCTTCTTTTTGGAAGTCCGGTGATATATCGTCAATCGAATATTTAGCGTCTAGCATTTTGTCGCCTTCGTTCGTTGCGCAGTAATCACTCGTTGACCAAAGTGCTGTTTCTAAAAAACTGTTTAATTGGCTCATTACGCCACCTCTCCCATTGAAAGGTAAGACTCAGTCCTATGCTTTTCTGGACCACCAGCTTGTTTTAAATAAAAGTTATAAATAGTCGCATGCCTTTTGGCAGTATCGAGATCCTGGGCTTTCAAGGCCTTGGCGTATTTAATGTAAACCCGCTCTGCAGCCTCAATATTAGAGCAATTATTTTCAGCGCAATAATCAGCCACCCCACCAAGTTCACCCATTTGGCTCATCATTGAAACCAGAACACCGACCACCATTTCGCTTTCAAACTGACCGAGGTCTTGCATTCGTTTGAGTAGTTCAGTTAACCTTTTCCCGGCGGTTTCATGGTCATTAAACCGACCCGCCAGGTCAGGAGTTAAGGCGTTTCGAAATGCGGCTCCAAGACTCGAAGCATAATTAAAGGTTACAGACTGTTCGTAATTTGGCTTGTTCATTGTTAACTCCTCGTTTGACTAGGTTTGACTTATTGGTATTTACTAATACACAAATCGTGCCATCAGTGATTTCAGGGGTTTAGGTGGCTTTTGGTTGTAATTGATTCACCATCATATGTACGATAACGCAGGGCGTGAGTAGTCAAAGTAGTCAAAGTGGCCGAAATTACTAGACTTTTGCCGCACCGTATAAATTATGTACGAATGGTGAAAGTTATACAGTGGTATATCGTATTGAGACGTTAGCGGGAATTGGCATCAGTTGGAGAGAAGTAGTGGGGGGGAATTTAATGTTGACAACGCCATCAGATGGGCATGACACTGTTAAGTTACCCTTTAACTATATATATAGACAACGATTCGAGAGATTCCAGCGCTACTAGCTATTTGATACCAATTAGCTAGTGAGACTCGAGTCATACCAGTGACTTAATAGTGGTGTACTGGAAGAGCTCAGCACTTAAGTAGTGAGATCGAACACAACCGATGTGATGATTGGCTTTTGAAAAAGAAAAATAAGATCTCAGAACCAATGGATTTGATAGGGGGGGGTGGGGTCCCCGGTAAATGTGAGCGAATTCGTAATTTACCCCAACTACACACCACACGCTCCCAATTCAAGCTTTTTCTTAATCTCGAGAAGCTCTTCAACTTGCCAGGCGTATTCAGGGAGTGAATCGATGATTTTCTGAGTTTCTTCACTGGCGAAGGCTTCAAGGATTTCTCTTGATGGTTTACGCATTTGGCCAAGATAGAGTTTAAGGAATAGATGGATGGCTTGGTGATGTTTTTCATTAACCCATATTCTCATGACATCATCAGGGACTTTGGCCTTGGTGATAATTGTGACTTTTTGGATTTCTGCTGGGATCTCGGGCTTCATACGGCCCCCGAGGGGTCTTTTAGGGGTTTAAGCTCCCCATCCTCGCCAATCTCCCTTTTAAGCCGCATGAGGTCAGTTAGGGAGACCCAGAGGACTGGATAGCCAGACATTGCATAAGCTGAAGGTGAGATGGTGATTCTCCCCACTTTGATGGCACGAGCGAGCTCTCGAAGTGAAGGTGTTGGATCGAGTCCGGTGTCGGTTTCTTTGATATCGAAGGTGACTTTATTTTTATCTGAGTCCATTAGTGATTAGTAATACCCAAAGCAGACCTTGGTCAATTAAAACCGTGGTTCTTTATTTGGGTCCTGTGGGCTTAAGTCTTTTGTCAGTGCTGCAAGTCCTCTCATGTGATCTTCAACGAGCATATAGTCATCGAGCTCAGATTTGTGCACATAGTCTTTTTTAACGTATTTGGTTCTCATGAAGTATTTTTTCCAAGCGTGCTGGGAGAGGATGTTGATGATTGCGGCCAGGTGAAGTGAGCCCACGTTATTGAAGAAATAGTTTGGCTTGCCGCATTCTAGGCATTTAGAAGATATTTCATTTTGATCTTGCGGGAATTCGAATTTGTTAGATTTGCAGCTGTGGCACACGAAATGCTCATTTGGTGTCATGTATGGCATCTCTTGTGGTGTCAGTCCTTTTATCTCCATAATTAAGCTCCTTTAGCTACTTGATTGGGGAGGTTGATCTATTAAAAGACTCTGCTGATTTGGTCAAGTGGAAATGCCAGCTATTAGCAAAAACAATTTTACTTTTAAAAAATTGGAAAGCACCACTTCAACTCATTACTCCTGTTAGCCGTAATGCTTTGAACCAATCTCTCATTGACCACACTGAGTCAGAAAGCCTAGTTTCTTGCACTCAGTATGCTTTTTTTTAGATATGAGCAAATACTAACATTTTTTACTTGACACCTTTTTTTTTACAGACCACTATATATTTCTACTCCCTAAAAAATTCCTACTGCCTACTTTTCTATTTAGTGGTCGTCACGCTAGCTAACAGGAGTGATGAGTTAAAAGGGTGCTTTCCTCTTTTTAAAATTTAAAAAAAAATCCTCCCCATTGCTTAGTATAAGGTACTTGAGATTTGTGGACGATACGACTTCTCTAGGACAAGTGTCATTGGATGTTTGAGGCCCAGGCTGACTTTGCAGAGCGCATGGGATGGTTATGGCCGAGTGAGGATCAAGTTGGGTGGATGGGGTTGTTTTTGTCGCACCGTGGCTATAGGGGGCTCATTAGTGATTGCTCATGGGGTTATTTGTGGTGTAGGTTCATGCTTCTTAAGGTCTTTAAGTCTTGAATCTACGATGGGGTCCGATACATCTGATGTTCCACAAGGCTTAAGGCCTTTTTTTTTGTTTAGTGACAATAGGGATTAGCTTGAACTAATATCGGTACTTGGTGGGAGTGCCCCTTAATTGAATTCTATTGGTTTACTTCATGACACTTTTTATTCCACTTCTTTTGACATAAGTGGGTACTCTCGCCTTCTTTTTCCTTAAGTTAATAGCCACTTTTCTCGATAGATGTATTAGACATATTGCGTTCTCACGGGATTAGGGGCACTTGCTTGAAATATCTCCTCAAAAGATGCTTTTTTTTAGCCCCTAGTCCCATTTTATTTCATTAGTGTTTACTAATAGGGCGAATTCACCATATATTATGGATAATGTCTCAACAATTGGTACCACAACAATTATCTCACGCTATGGACTTCGATCAGGCCCTCGATACTGATAATCCAAGATCACTCATAAATATTGTTCCCGGTAACACAGCAAAAGCCATTCTCGCCATTCCTGGGGAGGCTTATGAATTGTCTGTTGAGGATTTGAAGAAAAGAGTCACCAAAAATAAACAAGATGATGAAAATCTAGAGCTTCTTCGTACAGCCTGGTGGCTTGAGTACAATCGAGCGCAAAAAACCATCACCAAATTCAATATGGGCAATGTTTATGGTGGCATTTGCTACAAGGCCAATTTCCTGCGCGAATACATTGGAAATAGCTTCAATCTTTTATACATCATGACCCCCCCTGTGGATTATCAGGTCCAGCAACATCGAATTCTAAATTTGGCCTTTGCTCAGGAAATCGCAATTCTTAAAATGCCACATCTAAAGCCTGTCTATAATAAGGAAGGCGAGATGATCGGTGAGGAAGTTGATTCAAAGCTTCTAGCCGTGCAACAAAAGATCTCGGATTCCATGAGAAATCGACTTATGGGAATGCCCGTTAATCGCACCATGCAGGTCAATCAAAACATTAACCACAACTCCTCTGATGCCCCCTCTTTTGGTGGAAAACCCATGGAAAAAATGGATGAAGCCGAACTTCAAGCCATGGTCGATGATTTAAAGGGTGAAAATGGTATTGATAACAACTCTAAATTAGAAAGTGATGGTGAAGTCATTGATGTTGGGGGGAAGAAGCCTTGAGAAGAAAAAGATGGGTTGTTTTCCTTAAAATCAAGGGTGATCCCCGCCATGTGATTGTTTCTGCTCGAAGTGAGGAAGAAGCCATTCTTAAATGTTCGCGTGGCAAGGATGATTTTAAGAAATGTATTGTTAAAGCACTCCCGGCTGGAATCGCTTGTAAAGATTATTTAAAAACACATTATGCTCCTGTGGAAAAAGCTCTTGAGAAAGCAAAAAAGAAAAGAGCCCTTGTTAATAAGTTATTTAAATTCTTTGGCCCCCTCATTTATCTGAAGCGCAAAATCCTTGGGGTTTTTCGGTGACAAGTAAAAAAACCGAGCTTTTCGAGGAAGCAACACGCCTAAGTAAAAGAAAACAACTTGAGTATTGTCTCCCTCACTTGTTTTCTTTTAAGCCCTATCAGTGGACTTTGGATTACTGGAAATCAACGAACAGAATGAAAATTCTGGTGGCAGGGAATCAGGGATCAAAATCAAGTAGCCAAATCAGACACTTCATTGATCTCGCAACAGAGCCTAAGAAATGGGATGAGTTTTTCCCAAGAGCAAAGCCCAGAACCTTTTGGTATATTTACCCCGATTGGCCCACTGTCCTGGAAGAAACAAAATCAAAGTGGGAGCCGGAATTCATGCCCCGTGGAATGATGAAAAATCATGAGCGCTATGGATGGAAGCCAATCACCCATAGACATAACTTTGTGGGTTACGAGTTTAATAGTGGCGTGAGGATTTACTTCAAAACCTGGAGATCAGACTTTCAATCATCAACTGTGGACGCAGTTGGTATTGATGAAGAGATCCCCTTTAAATTGTATGACGAATTATCCCAAAGACTAAATGTTCGAAACGGAATGATGTCTGTTGCCTTTACTGCCACCATTGGTCAAAAAGAATGGTACGATACAATGGAGCTAAGGGGTAAAAAAGGTGAATTGTTTCCCGATGCTTTTAAAAGACAAATATCTCTTGAATATGATTGTAAGTATTATGCTGATGGGACTCCTTCTCCTTTTACTGATGAAGAAATTTCCAGAAGAAAGGCAAAGTGCTCAAGTGAAAGAGAAGTTAATCGAAGAATTCACGGCAAGTTTGTAAGTGATGAGGGCTTAGCCTTCCCAAGCTTTAATAGAAATCTAAATGTTAGAGCAAAAACAAAAGTCGATAGGACCTGGCTATTTTATGGCGGGGTGGATATCGGTACAGGTGGCAGAGATGGTCATCCAGCAGCAATTTCAATAACGGCTGTAAGGCCTGACTTTAAATATGGAAAACTCCATAATTTCTGGAAAGGCAACAAGCATGAGAACACCACCACTACAGACATATTAAATAAATACATTGATATGACAAGTGGCATTAACATGACCGGAAATTTTTACGATTGGCATTCAAAAGAGTTTTTCTTAAGAGCTCAAGCTGGGAGTGTTCCCTTCAGGCAAGCTGATAAAGCAAGGGACTTTGGTTTTGATTTAATGAATACGTTATTTCGAAACAATATGTATCATATTGAAGAAGGTGAGCACACTGAGCATTTGGTTTACGAGTTAGAAAACTTGAAGCTGAGTGCTAAGAAAACTCGCGCTGAAGATGATGGCATTGATTCCCTTCGCTATAGCCTATCGAGTGTGGCGTGGAATTTTGATCATGTAACAAGTGAAATGATTTTCCCTGTGGATGAAAAGCCAGAGGTTAGGAAATCCAGCCGCCACGCTAATCCTAGAAAAGATAGTGATGCTGATGATGAGTGGAGCTTTGAAGATGACATTGAAGAGTATAACGAACTCCTTGGGGGATATTAATGGAAATTGATTTAGGAAAACTCGGCAAGCTTGTCGAGAAATGCAAGGAGTGCGAAGTCACTGATTTGAAAATTAATGACGAAGGTGTTCATGTTGTTTTCAGCAGTTCTATTGCCACATCTCAACACACCCAAATCGACGATAAAGAGATCCAAGCGTTTATCGATGCCACTCAGAAAAAAAATATAGTCGTTGAGACTAATAATCCAGAAAACGAAATTGAAGAGCCGGAAACTGATTTTGATGAAGAGATGCTTCACTTAACAAACCCCGTGGAGTGGCAAGCTCGGCAAATGGCGCATGAAAGAGATAACACCATAGCATCAGATGGAACTGATGAGAGTGAGAATGATTATGAACACTGAAGAGAACAAAGACTTAAATCTTGATAAACTAGAGAACTCCTATCACGAGGGTGAGACTTGTGACCGAGACGTTCTAGCAGAAATGAAATCAAACATTTTGATTATGTCCGGGCAACATTATAGGAGAACCGTTGGCCGTGGTCTTGAACGCAGCTTAAGGGATGCTAATGTTAAGCAGTCTAAAAGAATTCGTTTGGTAAAAAATCACACGCAAAAAGCAATCAACGATGCAAAAGACATTGTTGCGTCCATGGTCCCAGGAGTTTTGCCATACCCCACTGTTGAAGGCGAAATTAGGCACCAGAAATCTGCTGAGATTGTTAGGCAAATTTGGAATCACTCTAAGGAGGCCAATAAGTGGGAGGCTTTTAGAGAACAAAGTATTGATAACTTTTTTGAACTCGGTGAAGTGTGCTCTAAGATTTATTACAATCCACTTAAGGGTGGCTTAAAAGGTTTTAAGCAAAAAGTAGAGCTCATTGATGGGGAGGAAAAGCCCCTTTATAAAACTCCTGATGGGAAGCTTACAACAGAGCCAGGGCTTGTAAATGAATTCGGGCAAATGGTTCAAGAGTTTGAAATGTGCCCTGATGACACTAAGCCTGAGTTTCATGGGCAAGTGGTGATTGAAAGATTTGCTCCCTTTGATTTACTAAGATGTAAGTCAGCAAAGGACATGAATGAGTCCCCTTGGCTTATTTATAGAAAGATGATTGCAAACGACACTCTTAAGGCTTTGATTAAAAAAAGCACATCCATGAGTGATGACGAAAAAGATGATGCCATCGAAGCTCTTGCTATGGGAAAAGGTTCTACTTTTAGAGTTTTTAATTCTGGCAACGGGACTTTCGAGGAGCAAGAAGATCACACCCTTTTAAAAGAAAAGTATTTTCGCCAGTGCCCAAAGTATCCAAAAGGTTATTTTGTAATATGGACAGAGCATGGAAAACTCTTTGAGGGAGTTATTCCTTTTGGTGAGCATGGGGATATTGCCTTTCCTATAAAGTGGGAGGGTCATGATCGCTTTGAAAGCTCGGCGCGTGGTTTCTCGCCAATTAAACGAGTGCGTCCGGCACAATTAGAGGCGAATCGATGTGCCTCAAAAATAGTTGAACATCACCTGACCGTCGGCGATGATAAGGTTGTGCTATCAAAAGGTGCTAAGTTTGAGCGCGGTGTTGATCACCCTGGAATTAGGGTTTTTTATACGACTGGAACTCCTCAGTATTTTCAAGGGAAAAGTGGTGAGCAATTCGTTGGGTTTCTAGAGCACAATATCGCTGAAATTTATAAACTGCTAGGTATTGATGACAACAGAAACCCATCGGCACAGGGCTTTGAGCCAAAGGCTGAGCTTTTTAAAATGCAAAGGCAAAAGATTAAGTTCTCTAAACCTGCGGGGAAATTGGAGCGGTATTTTAAAGATGTTGCTAACACTTATTTGTTTCTAGAGCAAAAGTATATGACTCCAGAAAGATTTGAGTTAGTTGTTGGCCAGGGGGAGGCTGTAAACTTTGAAGAGTTTGAGCAAATTGATCGCCTTGATTACCAAGTTAAATTAGAGGAGATTAGTGGGGATCTTGAGACCATGATGGGTAAAACCATGGAACTTGAAACCATCATGCACTACTCAGGAAAAGATCTTGATGAGCAAACTAGAGTTTCCCTTCTTATGCAGTTTCCAATTCTAAATCGTCAGCAAGCTTTTAAGCACGTGACCATTCATCACAAAAACATTGAGAGTGATATCTTACAACTTGAGCGCGGCACTTATGTTCCTGCTAGGAAGAGAGACAACCATGAGCTTATGCTCTCTTTTCTTACCAGTAGAATGTCACAAAAAGATTTCGGCAGGCTTGATCCACAAATTCAAGAAATGTTTGAAGCTAAGGCCCAGGAGCATGAGCAAGTCATGAACCAGCAAGCTGAAGAGTTAAGGGCAGCCAGTGCTGGCATGATCCCTACAAGTGGAAACTTGGTGCGCGCTGATGTTTACGTTAATGATGACCCTAATAATCCTGAGAAAACTTCTCGAATGGAAGTGCCAAATGACGCCCTGATGTGGCTTAAAGAGAACATGGAAAAACAGGGGCTTTATCAACAAAGATTGCAAGAAATAAAAGACGTTCAATCAAATATTAATATTTTACAGAGTCCTCAAGGCCCCCCACCGATGCAAGGTGAGATGGGTCCGATGATGCCTGATGAAATGTTTTAACCTAAGGGAGTAGGAAAATGAAAGAAGTGGAAGTTCAAACATTAGATGAAAATACGATAACTGATGATGCCTCGGTGATTGATAATTCAAAGAGTGATTCAGATATCATTAGTGAGCATATAAAAGCTGCTACCAAGGATGGTGTTGATGACGCAAAAGAGGTCGAGGGAGAAAAAGAAGATAGTCCCCGAGAAGATTCTACTGAAGAGGGAGCGAAAGAACCGGAGATTACAGCGCCAGATAAAGCGCAGGAATCTGAAAATGAAGAGTCGGTCATTAAAGCGGACCAAAAAGAGGGCCAAGGTGATACCAATGAGTCCGAGGCTTTCACTCCAAACCTCACATTTAAGTATTTGAGAGAAGAGCGGCAAATGCCTGAGGAGCTCTCAAAAGTCATCGATTCTAAGGAAAAAGAGGATTATTATCGCGATATTTTCCATAAAGCCGAGGGTTTTGAGTTTGTTCAAGATAAAAGAGAAAAAGCTGAAGGCGAACTCAATCAGGTTTATCAAAATCTTGATGGTTTCTATAGTAGTGCTAAATTGGGGGATTTCGGAAAAGCTTGGGAAAAAGCAGAGCTTCCAAAGCCTAGTTTGCCTCAATTATTAAGTGGATTCGGGTTTAGTGAGAAGGATTTGATCCAACACGCCTATGATGTGGCTAATAAAAGTCCAGAACAGCTTCAAGCATCAAAACTCGAGATGGAAGCCGATCGCAAGATGCAAAAGTATGAAATGCGAATGCAGAGTATGGAAACTGCTCACCAGCAACAGCTTGAAAGCCAGGTCTATAGGGAGTTTGACGAATATTCTCAAGACCCTCAGTACAGCCCGGTGGTAAATGCCTTTGATGAAAAACATGGAAAAGGAGCTTTTTTCCGGGAAGTGGCTGGAAGAGGTGCACAATTAAGTCAAGAGACTGGCAAAATTTATGGTCCAAGGGCTATTGCAAATGATATAATCGACCGATACAATTTAAGTAGTTTGGTGGGCCAATCCGCTTCAAGCCAAACGACAAATCAAAGTCCAGAGGGCCAATCCGCTGCTGGCAATAAAACCCAAGGCCAACCCGCCAGAGGTAATAAAAGACAGGAAGTTCCAGTGATACCAGCCGTTGATGGTAATGGCAGTTCACCAGGACAGAGAACCATTAATACTCCTGAGGATCTTGAGAGACTCGCAAAGGAAGAACTTGGTATCTCGATTAGTTTTTAACTTTTCTCCTGGCTATGTCGCGTGATATTTTTTTGGTATTTGCTATTAGTAAATACTAATAATATCGCGCCAAAGCCTTATGGGGATTTATTGCTAGATATGAAAAAGGAAATCTAATGGCAGCAACAGACGAAAGTTTTAATAGTGTATTAAAAAGATATACCCCCTTTAACCTCCACATGGAAATGTTGAAAAGACACAATTGGTTCATTAATTGGGTCGAGAAGAAAACGGATTGGTATGGTGGAACCATGGAAATCCCATTTGAAGCCGCACAAGCTGCGAACTTTTCTTGGGGAGCTCTTACAGCCGCAGACGATATTGGTGAAGATGCGTTCTTAATGGGAACACTTACTAACAGTGATCTTAAAGAGCTTTGGGGTACATATAAGATAACTCAAAAAGATTTGCGCAGACATGGAAACATGAAAGCTTCTTATCTTAAAATCCTTCCTAATAGGTTAACTCGCTTCACTGAGCTTATGTCTCAAATGGCTTCTGTTACTTATTTTGGTGATGGATCAATTGATCAGTGTACTGCTGATTGTACCGCTGGTGGGTTGGTTTCTGTTAACTATCCTCATCGTTTTAACATCGGTCAAAAAGTTGTTGTTGATGATGGTAACTCCTCAAGTGTTTCTGGTTACATCGTAGCTATCAACATTAACACTAAGGTGTTAACGATTAAAAGTGCTCGAAGTGGCGGGTCAGCCGTGGATCTTTCAGCTTACACTTTGGTTCAAAACGCTAAGGTTTATAACCCAGGTCAAGCCGATGTACCTCAGACAATAAAAGATATTTTATTATCTGCTGCTGCGGGTGGATCAACTAACTATTTTGGTTACGCTAAGGCGACTTACCCGACTTTACAGGCTGTAAATATCGATGGTAGTGGTTTTGAAAAAGCGACTCTACTTGATGATCTTTTTGGTGCTTATTACCAAGTAATGGATCAAGGAAAAGGTAGCATGGATAAAATCATGGTCCTTCCCCTTTCTTTCATGCAGCACATTGCCGCTGGACTTGAGAACAACAAAAGATACCAGGCTGAAACTAAAAAGGCTTCTTATGGTATGCGTGAAGTTGATATCTTAGGCCCTGATGGAATGGCTAAGTTTGTTTTTATTCGTGACATCGATCCGACTCTTTGCATGGTTCTTGATAAAAAAGGAATCTGTTTAGTTGGCAATTCTTTCTTTAAGCGTGATGTTGATGCTAATGGAAACGAATTTTATGTTGATCGCGCAGCGACTGGAAAAGTAAATATTATTGATACTTGTTTTGAGGCAACCCTCTGTATACAAGCGCCTTCTCACCAAGGTATTATCCATAGTATTCCGAATCCAATAGTTTAATAAATTTAAGAGTCCCTTGGCTGTAGTGGCGGGTCGGTTGACGACTGAGAAGCTTGGCCCAGGGATTTTCTACGTTTAAGGAGAAATTTAAAATGTTAACTAAACAACAAGAAGAATTTTTAAAGCAATCAAGCCGGACCATGGAGTCTGAGGGTATTGCAAAAGCTATTGCTCGCGGGGAAAAAGTTATTTCTAAAACTTATGACTTTGCTGTTAACGGAGGAGCCGTTGGCGATGTCCTTTTGGGTTACACTTTCCCAGAGGCTATGATTGTTACAAAAATCATTGCTCATGAGGAAACAGCCTTTACAAGCGGTGGCTCAGCGACGGTGACTGTTGAAGCTGGATCAACTGGTTTGACTGGAGCATTGGCTTTTGATTCTGGGTTTACTGGAATTGATAGTTTAACTCTTGCCAGTTCTGCTGGTGGAATTGCTGTTGCTTCAGGTGAAGCTTTGCAAATCGCTATCGGAACAGCGGCATTAACGGATGGTAAAGTTCGCTTCCACGTTTACGCAGTTCCACAAAGAGACGTGTAATGAAAGTAAAGTCACAGTTAATTGACGCGCAATTAGAGGCCAGAGGTACAAATCCCACCAAGCGTGGGGAGACCGTTATTCAAACCGCTGATTCAGACCAGGTGAAATATCACGATGGTTCAGGTGTCAGAACTGTGGCTAATACCGATCAGGCACAAACACTAACAAATAAAACTCATACTAGTCCCGTCATTAATACATCGGTGAGCGGGACCGCTGTTTTAGATGAAGATAATATGGCAAGTGATTCTGCCACTCAGCTTGCAACACAACAATCGATTAAGGCTTATGCCGATACAAAAACAGCAAAAGCGACTCTTACAACAAAGGGTGATGTTTACGCAGCAACAGGAGCAAGCACACCAGCTCGTGTGGCTGTAGGAAGTGACGGTCAGGTTTTAACGGCTGATAGCACTCAGTCTGCTGGTGTTTCTTGGGGAGATGCCGCTGGTGGTGGTGGTTCGAAAAACTACATTGATACGATAAGTGCTGAGCTTAATTCTACAATTGGGTCATGGACTACGGATGACGGTGCTGGTGAATCTGCTAGCTATTTGACTTTGTCACGGGAAACTAGC
>Ga0075110_1000486_pt1 | contig 19397 bp, 20 predicted proteins | sample AntAceMetag02UK8_FD_69799 | JGI IMG/M metagenome (GOLD analysis project Ga0075110, IMG submission 69799) | Saline lake microbial communities from Ace Lake, Antarctica - Antarctic Ace Lake Metagenome 02UK8 | ecosystem: Environmental > Aquatic > Non-marine Saline and Alkaline > Saline | place... | reverse complement strand
CCACCACCTTGGACAACATTGCTTCGCAAAAAGTCATTACAAACAACGGAGGTGTGGTGGTGGGGGAGTTCACCGCTCCCGCCGAACAAGGTTCGCACCGGATGTTTCGTTGGAGAATTTTGCGGATTCACCCGGTTGTTGCAACACGCACCTTTTGAAGTAAGAGTGGCCGTTCGTTGAATACTTTTGCCGGGGCCTTCCATCCGAGTGTTTTTCTTGACAATCGTTCAATGCGTGGCCGATTGCTTCGAGTTACATCCAGTCAAGTCAGTTCCCAACGATATACAACCCCCAGGCGTCAACCAAATCGCGAGCAGTCCCGAACAACCAAGCCATTGAAGCGTTTACCCATGCAACATTATCCGATTTCAGACTGTCGGAGAGCTGCTGGCTTCACTTGTAATAGGTACACGATCTGGAACTCGCAATTCGCCCAACTCAGACCAATCTTCTTGATCAATTGTGAAATTGATGATTTTCGGAGTCTCGACTAGGAATCTTGGTAACGTTTCGGTGGCGAACGTGAAATGATCGGACTGGACGTGAACGTTAGCCGCGCTATCGTCGAGAAATGCTTCAATCAAGATATATTCATTTGGAGTTCGCACATTCCGCGACCACTCGAACCAAAGGCATCCCTTCTCGGCTCGAGTCGAGGAGGTGAATTCTCCGATAATCTCGGGCCACCTATCAGCAAACTCGGGTAACACCAGAAACTTTGCCGTAATGAAGATCACTCGTACTCCTCTAAGTCATTTATCTACGATTAAATGGTGTCAAAGATTTTCTAAAAGTGACCCATTTTCCGTAATGAGAAGTGGGCCGTGATTCTTAGCATTATTCTGCCTTGTTCTCTTGTTTTTCGCTGGGAAGTGTCGTGTTTGTGTTTTTGAGCCGGTAGCTGCTGCCTTTGAGGGTGATCACTTCGCACGTGGTGCACGATCTGGTCGATCATGGCTGATGCGACGACGTGGTTGCCGAAAACTTCACCCCATCCGGAGAAGGGCAGGTTGCTGGTCAGGATCAGGGATGCGTGTTCATAGCGGCTGGAAACCAGTTGGAAGAAAAGGTTTGCTGCTTCTGTTTCGAAAGGAATGTAGCCGACTTCATCCACGATCAACAACGGGTAGCGGCGTAGTTTCGCAAGATCCTTGGTCAAATTGCCAGCCCGGTAACTAGCGGTGAGCCGGTTGACCCAGGTTGTTGCTGAAGCGGAAAGAACACGGTGTCCTTGCCCGCAAGCTTTAACGCCTAGCCCGGTAGCGAGGTGGGTTTTCCCGGTCCCGGGCGGACCGAGGAGGACAATGTTGCATCCTTCCTGCAAGTACGCGCCCGTGGCCAGATGCGCGATGACATCGCGTGGTGCTGCGGGTTGGAAATCGTAATTGAAATCCTCCAACGTTTTCACGCTATCAAAACCAGCGACCTTAATCCGGATCAGTGAACCGGTCGCTTCCCGAGGCGTAAACCTCTTGGCTGAGTACTGCTGCTAATTATTGCTCATGGGACCAGTTCGATTCCCGGGCGATCGGTGCGAGCCGCTCGGCAGCTGCAAGGAGGTGTGGCGCTTTCAGGGCGCGGGCCAGGTAAGCGAGTTTCTTCTGCGTATTCGTCGCGGCGCGGGCCAGGTAAGCGAGTTTCTTCTGCGTATTCGTCGCGGCGCTGCTCATGATGCGATCACCTGCGGATCGAAGTCCACGCCGAAAGCGGTGTCATAGTCCGCGAGGTCACGCACCAAATCCTGATCGTTAGCAACCATGCGGGGTGTTTGAAAAATAGCCCGCAGTGTTGCAGCGGTAACGACATGGGCCGGGTCAGTAATCGTTCGGGTGCTGCCCCAAACCCGCTCGTGCCGAGTGATCTCTACCCCATCTAGGTTCACCCAAACATGGGTCAGGTTCATGTGAACAGCAACGATCCGGCCAATGAAACGTGGATCCACCGAATAATCGTTAGATCCAGCCCGCACGTAATAGTCCCGTGCCAGGCGTACCGAATTAACCAAGGAAACAACGGGTTCAACCGGGGGTAGCGCCAGCATCACTCGTGATCGCATCCATGGGGCCCCCGTCCGCTGGAGCGTGCGCGCGTTGGCAACCGTTGTCAACCAATGCTGCAGCTGGGTATTGAAATCCTGCGGTGAGGCGAACACCCGCCCGGGTAGGAACGACGTCTGGCAAATACCTGTTTGCCCGCTCCACGATCCCTTTAGATTCCGGATCACGTGGTTTGAGTTGCACGAAGCGAGTAGCAAGGGACCCAGCAAAAAACGCTGCCGGTTTCGTTAACGTATTACCTCGACCAATCCCGGCCTCGTTATCCCACAGCAGCCGGTGGGGAACACCACCAACATCCCCGAGTAACTCCCACGTCCCAGCCAGTAAGTCGGTTGTAGTGCGCGAGGGAATCATCCGAGCAGTAATAAACCGCGGAAAAGACGGCACCATCACCAACACTGGTGGTGTGCCAACCTTCCCATCACCCAAAGGAATCTTTACCGGTGGGAACCACAAATCGCATTGGCATTGATCACCCGCGGTGTATTCCAACCGATCCGCGGGATCCACCGGTGCAAGAAACGGCATGACCAGACGCACGTGCCGGCGAAGGTTCGTAATCGACGTCGGCCAACCAATACGCTGCGCAAGCACCGTGACGGCATCTGCGGGTAATCCCGCAACACACCCATCACCTGTGCCCGGAAAGGCTCAAAACCCGTCGATGCCGGCGCACGCTCATACTTCGGTGGCTCCTCAGACTCCAAAGAATTCTTCACCGTATCCTGGGAAATCCCCAACCTGCGAGCAATCTCCCTCTGAGCCAAACCATAACGATGAAATAAAACCCCAACCTCTGCCCACTTCTCCACCGAAATCACCTGTCCAATACTGCTCAGGTGGCCTATTTTTGGATTGCCGTTTTTGGACTGATTTTCGGTGGTCGTTTGAACTAAGTCGTCCGCGCAATTTTTTCCTTAAAAAAGACGCGCCATAGTCTTGCGCAAAACGAGCGCTGATCTCAGCTGTGTTTAATCCCTTGACGTGAGGCGTAAGCATGATTTTAACGGGTCGCAACTCACCCTGACACGTAGGCAACGGCCCCTATGCCGTGATTGCGATAGTGCCCTTGCGGCGCAGCCAGGGCATAAAGTAAGTCAATAACGCGTTAATCAATGATTTTTGTTACCCCAGAGAAGTTTTTGGATTTCTCTTCGGCCCGACTCACATCTCCGAACGCGCGGCCTGCAAAAAAGACTCCCACCAAAGTTGCAAGGAAGCCCATAATGACAAAAATGTTTAGGACAGTGCCATCTGTAGGCAGGACTTTATCTAGGAGAAGTGCCCCGGCCAGTTGACCTGAGACCGAAGTCACGGTGAAGGCCAACATGCCCAACACTCGGACGAGAATTGCGGCGGCGGCTATAAAGGTCAGACCTAGCGGCCCACCAAGCCAAAGCCATGGAGAATCCACGATGGAAGGCGGGGCTTCAATTTGATGTCCAGCAAAAACCACGTTGATGGCTAGGAGCACTGTAAGAAACGTAAAGCCCATAAAAAAATTTAACGCGGAAGTGACAAGACTTGACCCGGTTTCTTTTGAGATCAGACCATTGAGTGCGTATTGAATTGCTGTCACCCCTCCGGCACCAAGGCCCCACAGAAGTCCTGCTAAAGCGAGCACAATCCCTCCCGGGCGGGCTCCTCCAATGAGAATTGCACCGGTGATTGCTAAAGAAGCAGCTAATATTCGACTGACAGTGATTAGCCTTGGAGGGCCTGCACCTATCCCAAGTCGATCAACCAACAATGAGGCGACGCTTTGACCAGCAACAACTGAGACCATGTAGAGCGTCACCCCATATTTTGGCACCACCGTTGCTTGGCCCAAAATGAAGATACCTCCGCCTATACCTGCGAGGTAGTTCCACCACTTCAACCGTCCATCTATTCCCGCTCGCCTTAAATTGACGATTCGCAACCGTGCCGGACGATAAATCAGGATGAGAACAGCAGCACAAACAAAACCGCCGCCCACCGACATCATGGCAGCTGTGATTGAGTCGGCCGCTACTGCGCTCGCCGCACCGTTAATCCTCGCCTGGATTGGGTTGGTCGTTGACACCATGAATGCGATACATATCGCCCCTAACCACCTTACGCGGGCAGTGTGCCATGAATCACGAGCACGAGCTATCGAATTCATAATCCCATCGCCGAATAACTATGCGGTAACCGACGAGTCGCTGTCCAAGGAGAGCAGGTGGTCAAGAAAAATTCTAGGTTGAAAAAGAATACAACGACTTGCAGGCTTGGGTTCACTGATCGGCTAATAGGAAATGTTGCAAAGATGTGACTGTATCTCGCACCCACCTTCCTCTTGTTGTCCCTTCATCGCTCAGTAAGTCTCCCCCCGAATCCAATTGCATCAGGACTCAACTTCCCACAAAATTGTTAGGCAGACCTCACCCATCAAGTGTGCACAAAATCTTGGACAATCCAAGATAAAACTTTTCACGACATGTGAGATAGCGTGAAAAAATCAATTACGCTGTCAACCAAATAGAGCTGGGGCTCTAAGGTACCAAAATCGCGCGACCTTTGATCGTGCCATTGTTTAGGTCATGAAGCGCTTTGTTGGCATCTTTTAGTGAATACTCAACAGTCGCCAAATGCACCAATCCTCGATCCGCCAGCGCCATGAGTTCGTTAAGATCCGCCCACGTTCCGACCAAGTTACCGATGATGTTTCGTTCGGTAAAGATAAGATCCACCGTTGGTATCTCTAAGTTTTCACCGTAACCCACTATGTAGTAGTTGCCGGCACGCCGGGTCATGTCAAGTCCTTTCTTGGTTGAGCCTTTCTCCCCAACAAAGTCAATGACGGCTTCGGCTCCCAACCCCTTGGTAATTTCGAGCACTTGTTCAACTTCCGTTCCGTCCGCCTTGATTAGGTAGTCCGCTCCACTTTCTTTGGCTAAACCCAAGGCGATGTCAGAGATATCTACCACCAAAATTTCAGCGGCACACATCGCTTTTAGGCACTGAATACCAATATGCCCCAAACCACCAGCACCAATCACCACTACAAACTGGCCAGGTAATAGCCTTCGTGCGGCTTTCTTTGCTGCGTGATAAGCCGTCAAGCCAGCATCCGCGTAAGCAGCGACCAACTTGGGTTCGAGTGATTTGGGCAATGCCACGATGTTGCGATGAGAGGTGACAAGTGCCTCGGCGTATCCTCCGTTTTCGCTCAAACCCGGGAAGGAACCATCGCCATGCATGTCTTCGCCGCGTCTATGTTCAATGTCGATTCCAGATGAAATACGTGGATGAAGAATCACTGGATCGCCCTTTTTTACATTTGTGACGCCCGGACCCACCTCCTCGACCCAGCCTGCATTCTCATGACCAAGGATCATAGGTAGCAAATTGTCACCGTTCGGATCCATGATCGGCTTCCAGACACCTTCTATAACGTGAAGGTCCGTTCGGCACACACCGGCTCCGCCAATCCTCACCAACACGTCATTAGGATTAACGATTTTGGGATCTGGAACATCTTCATAATCAACCCAATTGCTCGCCGACAGTGACTCGTCATACGTATTTAAAACTTGCGCCTTCAAATCTATCTCCTTTTTATAAGCAAGGTAACCAAAGCAGGGACTGAACCATAACAAATTTGACTCGGGAGAATTGTCAATTTAAACAAATTGGTCGGGGCACTTTGTGGAGACGCGTTCAAAAATGAGAGGGGTCAACTAGGAACTATATTTTAGACTTATTGCCCGACTTGAAGGACAGTCCGATTTGTACACCGGCTAATACCACCAGGAGCAGCAGACTCGTTCCCCAATTCCCAGTCCACACGAAAATGGCGCCAAGTAGGATCGGGGATGTTGTGGCCAGTAAATAGCCAAAACTTTGCATCATTATTGAGAGATTTTTGGTGTTTTCGTCACTGCTTGCTTGATGCACTACCAAGAATAGTGCTAGAGAAAATGTCACATAAATTCCAATGTTGCTCAGGATGACCCAGAGCCACAGAATTGGTCCAGATGATACTGCGACTGCCAGATACGAAATTGCGATCAGGATCGAAAAACCCACTAGTGGCATTCGGAAATCCTTGCCACGTGCCGCAAGGTGGGGTACGAACAGACTAAGCGCCGAACCGATTAACGTTGCTAGCGCAACCAAATAGCCAGTGTTGACGAGTTCCATCCCTTTCGATACCAAAATTGTAGGCATCCAGACTGCCGAAGCGTAATGCATCATGTTCAGCATCCCAAACAGGAGCGTAATTGACCAAGCCTTCCTGTTACGCAAGACGGCACTTTGCCAAAAACTCGAATTCCTTCCCATGGAGACCGGAATTTTTGTCCCTCGAAATTTCAACAGCCATATGGCCATTGTGAACAGGCCGATCAGAAACCATGGCAGGATGGAAAGGCGCCAAGAAAGAGAACTCATCGTGGCTAATGGCACGGTGATTGCTAGGGCTACTGCAGAAAAAATCCCCATAATTGCCACGTAAATACCGGTTAGCAATCCAGCATTACCCGTATTGTTTTCACGTACCCATACAGGCAACATGTAATTCAACACGGCTACTGAAATCCCCAGGCTGATGGAGAAAATCAATAACGACCACACGTCGAAAAAGGTTCGAAAAAGTAGTGAAGAAGTCAAGAGAATGACCGCGAGTGTGATGACGCGGTTAGTATCTGCCAGCCGAATGAGTTTGGTCATGAATAATGCCGAAAGTGCAAAACATATGAGAGGTGCAGCTCCCAGGAGCGACTCCTCGAAGACGCTAATCCCGTATTGCTCCTTGAGTATTGGCAGGAGAGGCCCGATGAGAATTAAACCAGCACGCATGTTTATCGCGACCAAAAAAATAGGCAACCCAATCTTGAGTGACCGAAGTGAATTTGACATTTTCCTCCCAGAAGTATGAAACGCGCATTGCTTCGCTGTCATGGAGCATAAAAACCCTGTGCTAGACGCAGAAGCCCCTGCACTCGATCGCCAGACCCGAACAAAGAAACAAACGAAAAGGTCGACAGTTATGACCGCCTATTAACGATCCCCTATGCTGAAGTTGTCGAACGCTTCCGATATTTGATGGACCGGAAGACGTAATTGACCATGAATGCCAGCGAGTATCCGATCAGACCATTCAGAATAACTACTGGTGCATCGGTGATCGGCCAAAAGAGGGTAAACCCAATTCCTACAACTAGCCCAATGAATCCAAACTCAGCCGCGTTTTGGAGGTTGGACTTAGATTTTTTTGACATGGCGCAAGAATAGGGGATCGGCCTGAAAAAGTCTCCTTTTTCATTGATCTAATCGAGTTAACGCAATCGTGAAGTCTCCGCTTTTCGAATAAAGGTAAGCGATCGACTTAACACCAAAGTCACCAAGGAGTTCATTAAAAAGGGGTGTTACCCATTCGCCGGGGAAACCCCAACTCTCTGCGCTCGACAAGGAGTCTGAGGCCGCCCAATCTCCTCTAGTGCTTGCCACAAATTCGCTGAACTCCTCATGGAGAAAATTAACCACAACTGCATGTGCGTTGTCTCTGATTTCCGTCTCAGTTGCCTCCATGAGATTACGTCCGCTGGCATAAGCCCGACGGCGGACTTCACTACAGGCATCAGGGCTTAGCGACCAGCGCAAGTTGCAGGTTGTACTTTGTACTTCGGACTTACTCACTTAAGGGAGGGTCGTGCGGGTTGATCATCCCGTTTTGTGAATAAAAGTTTCGTCCAGGTATTCCCCACTCGAGGAAGAAGTTACCGACGGCCTGACACAAAACAACGTTGACGTTGCTTCCCGCCTCAATAGCTTTCCTTCCATGGGACTCAGCAAATTTGCGAATTTCATTTATGTTATCTCTCGAGGCGAAAAGTAAGTCATCTGCATTCTGGTCCCTCTTTGAAAGTGAATCCAAAAGTGCCACCCGTGCTTCTTCGCCGAGAAAGGTAATTTTAGGACCCCTATCCGTGGAGAATTCCACGGCTAAGGGATTACTCAGGATTTCGGGAATCAAGTTTCCCGATTGGTCTAAGTACCCGGCATCGCCCACTCGAATTGAAACCAACTCATCAAAAGTTAGGCCAGTTCCGACCAAACTCAGCATGAAGAGTCGCACATCGGGATCGAAATTGCTGTCCGCATTGTTGGCAATGTGCACTCGGGTCCGACGTAAATCACTTTCTTCCCATGGAACGTTGATACCATTGAGACCCATCCATAATTTTGGACCAAAAAGTAGCGACGCAAGGTGAACCTGGCTGACATCCTCGTGGAGCGAACGGTAATTCTTGAGCATGAGTTCGACTGTCGACGAATCTGCCAAGCATGCCTTCAGAACTGCCGGTAAGTCGTCCTTACAGACCTCCTTTTTAAAACGATCGATGGTCGCAACTGCGTTTCGAATCCAGACATCGGGCCGTTGAACCCGTCTCGCCAGCGTCGAAGCGACCTTCATCACGGTCGGATCCTCAAGCAAATAACGTTCTCTTCGATCCTTCAGAACCAGACGGGCTATTTGATCCGGCTCGAGGAACTGGACCTGTGACGGATCAATCGTGTACCCAGGAAAATAAGTACTTCCCGTTTCATATCTCACAGCCATGCTGGCGCGTCCCGTGGAATATCTTCTTGATTAACCTGTGCTGCAATATCAAGAGCGATGAAGTGATCGCGCAAAACAACAGTACATAAAACCACACCTTCAACCTGCTGCACGCGACGCCGCATTTCTTTCCCGATGGTGACGGCAAATGTTGACGGACACAGAGGGGAAGTGAGGTGGTAACGCACAATCACGTTACCACCCACCCCAATTTCCACTTCGTCGATTAGACCAAGTTCACCGAGTGTTTTACGTATCTCAGGATCAGGAACGCTTCCAGCAGCTGCCAGAACCGCATCTTGATCAATCACTACGTCGCCATTTGGCGCCACCTCAATTGGTTCGCGCGAAGCCATCACTCAAACCCCTACCTACCCGCTCAGATTCTCCAGCAACGTACTCGTTTCGCCTCTGACTGAATTCGTCGAGAGCAATTGCAGACTGCTTCGCTTCAATGTCAATATTGTATAGGCGAGCGATGTTGGTCGAGACGATTTTTTCTTTAATCTCGGGCGTGAGTTGTACTCCATATTCCTCGGCAATATCTGCTGGAATCTCGTAATCCATAAATTCGTCCAGGAGCCAATGTGGGTGCCAGATGGGGAAATCAGTTCCCCAAATGATCCGGTCTTCGCCTATCCAGAACAGCAAGTTCGCCATCATCTCCCCGAAATAGCGGGGCCGCTTGTGTATAAAGGCACTCGCAACTGCAAGTGAGCCGTACACATTAGGTGACCGCGCAGCAATCCAGCAGAATTCGTCAAGTCTGGGCAATCCGATGTGATCGACAATGAAATTCAACTCCGGATACAGAGATGACGGTTCATCTATGTCATAAACATCGAATTTTTCCATAGACAACGGCTCAACTGCTGGGCCCTTATGGAAATGCATATTCTTGATGCCAAGGGAAATAGCCTCTTCATAACATGGGAAAACAGCAGGATCGTTTGCTTTCCATCCTCGGGATTCTCCTCTCCATTCGGCCGTGTACCAGTTGAAGCCCTTCATGCCATATTCCTGGACCTGCTGTTGCATGATTTCTATAACGTTTGGATTCCGGGGATCGACACCACCCAATCCGATTAATCTTTCAGGCGCACGGGCAATCAACTCCGCGTTGCGCGATGCTTGCGTGAAACCCGTATGGTAAAAGTCGGTTAATACCTGGGTGTGTAAAATCGCCATGTCCATTTCGCCGCGCACGAAAAGTTGATCTAAAAACCAATCAGGGTCGGTTTTCCGGAACGCCGCATCAAATTCCATGGCGAACTCTGGGTCCGGTGGACTGAAGGCGGTATGAAACGCGTAGAACGTTTCAATAAAGGCCAACCCATATTCATTTTTGGTGTTCTCCAAACTGGCATCCCAAAAACCGACATGCGAATCAATTACAAATTTACCATTTTTCATTTCAATACCTTTCCGGTCTTAAAAAAATGTTATAATTATCCATCGAACTAAGGTTACATTAAAAATCCATAATTTGCATCAAAATCACAATAATCACGTGCGTTCGTTAAATGATACTCCCCTCTCGGTATGTGAGCAGTTTTTTTGCTGGGAGCAGCAGACCCACCGAACCCTCTTTTGGAACCGTTTGACCGCGTGGGACCTTGGCCTTAATCAGTTGGTCACCCACCCTGCAGGTCATTACCTTGGTTGCACCCATGTCACTCATAGACACATATTGCGCCTTAATTATGTTAGGACCAAAGGACTCGGTAACTTGTACATATTCGGGCCGAATCCCTATCTCGACTTCAGAACCGACTGTAAGACTAATGGGGTTTGATACCTCCAATGCCTGTTCCCCGAGAATCACCCCCTCCTGACCAACTTTTGCCTTCAGAAAATTCATTCCCGGTGATCCAATAAAGTTGCCAACATATTTAGTGTTCGGTTGCTCAAAGAGTTCCTCTGGCGTACCTCGCTGGATTAATCTTCCAAGGCTCATGACCAAGATTTCATCAGCAAATGTCATCGCCTCATATTGATCATGAGTTACATAAATAATTGTAATTCCTTTACCTTCGACAATTTTTCTGATCTTGCGCCGCAGTTCAGCCTTGTACTGCAAGTCAATTACCGTTAGCGGTTCGTCCATCAGAAGGGCGGTGACGTCATCGCGGACCAATCCACGGCCCAGCGACACTAACTGCTTTTCATCAGCACGGAGCTTATTCGCGGATTTCCCTAACACGTCAGAAATTCCGATCTGCTCAGCAATTTCTTCGACACGAGCCTTCACTTCAGACTTGCCCCATTTCCTACAAGTAAGTGGGAATGCGAGGTTGTCGTAAACTGTCATTTGCTTGTAAATCGTTGGAAACTGAAAAACTTGAGCAACATTCCGTTTTACGATGGGTGAGTCGGTCACGTCAGTGTCATCAAAAAATATGCTGCCATGCGACGGACGAATAATCCCCGATATTAAATTGAGCATTGTGGTTTTCCCGCACCCCGAAGGGCCGACCAGCCCATAGGTGCGGCCAGATTCGAAAACCAGGTCTATCGGCTTCAACGCCCACGTTTCTTCGTCAAGAGACTTGTCATAGGACTGGCCTACGTTAGAGAAGATAACTTTCGCCACGTCTATCCCTTAGTTTCCTGGAGCGACGACTAGTTCGCCACTCGGATTGAACAAAAATGTCCTCGCAGAAGGAATACTCACGCCAAGCTTCTCACCTACGTGATACCCATGAATGCCCTCTTTTTGAATAACTATTTCGCCTGTTGGAGTGTTCACATATATCAATGTCTCTGAACCGGCCACTTCCACCAGATCAACAACTCCTTGCTCAGTAACTTCACCGTCTGTGCTAATCGTTAACTCACTCGCCCGAAACCCTGCCTGATAAACGCCATCCGGAATTCCAACCAAGTGCATTGGGATCCGTAACCGCAGGAGATCACCGATGCAAAGCATGCCGTCAGATATTTTGGCTGGAAGAATTGACATTGGTGGATCGTTTACGATTTTCGCGACCGTTACCGAATTCGGATGTTCAAATACAGCCGACGGTTTTCCATGCTGAATCACCTTACCTTCGTGCATGATAATAAGTTCGTCGCCAATGAGCAATGCTTCCGACGGTTCCGTGGTCGCGTAAATTGTTACGGAATTCCTAGCGGTGGTTAACAAATCTCGAAACTCTTCACGCAGTTGCTCTCTCAATTTATAGTCTAGATTCATCAAAGGCTCATCAAGTAAAAGCACGTTTGCGTTTCTGATGAGTGCCCGGGCAATTGCAACACGCTGTTGCTGACCACCGGACAGTTTCCCGGGAAGCCTATCCAGAAAATCCCCCAAACCGACCTTGTCGATCAATTTGTGTGCCGTCTCCTCCGCCAGAGCGCGCGACATACCAGACCTTCGAAGTGGGAATGTCACATTCTCAAGTACGGTTAAGTTTGGATAGTTTATGAACTGCTGGTACACCATGGATGTGTTTCGCTGCCAAGTGGGCAAAGCGTCAAAATCTTTGCCATCAAACAACATTTTACCTTGTGTAAGTTCAATGAGGCCCGCAATTGTGCGCATCAGGGAAGTCTTGCCCGCAGAAGTGCGACCCATCAAAACGTAAATGCGTCCAGGCTCAAAGTCATATGTTATCCCTTCGAGAATGACTTCTTTGCCCTGCGAAACTCCAGCGTTTTCCAAATAAAGATTCACATTAGTTCCCTCATCGAACAGCTCCAGAAAAGCCGCCTTTGGCCAGATAACGCTCAACAATAAATACGAAACCAATTAGGGGGAGTATCGAAAATATTGCAGAGGCGGAAAGTGTCCAAAAAGGAGTGACAGTACCGTTCAAGGCAACAACCGCGGCCGGCAGCGTCTTTACGTTTGTGAAAGTTAAGACTAGGGAGAAGAACAGATCGTTCCAGCCAAAAATGACACAGAATATGGCAGAAATGGCGATACCTGGCTTTGATAATGGAAGAATCGTTCGGCGGAAGGCCTGAAATGGGTTACAGCCTTCAAGCATTGCCATCTCATCGATCTCTCTGGGGATCTGGTTGAAGAAGTCAACCATTAGCCAGACCACGATTGGCATTAAGCCAGAGGTCAGTACCAAAATTAATCCGAGATGGGTGTCGAGGAGGTTCAAGCCCTTGAGAAGTAAGAAGAACGGTATCGCGAGTACAACTGGTGGCAAAATCCGTTGAGCGATGAAAAAGAAGATAATGTCCGAGTTGCCGTAATACTTCCAGCCATATCGGAATCGCGACAGACCGTAGGCAGCGAAACCCCCGAGAGAAACACTAATCAGGGAGGCAAAGAATGTCACGATGGCGCTATTAACCATATTTGGGATCAGATTCGCGTAACCTGAAATACCTAGGATGTCTTGCCAACCAGCAACCGTTGGCTCGAACTGCACCCAAGGGATGAAAGTTGCACCCTGATTTACCGCGTCCGGAGTTTTGAAACTTGTCGTCAAAGCCCAACTCAGCGGTACAAAAACGAACAGTGTCCAGAATGATAGGAAGACGTACTTTAAGGTTTTAGACACAATTACCAACCCCTCGGTCGTGCCAAGTAAGTCAGGACTTTTGCGATAATCGTCAAGAGAATTATCATCACTATTAAGTAGGTCAGCGCAAGCGTTGCTCCGTAGGCAATCTGAAACTCTGCCAAACTTCGCTTCCACAAGAAATATGTTGGAGTTTCCGTGGCACTGCCAGGGCCAGCAGATGTCAACACGAAAATTGAATCAAAGATTTTTGAACTCTCAATAAGTCTGATCAAAATTGCTCCAATACTTATTGGTGCCATCAACGGAAACGTAATTTTCCAAAAAATGCGCGAGGGTGACGCGCCATCTATTTCGGCAGCCAACAAGGGTTCTTTAGGCAGTATTAACAGGCCCGCAAGGAGAAACAGAAACATGAAAGGTGTCCACTGCCAAATCTCAGCGACATAGATAGTAAAAATAGCAGGAACGACTTCTGTTGACCAACCGATCGTGCTCAGACCCAGCATTTTCAAGATTCCGTTAGCGGCACCGATATCTTCACGAAAAATCGACCGCCACACGATGGCCATGATGCTTGGCGTAGTCATCAGGGGTACAAGCCATACCAGTCTGAAGAACCGACCTCCTTTTACTCCCTGCCAGATGTACAGAGCCAGCATGAAGCCCAAGACGTACTGTACGAAGGTTGTCAGAACTGCAAAATTCAGAAGCCGGAGCATCGACGACCAGAAGTCAGCGTCGCTGAACATTCTGGCCCAGTTTGAACCACCGACAAAATCCAAGCCGGATCGCGAGACATTCCAACTTGACATGCTTACCCGAATAGAAAAGAGCAGCGGGAAAATGATGACGGCGATTAATAAAAGAAGCCCAGGAAGCAGGAATAGTCGCTTGTAAAAAGTTATTCCCATTTCTTAGAAGCCTCCGAAGTTTACCGCGTTAAGAGAGATGGACAGATTCATGAGCACTGACTGACCTTGCTTACCTCCGTTCAGAGAGGGTTCCAGGATGACTAAAAAATGTCACCCCGGAACCCCCCATGAGAACGAACCTATTTAACTATCTTCCAGATCAGGAGTTTTCAAGTTCGATAACGGTTTGATAGGCCTCTTTGACCTGATCTGCACCAACATCCTGTAGAATCTGTTCCCACTTTGCTGCCACGCCGTCAAGCGCGGCTTGCGGATCTTTTTGACCGGCGAGGGCCTCAGCCACACCGTCGGCAAGCGCCGACATAAATGGTCCATTGCCAGGAACCCGAAGGTCAAACACGCGGTTCGACGCTGCGGAGTACTCGTTCAGAGTGTCAGTCCATGTCTTTGTGGGACCTGGAAGCCAACCGAGACCATCGACCCAGAACTCTGGATTGAAGTCACCCTCACGCCCGGGATTCACACCCGTGCGACCGATTGTCATGTCTATAGCGTGATTGGCCTCATTCGCGAAGAAGCACAGGAAGTCAAGCGCCATCTGCTTGTTTTCCGAACCCTTTGGGATAGCCGAAGACCAGCCCCACGCAATGTAAGGCGCCCTGTTAATGCCGCCTGCGGGTGTCTCCCATTGATCAGTTTCGCTATTCCACACGGTTTCCGCACCTGGGTTAGGAGCAGCCTCGACGTTACCCCGAATCGGGCTGTCAGTCTGATTGGCTTGTGACCACGCATCGTCCCACGTATAGGAGAAAATGCCCTGACCAGAACCGAAGGCTGAAATCTCATCAGACAGGCCAAAGTTTTGACCACCCTGAGGGGTGTACTTCGTGGCATCAACAAATTCCGTTAGCCCACGAACGAAACCCGGGTTATTTACCTGAGGCTTCATATTCTCATCAAACCAGAAGCCGGTCTTCACGTTCGGGTTCTTCGCATATGGCGCCACCCGATTGATGAAAGCGGACCACATCAGGTCATCCCGCTTCATGATCTCAACCGAACCAGACAAATCAACTCCTGCTGGCTGAGAAGCAACATCAAACCCATTCAGAGTGGAAGCAATCAAGTTGTAATCGGTCCAGGTCTGCGGAATAGCTAGATCTTTTCCAGTCTTTTCCTTGAAGAAAGCTTGTGCTGCTGGATCATTTAGGACGTCCGTCCGATACTTTAGGAAGTGGCGATCAGCATCGATACCAAAAAGTTTTGTTTCGCCCTTCCACTTGTAAATGTCTTGATAAAGTGGCAATAGAGTGGCTAATTCGCCATTACCCGACGTGTATTCGGCCGGAATTGAATAGTAGTAGTCACCGAAATCACCAATCCAAGTGGAGAAGTTGACGGTTACGTCGTAGGGGCTTACTCCAGTCTGGAACACGGTTTGAGCCTTGGAGTACAACTCACCTATGGAAACGTTCTCCACAATGACATCGCCACCAGTTAGTTCTTTGAACATTGCTCCATGCTGAGCCATTGGTTCACCCATGTTTGGTGGCGGGGGAGCAAGAATGGTGATTTGCTGGCCGGTGTAATCCTTTTTGCTTGTCTCGTAATAGGAACACATTCGATCGCCGTCATCGACCTTTGCGGCAGATGCGTATGCCTCAGGGGTATACGGCTGCAACGTGTAATCAACTAAACCATTCTTGGGAAATGACGCTTCCTTTGCCTGCGGCCCAGGACCCATTCCTTCAGCACTACTACCTTCAGCACTACTAACCACGTCTTGTTCAGGAGACGCCGCGCTCCCGGCTTCGTCCGAAGTTCCGCTGGAGCAAGCAACTAAAGTGAGGGCGAGAGCAACACTTGGCGACAACTTCAACATCAGTCGTCTTTTATTTCTATTCACTATCGATCCTTCCTTACAATAACAATCGATCATGGTGATCAGATGAGTCGCGACGATAGCAGAAGTTTTTCGCCCAAGTGTAGAAATCAAAAACTTTAAAAGAATTCATTTGCAGAAATATCAACCACATTCAACAAGCTTGGTTTTAGTTTCAATTGCGATAGGAAAAGTTCCCATCAGAAGATAACATTTTTATACCGAAGCGATCACGTTCGCGTAACACTCTGACACCGAATGGGGGAAACGGTTTGCCAAGAGTTTGATTAACACCTACAGTTTTTTTTCTCGAAAAAATGTCCGTTATGTCTAAGCCTTATCCCAGAAAGTTCCGCGACGATGTCGTAGCTGTTGCCCGTTCGGGGCAAGCACCGTTCACCCAGATCGCGAAGGATTTCGGGATCTGGTATTGCTTGCCTGTTGAGTTGGTTGAAAAGTGCCGATATTGAGATTGGAGACCGTCCCGATATTTCTGAGAGTGGAGCCGCACAGGTGCGTGAGCTCAAGAAACGTAACCGACCCCTTGGACCAGAATATGAAGTCTTGCGCCATTCGGCCGAGTACTTACCGCAGGCGAACCTGCCGGGAAAATAATTCACCCACTCGTTTCGTAAAATAGCTGCGCCGGTGCCCGAATCGCAGGTGCCGGTCGCGGTCGCGGTCGCGTTCAGGGTGCTGGGATTATCGACCCGAGGATATTACAAGTGGCTCACATCTCCTGTTACTCAACGGGATTGGGATGATACGTATCTGATCACAGCTGCGTTTCAAAATGATAAAGCTGAACCCGAGTTTGGGTATCGGTTGACTCGCGATGAGCCCACCGAAGCTGGCCACCAAGCGTCAGGAAACCGGGTAGCACGGTTATGTTCGAGCGAAGGGATCTTCTGGATCCATGCGAAAAAGCGTGGCCGTACCCGTAAACCTAGTCTGGCCGTTCATGTCGATCTGCTGGCCCATCTTGATGTGCACCGCCGAACGCGGCATGACTTCACTAACACGTCACCGAATCGAAAATGGTTAATCGATATTTCAAAGCAGTCTACGACTTGGTTCCCAGCGTTTATCGCGACACTTGAGAGGTGGGGTGACCGCCATACAAAGCGAATTAGAGAAAACTGTATTTGTGTGCGGTGAAAGACTGCTATTCCATCAACTCACACATGTTAGCCTCACTCGTGGTTGCAGCGTTCCACAACGCCAACACGCTACCCAAGCCCGACACAACGATCCTGCATGGTGCTCGTAGTAGACAGAACCAGTCCAAGAAAGTGGTGCGGTTATCAGAAAATAATAGTCTGAAAGGATCCATAGGCTGGGTCGGGGCACGTGGTGATAACGCGGCCATGGAAAGTTATTTCGCCTTGCTGCTAAAAAATGTTTTCACCATCGGGCGGTGGGAAACCAGCGAAAAACTCCGCCCAGCAATTGTGATCTGGATCGAAACGAGATACAACCACAAGCGGCATCACGCACACTGGGCAAACTCACATCCGTCCAGTTTGAAGCAATTGAGCAACCGCACACGCAGCCTGGAAATTACAAAACCCAAGGGTCAACCAAACCGGGAGCAGTCCCCACCGCAAAAATGCTTCCAGCTAATGGAGCGATTTACATCGCTAAAGCATTTAGCACCACTCAATCCCATGATAGGTGCGTTGTGTAAAGCAAAGCACGAGTAGTGCTGATTGTCGGGAGTACTTCGAGAAACTTCATTGTCGTGGTTGCCGCAATCAGTCCCGGTTGCCTTCTTGCAGTTTTTATATTCCCCCTAGACGACATACGAACAACTGCCATTCAAATTGGTTAACTCGGATGGCTCACGGCCCCCTTCGCAATATTATTTCGCAACCGCAGGTTCAGCTTCCGGGTGTGCATCGGACTTCAGTAAAAACCAGCCAATGATTGCGCCACCCAAACTGATAACTGCACCGATAATCATCACGGTGGCAAACCCGGTCCCATAAGAATCGGTGGCTGCAGCGAGTGCCTGTTTACCCAAAGACGTTGTTGGGGCTGTACTTTGGGCTGCAAAAGCATTTACCGAGTCAAGCGCCGTCCCAATTTGGGTAGAAGAAACACCGGCCGTGGTCAGGGTTTCAACGGTCCCACCTACAGTGATTTTGTCAATAATCACGGTAGATATGGCCAGTCCCATTGCATAAAAGAACTGGCCAATGGTTGTTCTAGAACTTGTCACCGGTCCAAAATATTTCGGTGGGGCCGCTTTCATGATCAAGTTGCCATACGGCAATGAGCTGATGGTCAAGCCTGCTCCAAGAACGATCAAACCGGGAAGGAACAACCAGTAGCTTGTTGCCGCGTTGAAAACAGCCAGCCAGACCATGCCGATACTGATCGTGAATCCGGCGATCAATAGAGCTGCTCTGTTGGACAGACCTTTGAGCATGAGCCGGCCAAAGATTAAGGCGGCGAAAATACCAGGGACCAAAAAGCCAAGTTGCCAGAGAGAAACGGTTGACGTTGTTTCACCGTTGACGTACTGCCAAAGATTGGTGATTTGTAAGAAACTCATGGCGGTGCCAAAGTTGTACACCACACCGACAATCACCGCGCCAATGAAAATGGGTTCCTTGAAGATACTTACCGGGAAGAAGCGGTTTTCGTTCTTGGATTCGTACGTAAAGAAAATACCTAAAAGCACGAGCCCACCGATAATGGGACCTAGAGTCAATGCGCTGGTCAAGCTCGTTCCTAGGTGGCTCACACCGTAGAGAAATGCGATCACACCAGCTGCGAGCAGTACTTGACCCAGGACATCTTGCTTTCCGGTGGCAACCGGCTCTTGGGCGGGCAAAATAAGGGGCACAAGGAAAAAACTGATTAAACAAACGATTGGGATAAGGATGAATGCTAGGCGCCAATCAATCCCGGAGAGTGATCCGCCGACGAAGGTGAATACCAGAGTGAATACGCCGATTGATGCACCAAAGATTCCCATGGCGCCGGGAATCTTGTCGGCGGGAACAACGGCCCTTAAGTAGGCAAATGCGGCACCAAAAATGGCTCCCAAGCCAACGCCGGCAACAGCGCGACCCGCAAGGAAAAAGCCAGATGTTGGGGCGAGTGCCACGATCAGATCACCAATAATTGCCATCACGAGCGCCGCCATGAGTACTTTTCGACGACCCAGTCGGTCGGCCAGAAGACCGGTTGTTATCACCGACGCGGCGAGCGCCAACGTCGAAATACTTGCAGCCAACGCGACCAGCCCGCCGCTCATGTCTAAACCACGCGTTGCTCCGACCAGTGCGGTGCTGGCAATGTTTGGGTCCGCTCCTTGAATCGCCCCGAGCACCCCAAGAAATGGGACCGCGAGTTTGAGTCTTTTGGCACTCGGCACGTTAACAACACTTCCCTTTTGTGGTCGCGGACTCTTTGTGCTGGGTTGGATCAATCGCGGTGACTTCTGCGATAAACGCATCCAGATCAATTTTGTGCCCGCCCAACCACGTCCCATTTACTGTGACT
>Ga0075110_1000485_pt1 | contig 19403 bp, 16 predicted proteins | sample AntAceMetag02UK8_FD_69799 | JGI IMG/M metagenome (GOLD analysis project Ga0075110, IMG submission 69799) | Saline lake microbial communities from Ace Lake, Antarctica - Antarctic Ace Lake Metagenome 02UK8 | ecosystem: Environmental > Aquatic > Non-marine Saline and Alkaline > Saline | place... | reverse complement strand
AACTGGATATGATTACCGTGTTTACGGGCGGAAATTACAATTCATATGCACTTTATGGGAAAAGTACACCACCAAACGAAATGATACCGAACTACATACTAAAGACTGGAGAAAAGCCAGCAGATAACAGTGTATATGAAAATTAGGCGAAATAACAGTAAATTCAAGGCCTTTGGCGCGTATCACACTTCATGCTTAACCGAAAGTCTCGTGCTTCGTAATCGCCTACTTTTGATATACTAAACGTTAGTGCTCAAATGAATTCACTAGTATAAGCTTAACTGACCAATTGATGAAAACAGTTTTTTTACTTCTCTCTTTTTATTTAATCTTTGCCCTAAATTCATTTGGACAAAAGTTCGGTGTTGAAATGCCAATTGGGCTCAACACTGCAAATATTTTAGTTCCTCTACCAATGCAGGCTTAGTTCCAACAACCGAAAGCATGGGGCCTGGATTTGAAATTGGAATTGGAGCATCATTCATTGGACAAAATAACTTTGGATTACGAGGAGGGATAAAATCATCGGCATTGATGTTTCAGCCATGAATCAATACAAATGAGGAAGGAACAAATTATACAATTGAAGAAGGTAGGTTATCCTACCATGGTATATATTTTTGAACGGAGTATAGTAATAAATTCTTTGCTGGTATAGGCTTAGATTTCTTGTTCAATTCCAACTATTGTGCTGACGTGTCAACCTACCGAAACAATGAACTTGTGACTTCTGCAGAGGACATTAAAACTTCTATTCTAACAGATGAATTCTTCGATATCTTAGTAATCATGGTGAATTTCGGATATGAATTTGCAATAACCAGAGAAATCATTCTGAAACCATACGTTTCTTTAGGTATTTCAAGTTCCATTTATGATACTGGAGAACTTGATATTGTTAACAATCAATTTGTCAGAATCTATTACAGTGAAGAAGGTTCTCCGGATTTTATGTTCGCTCCAATTTTCACCTATGGAATTTCAACAGAGTACCGCTTTTCAAATAGAAATAGTTTTAGAAAAAAAAAGTAAAAGATCGTTAACAGGCGCTAAAAATCCATAGTCTAATGAGCCACTTGCAAAGTGCTTTTGAATCAGATAGGTTTAAAGAAATTAACAAAGTCCAAGCCCACTTATTTTACCTTGGCATTAGTCTTCATGATGGGAAATGATAAATTTTAATGCATGTAGATGAGGTTGTTCCAGCTGGAACCGATGGTAATCTGAGTATGTGTTTTTTTGGCTAACTGATTCATGCCTGTGGTTCGAACTTGGTAACTACAAGGTTTACGAATACACTCAAGCCATGGATCATCTTGGCCGTAAAAAACCTGCCTATAGCGATTATCCCTTGATTCGGTTTAGAGAAGACTTGACTGGTCTCTTCGGTTTACTCAGTGAATCAATTCCTATAGAATTATATCAATTAACTGAAAACATTGATGAGTTTCTTGATGAAGCTCAGAAGTGGTTGGATATGTACGAAACGGACCATGAGGAGAATAATGAATTCTATTTTGAAGAATATGATAACTTTATTTCTTGGACTGATAATCGATCATTTGATTCTGGACACCTGATTGGAGGTCTATGCTTTTCATTTTTCAGATATAAAGACAAATTAAGGATCATTTGGGACACTGAACATCAGCTTCAAAATGGGATTGAGCTTTGGACAGCTAAAAAAGGTAGTATTGAAATGAGCTATGAAGATTTCGTTGTTGTAATTAAAGATTTTCTTTGTGGTTTTTTGGAGAAGATGGACGTACAAATTGATCTAGCTATGAAAAAAAATTGGGGTGGCATCAGAATTGATAAAATCAATGAGTGTAAGAACATCTTGAAAGAAGGGGACATTTACATCAGATGATTTTTTTTTGAGGATAGATTGACATCCAAATCAGACTGGAAAAGAATATCCTCATTGCATGAACGAAGGAAGTAGGAAATAAAAACAAAAGCCTAACATTAGGCAATAAAATTATTCTTAAACAGTGCTAGTAGAGATTTTTCTGGATACTGGCGGCCCCATCTGAGCGACCCGGTCAATTCTGCGAATTGGTCGAGCCGCGTAGGTCTATCGTGAATTTAAAAGGGAATTGAACATTTCGCAGATTTGCTTCGGTCGGAGAGGCTATTTAGTAAACGAAACATTATTTTCTCCAATACGCACAATTCATGCAGGGGCGAGTTAGCAATCAGACAGAAACAAGTGAGAAACATTGAACATTTACTAAAAGAATTAATACCACCATCTGATTATCAACATTGGAATGGATTTAGTAACGAATATATTGTTTTGAGTTTGACCGAAAACGAAAAGCGAAAGTCGAGTGGAATTCAATCGAAATGCTCGAAAAAAAAGAAGATGATTTAATCATAGAAACTTTAACGATTATGAAATCAACTGACGCTCTGACAACTTTGCGAAAAAGACTGAATCTATCTAAAAATCCAACTATGAAAATTATTTGGGCTCGTTATATAAACGAAATAAAAAGCGAAGACGTAGAAATGAGAAAAAACGCTTTGACGGAATTTGACAATGCTTCGGAAAGAGACTCTCGTATCGGGATCTTTCATCATTTAGCTCGATTCTGTGATTCTCGAATAAATGACAAAATTAGGAATTTCATAAATCATAAAGATTATTTAACTGCTTATAATGCAAGAACATCTTTAGGAATTGACACAGTGGAAATTGTAAATAGAGAATGAATAAAAAACGGAATCGGAACACGAAAATGGTGAGAAATATTGGAATAAAGCCAGTTCACAACATTTAGGATCCAAAATCTAGCATCGGGCGCTCCCATAATTTTATCGTAACTGTTGCACTGAGCCGCGGTATCAGATTAGAGGCTGTGTATCTTCAATCTATCCGTCTACTTTCCTGATCCATCATTCACAGATTTGTTCTATAGAAGAGGAGGGGTTGCGATTTTCTTTTTGATGTAGCTCCTCTTGATCCGTATGGATTTGCTTTGTAGTTGTCTTGTTTTCGTTTTTCATAAGTCTTAGCTTTCGTGAGAGCTTCTTTTTTGATAAAAGGAAGCTCTTTTTTTAATTACGATAAGAAGAATTGTGTGTTGGAAATCGATACGAAGGCGAGCTTCTGGCCAGTGGGAAATTGCCATACTTAAGAAGAAGATAGATATGGAGGGACTCCAAACGGTTAATGGTTCGTTTGTCATCCCTACCATTTCTGCGGCGGTTTTGTTTCGAGTATAAGCGGATTTCGATGATCTAAACACAGGATCTATAATAAGATACCTGAATTCAAACTTTGTACAAAAGCCTGACGCTAAGCTATCAGAGATTCAATTCCTCAAAAGCGGCTGTTGCCCTTTCCTTCCCACTCTCATTTAGTTGAGTAAAAAGTACCTGATACAGGCTGTAAAAACTTTTGTACTGTTCACTATTGCTATCAGCCCAAGCAAGTAGACTAGAGGAAAAATCATCTATCCCTATTTCAGTACTCATTTTATATAGTTCAATCGCACCTCTGTTTACTTCTAGGTAGTCTGCACCATCAGCGTAGATAAGAGCAGGTTCTATGTTGGGCTCATTGTATCGTTCTTTAGCATACAAATCATGTTTTTTCTGGATCATGAGATCGACGGATTCCTGTCCATAGCGCTTTTTGATATAAGCAAGCGAAAGTGCTTCTGGGAGAGCAACCGTCAGCATCTCTGCACCTTGTACATTGGCAAGCTTCACTTTGCTGATCATCCATAGTTTGAACATTTGGCTTGCTACTGTGTGACCAAGATATACTCGCTCTTTCAGTGATGTCGTATCTGCGTACCAGCCTTCTTTTTCAGATATAGCGATGGTATTGGGAAATGCGTAGAATTCATCTTGGTAGTAAGGTATTTCAACTAAGCGCAATTGCTCATATGGAAAGCTACCTAGCGTCTCCTCTATGAATTTATAGGTTTCTTCCACTGCTCCGCTATAAGCGTTGATGTTAAACGCATGTTTAGGATGGTTATAGATAACATAATCTAACTGACCGACTGCCGATTGATACGGCTCGCTCTCTGTGGAGCCGAGATACCAATTAAAAGGCTGTGGTTCCTTTATGGTAAAATAGGCATAATTACGGTCATTTTCCTGCCACGCTTTCTTCAACCTACCTGGAGCTATTGGCATCTGATCAGCAGTTGTACTCATCGTGATATTTCCTGTGATCCAAAGAGCATCTGTAGCTAGTGCATCTTGATTAAGGGCTGTTGAGTCATTGACATCAGCCATTCTAGAAGTTATTTTAGTAAGTCCCTGATCTTCTCTTTTCCGGTTTTCATCTAATTCTCTGCCATCATCGTATCCAATGATTGGCAAGAAATCACGAATACTTCCAAAGGATCCATTGAACATCAAATCTGGCTGTGAATCTGCTCCGCTCTGCGTAAAGCCGATATACTGTTTGCTTAATGATAATTCCATGAGCAAAGTGTCATTAGACGAAAGACTCTCGGGCAAAGCATAGACATATAAATCATACTTAGCATCTGATCGAGTAGCCTCTGTTGGAATACCATCGAGGCTTGTTTCCATCACTTTCACAAATGATGCATAGTTGAGATACAGAGAATCTATAGGTTGAGTTGAGGTATTGATCAATTGGACATTGGCCTGATACTCGGCTTTTCTCTCCGCAGGATAATAATCAAAGGTTAAATCGACCTTCGCGTATTTTGGGTGAGGTAAATTTTGGAGATAGGCATACTGCCTCTCGTAATTCGCAGCGTCCAATTCCTCTTCGGCAGAAAAAATAAAGTTCCCCTTGTCATTTACCTCTGTGACAATAGTAGCCCTCACCCAGAAAAACCCAGCCAGTAATATCAAAGCCAGTCCTTTACCTGCCCAAGACAGTTGTTTTCCAGTAAAAGTCAGTTTGCGATAGAATGCGGAAGGAACGCCTCGATCCCAAAATAAAATGCCAAGTAGTACAAATACTGACGCCAATAAAGCCCACATGGAAAAATACCAAGCGGCTGAGATTTTCCAGATACCGTATCCAGATATTTCGGAATAGTCCTCAAGCCCAGGAACAGCACTGTACGCGTAGATAAGCTGCTCGGCAAGACCCAGTTCGAAAGCCATGAGCATGACAAAGAAAGTCCCAATACCAAGGATATGAGTCAAAAACCTATTTCCAGTTAAACCTGCGAAGAATAGCACTAAAGCAATCTGAAGAATATATGTCAGTCCACCCCAGTTATAGCCCATCAGGTCATAAATATAGAGTCGCATATCAATAAGATTTGCACCTCCCATCAATAGCTGCGAAATAATACCCAGCACCATGAACGATCCTGCAAAGACCAATGACACTCCCACCATGGCGACAAAGCGAGACAATTGAGTCACCCAGATAGGCACTGGGAGGGCACCAGTGATCTGCCATATTTTGACTGTTCGATCTTTGAAGAAGAGCTCTCCAGACCAGACCATGATCAATATGATGATAATTACGCCAAAAGCCAATCTGAAAAGAGTCATATTGGAAGTGAGAGGCACGGTCTCCCCTATATAAAAACTGGCATTCCACAATAGGTTTTGCAAAATAGCCATGAGTAGAACGATTCCTAGGATGACTCTAAATCCCACTGGTCTCACTATGTTCTTAAACTCGAGTGAAGCTAATGTGAAGAGTTTTTTAATAAACCCAATTTGCGTAAAGGATAGCTTCGGTAAAATCCGTTCTGTAAAGCGCTCCCTATTGGGAATAATAGCTGAAGCGTTTACCTCTTTCTTTCTCTGAGGTAACTTGATAAAATCCTTGAAAGAGAACTTCCAATAGGAGATGGCAATGAGAAACAGGCTAATGGCCAACCAAAAAATCCTATTGAGGAGCAAGTGGCCTGTCAATGGCACAATACCTTGATTTTTTTCGATGCTCGTCATGAAGTTGATGCTGTTATCTGTAGCTACATAGCCGAAAGGATCTACCAGCATCATTAGAGCAGATACACCACCCGACTCAGCGGAAGTCTGCATCACTAAGAATAGTATCACAGTTAGCAGAACACCAAGATAGCCTGCTGCCATTTTCTTGAAAAAAGTGAGTGTGAAAAATACGATTGCTGACAGCAAGAGAAGATTTGGCATCAGCAATACTAGGAAGCCGTGAAGCATAGGGCCAATCGGCGTGGGACCAAACCTATGTGACTCGCCAATACCTGAGTAAGGAACCAACAACATCCCCAGTAAGTAACCAAGCGCAAGTATGACATTGATGGCATAGGCTGATAAGAATTTTCCCAAGAAGAACTTCTTATCGTTTACTGGCAAGGTGTACATCCATTGCCCTGTTTTGAGTTCAATGTCTTTGAAAAGTACAGAACCCGTGATGATCGCCACTATGATGACCATGAGCATACCTAAGGCCGCCTGATTCTTGTAGAAAATGGCAGCTCCGTTCATGAGGAGATCCTCGCTGGCGTAGTAGTCAAAGTTGCCTTTGGTATACCAGATACCCTGAAAGACCAAGATGCCAAAGATTAGTAAAGACATTCACCCTGAGAATCGGCGTTTTAATTCAAATTTTAAGATCGTAGAAATCATACCAATGATGCGTGTTTATGGTCAAACAAAAGATTAAAATACACATCTTCTAGTGTTGGTTTTTTAGCTGAAAAACGGCTATCTGGTTGATTTTCAGCTACTACAGTTACCATCATGTGCCCAGCGTAAAATCGCTGTGATATCAATTTGAACTTGGATGCGACTGCTTCAAGCTCACCCTTTTCTACAGGTGCTTCGAAGACTTTCCCTTGTAGCCCGTTTTGTATGGTCTCAGGCTTGCCTGTCAGCAGTACTTCGCCATCTCCTATTACTGCCATATCGTTGCAGAGTGTACTTACATCTTCTACAATGTGCGTGGACAGAATCACCACCGTATCTTGACCCAGTTCCGAGAGCAGGTTATAGAATCGGTTGCGCTCCATAGGGTCAAGCCCAGCAGTAGGTTCATCTACGATGATCAGTTGCGGGTTTCCCAATAGAGCTTGTGCTATACCGAAGCGCTGTTTCATTCCTCCAGAGAACCCGTCAAGTTTCTTCTTGCGGACATCCAAAAGGTTGACCCGCTGAAGCAAATTTGACACCTGGTCTTTTCGCTCACCCTTACTGGCAATGCCTTTCATATCTGCTATGTGTAGCAAAAGCTCTTCGGCAGATACATTAGGATATACGCCAAACTCCTGGGGTAAGTACCCAAGTACCTGACGGAGCTTCTCGGGCTGCTTCGCTATGTCTATATCGTTAAAGACGATGCTACCACTGTCGGCATCCTGCAATGTGGCAATCGTCCGCATGAGTGTAGATTTACCAGCACCATTTTGTCCTAGCAAACCAAACATTCCCTTATTGATTGTTAGGTTCACATCTTTAAGGGCTTGCACGCCATTAGCATATGTTTTATTGAGGTTTTTTAATTCCAGTTTCATGATTCTTGTTGGTTTGATATTAGCTGTTCTTGTAGTTTCCTTATGTCAGCTATATTTACTACACAGGTTTTATTGAATTTTTCATCTTTGCGATCCGTAAGGATCAGAATTAATCACCCACGAGCTGAACCGTTTTCTCTCTAGAAAAACCAGTAAGAACGTTCCCAATGATACGATCATACCCATGGAAAAGAATGCTATCTGTGCGGTGGGTAGATCGTGAAAAATATGGATACAAAAAATATTAAATGCTATAGGCAGATGAATGAGCTGCGCAATCCACCAGTATTTTTTGGTAAGTAACAGCGCGCCTATCAGCACATGAGACAGCCTAATAACTGGCCCTAAGTAGCTCATCATGATTGCATTGTGCAAATCCTGAAAGGTATCCCCAAAAAGTAGAATGCCTTCATTCTGAGGGTCGTACCCTTCCACGAAAAGCTGAAAAGAACCTGTCACCCCGAAGAACAGCAAGAGCACTCCCAAAATCCAACGACCTATTTTTGCAGTTTTATTCATCTCCTTTAGCTTTTTGAAATTTTGTAAGTAAGCCAACCCATATAAATTGACGATTGAAAAAATCGTGTTGGACGTTCGAAACTAGCTTCCTCAAACAATTGGGCCAACCGCTCTTCAGATATACTAAAAAGCTCTTTCCGTATGCGCTCTATTCTTACCTCTACTTGCTCTGCTTCAAGATGGCTCGGAAGCATGTTTTTAAGGATATCAAGATTTTTTGCTATCTGATTGGTATCGCCAGTGATATCAAGAATAACGAATGGTGCATCTGGAGCCAAGTGATCAGCTATCTGTTTCAGCAGACCCAGCTTCGCTCCATTATCCTCTAAGAAGTGAAGCACCAATAATAAGGTGGCAGCCTCGAAACGATGGTGAGAAGGCAGATCCGCCACTTCGCCATCTATCAACTGGACTTCATCGTATTCCTTTAGCTTTTCTCGCGCTTGGAACACCATATTAGGGGAAGGATCGATACCAGTTATTTTCCAGTTATTAGTTAGCTTCTGAAAGGCCAGTATCTCGTTTCCTGTACCACACCCTACGACTAGCAGTTCCTTATTCTTCACACCTGATAGTAGACTAGGTAGTAGGTTGACGAAGTATTGATAATTGGGTACCCAATCCGTCACGAACTGATCGTAGTTGATGGCTCTTTCGCTCTCAAATATTGCTAAGTTGTTCTTTTTCATACTTTTTCTGTTTCAATTGTCGTGTTCTCTTTGGTCTGAGAGAGCATTTTGAATAGTCTGGCCACTATCAGTAAAACCCAGGCTGTGATCAGGATATCGATGATCGTACTGCCATAATACACCCACTCCACTCCAAAGAAGTGAGGGAGCAACAACATGACGGGTATATAAAATATTACCTGTCTGGATAGACCAATGATGCTTCCATACTTCTCTTGCTTGATGGCTGTAAAGAAGGTGAGACCCATGAATACAATGGAGAGCATGGGCAGAACGGCCATGTACACCCTTAGATGAAAAATCTCCTGTGAGGTGAATAGCCTATCTGGCAAAACCAGTTGCATGCTGGCTTCTGGAAAGAAAGTGAGTATGAGCCAAAAGGGCGCGACGATGTAAATACCGGTTTTGGTGAAGAGCAGAAAACTCTCCTTGACCCTCTCATACTGGCTAGCGCCGTAATTAATTCCGATCACAGGTTGCAAGGCGCGCATCAGTCCGAATAGTGGCGTCATGAGGAAGAATAGGATCCGATTTGCCCCTGCAAAAAAGGATAGATCACTCTCACTACCATTATTAACGATGGCATTGAATACCACGATGGCTTGCAACAGACTCATGATGGTAATAATAAAGCCAGGGAAGCCCATTTTCATTACAGACTGAAAAATTTCTGAGTCGTATTTGAGAGAATGGATATTGGCACTGAAAGAAGCTTTCCCACCTTTGAAGTATAGATAACCGACAACAGAGTAGATCACCATGCCTATGTTAGTAGCCCATGCTGCACCCGCTATCCCCATGTCGTAGTAGGAAATGAATATGGGTGTCAGAATCAGGTTTACCACCAGTCCATACATCATCATGATCGCGGCAGTTTTCATTTTCCCTTCACCACGTATGATGAAGTTCAAGCTGAGTCCGTATACCCAGAATGGAGCGGCTAGTAGCGTGACTTGAAAGTATTCCACCCCATACGCTAGCACCTCACCAGTACCACCCATCATTCCAATCAGTGGCTCTGCCAACCAGTAAGAAGGAAGCGCAAATACGACCGTGGAGCAGAGTGCCAAAATGGTGGAATTGGCCAATAACTTTTGCTGTACATTTTGGTCATTGTCTCCTAGGGCAATGCTCAATAAGTTAGCCGCGCCTGTACCAGCCCACGATCCTAGCCCCATGAGTATAAAGGTCAAAGGATAAGCCAAAGCTATGCCTGCCAGCGCATATTCGTTCATCAGGTGTCCGATGTAGACAGTGTCCATGAAGGCATTGAGCCCGAAGAGTACCATAGCAATAATGGCTGGAAGGGCTAACTTCCACATAACACTACGTAGTGGGGCGTTTAGTATAAACTGCTTTTGTTGATCCTTTAAATCCATTCGTTTTGTGGCTTCAAAAAGACGCCTTTCAACTGGGGGTAATGCTGGAAAATCAAAACAGCATTGAGCACAAATAGAACACTATCGAAAATGATGAATCCAGTGTATCTGCCTATAAATATCTGGGTCATCAGCAGGCAAAGCATTAGGGGTACCATCATTACCGCTCCTAATAGATAAGTCCGCTTGAATACCAGTAGCAGACCGTTAATCAATTGGAAAAAGCCAACAAAGTACAGAAACCCCGTTCCCATCAGAAAGTCATAAAACTCAAAAAACTTCGGATCTGTCATCGCCATATCCGACTTGAAAACGGATGGATTGTAGGGCAAGAAGATTTTTTCTATCCCGGAATAAATAAAAATAAGAGCCAGAAGAAAGCGAATAATGTAGTTGGTGATTTTCATGGTTTGTATTTATCCTTTCTCGCCTGAATGAAGCTTCTCACGAAGAAGACCAATGCCACCACAGTACTGAGCAGCATGACAGATACACGCAGGATGCCAAGCGGATTTTCGCGAGATATTACTCCTACCAAGGGCTTGTACAATCCTACAGCAATCAATAAAGTGAGTAAAACGGCAATGTGTGCTATTACTTTATTCTCCTTTTTCACGCCAGGGTTACACATTAGCAGCGCAATCCCGAAAAAGGCAGGTATCAAAGATGTCATGGAAGGGGAATCTGAACTCAGATATCCCCATCCCGACAAAACAAGTAAAAGAATAGCGTTGGTTAGGCTGGCTTTATGGGCTTTCATGATGTCGAATTTGCCTTATTTGAGACTGTATAATGCAGGCAGTCCGCTCGTACCAAACTGCTTTGAAGATTCCAATGTGCTCAGGTTTACCTTCAATACATAGTTTATACCAGTGTCTTGGAAAGGAACGTAACCAAAACCATTTTCAAAATAGGATACTGCGGCTACAGCTCCTCTGGTATAATTACGACTGATATTAGTGGCTGTCTTATTGTACAAGTCAAAGCTCCACCATCTGTATACAGGATCCAGAAAATAAGAGAAAGAGTTGTCAGGATCAATGGCCGAAGGGTCTTGAACAGCTGCAAGAAATTTACCATTACCGTAATACTCAAAGTTCATCACAGGGTTACCATTGCCTTCGGCTACAGTCTCTACATCGAAATAATAGTTAGTATCGAACTCAGTCGTTCCACTGGCTATCTTCAAAATACAGGCAGGTTTATTGAATACGGCTCTCAACCCAGCCCATTGATTGTGACAAAGAACGTAGAGATCATTATTCTCATCGATTTGCATAAATGAATTTCCTCCACCCGAACCCCATGCACCTGTGGGAGAACCACGATCATCAGCTATTCTTTTCACTATCGCTGAGGAATTATCCTGAGAAGCTACATCTACCTTGTCCAGATCAATGATAATAATGGTACACTTAGAATCGGCCGGTTCAAAAGTAGCCAAATCTGCTAATGGCATGAGCGCAGCATAAAGGAAGTTATCTCTGATAATTATTTCTGTGACCCCCTCAACAGCTACTGTACCTCCAGGCGCAGGGAAGTCAGTACTCTTGCCGATGTTTGATACTGAAGAGATATCGATCTTCCCAGTCTTCTGCATGGTAGTTGGATTGAAAATAATGAGATCAGTGGAAACCCCTCCCACGAATGCCTGCTCAGCATTTCTGAAAGCAGTATTACCTTGAAAACCAAGCTCAGAGACATTCATTTCACCCTCTAAGGCTGAGCTATTAGTTTCACTGATACTCCATCTATCAATTTTCCCGTTGGAATAATCACTAAAATAGATAGCTCCGTTAAAAGCATGAACCATGGCAGCTGTTCCTGGATCCAACTCAGTGGCATTACTGTTATCAATGTCTTCGGTTATATCCACTGATGCCCGCTGCAGAAAGAAAGCTCGTGAAGAACCATCTGCATTTGTAGATGAAGTGATTAAAGCGAACTCCCCAGCACCCTGCGGTTCCGCATCATCGCTAGTACAACTGATAGTGCCTATTAGAAGCAGAGCCACCCCGAGGATTATCAGTTGATTAAGTTTTTTTCTAAAATTTTTCATAGAATTAATATGTTTGATATAGTTTGATTTAAATATGATTTAATAGCGCGATAAGAAAATTCTTACTTTGGCATAAAAGCTTCTACCCGGCTTCTGCACAGAGAAATTATCGAAAGCTTGTATGTCGGTAAGATTTCTGCATTCCAGCCCCAGACTCCATCTTTCCCTAGGAGCGATCCAAGAGACGTTGACGTTTTGAATCCATTGTGTTGGAATGGTAGCTTTAGTATCCTTCCTGCCGTCTTCGATCCAAGAAAGGAAAAATTCTTGCACATAATTAAGGTCATAGTTGACATTAATTTTACTCTCACTGCTCCACGGGGCTTTGCGGGTTAGGCTTAGCTGAGCATTGCCAAATAAGTATGGAATATTGGGAATTCTAGCTCCAAGGTATCTATCGGGGATATTTCCAAAAGGATCTGTTTCCTGCAGGGTGATATCCTGAAAGGTGGTGTTGATAGATGCGTTGAGTCCTTTAAAAATTTGATATCGAGCGTGTACCTCTGAACCTACAGCACGTGTGCCGAATAAATTGGCATATTGGGATAGGCCAAAAGCTAAGCTATTCAAAAATATTCTATTCGTGGTACTTCTATAGAAAACAGAAAAACCACTGGCAAACTTCCTGTCGGTGCTCTCGTATTCCGCTCCCGCATTTATATTGTGGCTTTCTTCTGGGCTGAGTTCTGGGTTTGGCGCTATAGTGATGTAATCTCCAAAAATCTCTTGCTCGTCAGGCTGCCGTACTGTAAACTCATACCCAAGATTAGCAGCAATATTTTCAGTTATTTGATACTTGAGTACATCTCCATATCCAAATACCGAAAAACGATTCGATTCTCTACCCCCTACGACTCTGTTTCCGAAGGTGGATCCTGAAACATTGGTATAGAAATGCTTGACTGAAAGAATATTTGTTACTCTCGAACGGAGTAGGTCACTCTCCAGAGAAAGCCCTGTATAGTTCTTTAATAATTCCTGCGGCAGAGCAAGCCTTTCCTGATTATCTGTAGAAAAAGCTTCGTTGCTTACGTTCAATTCGCTTTTTGTAAGAAGCATTGTAAGGTTAAGTGTGTGGAATTCGTCAAAGGAGTAATTGAAACTTTCTCTACTGAAAAATGTATTGGTAATGATGACAGGTGTGGTTCCATTTGAATAGAGTCCTGATTCTCCTCCGTTGGATTTCTCCACAAAGTTTTGATCCCAGTAATAAGTGCTACGTGTAGTGTCTATAAAATTCAGATCATCACGCGTATATCCTGCGGTCACAGAAGCATACCATTTTTCGTCTTTCCCGGATTTCTTCCATGAGCCGGCCACATTCCACGATTTCTGGACTGACTCTGGTTTTCCCCAAGGCACTTCGGCCCTAATACCATGTTGCAGCTCTTTATCAACCGCTGAGTAAGAGGATACAAGCATGAGTTCATCCGCCCAGCTCAGGTCTCTTGCGCCCAATTGGGCTCTGCCGAGCAATGATTCGAAGTGATCGTTGAATCTCCTTACACTTCCTTTCTCGGTATTGAATAGATCATCCACTACCACATCTACATTATCTATCCAATAGTCATTATCAGAATGATTATAAAAGCCATCTAGACTCACAAAGAAGTTATCTGATTTTCCGAATTTCTTCCTCGTATTGACAGACATCTTACGTGTGTTCCAGGAACCATAAGAATAGCTGACATCCGCATAGTCTACATTACCCTGCCGCGTCACTAGATTGATGACTCCTCCGAGCGCATCCGAACCGAAAGCTACAGGGATAGTGCCTTTGTAAACTTCGATATGTTCGATCATGTTAGGCGAAAATGTATTGATAGAATACCCAGCCCCAAGTAAGTAAACAGGAATGCCGTCAACAAAAACTTTGATTCCTTTACCGTCAATCCCATTCAACATGATATTGGTATCACTACCATTACCACCTTCTTGTCTGATCCGTATCCCCGCAACGCGATTCAGAATGCTGGTTACCTCTATAGGTTGTGCTCTGATAGATTCCATTCCTATAACCTCAGCTTTGTATGGTGATCTTGAAACAACAGATTGTTCGGAATCTCCTTTAATCACAATAGCGTCTAGCTCTTTAGCGTTCTCTTGCATCCTGATCGTAGTAAACATGGTACTCTTATCGGCTATCGAAAGAGTTTGGAGCTTTTCCGTAAATCCCAAAACCTGAACTTTGATTGTGAATACTCCCTGGTGCGCCAGCCAGACTTTCACCTGACCTTTAGTGTCTGTTACGGCTTTATCTCCAGTTTCTACGATCTCGGCATAAGCACCCAAGATGGCCTGATCTTCCTCATCTACTATCTGCACTGTCACATGGCAACTCCCATTTTGGGCAAAGGACAATGAGCAATACATCATCAAGAAAAAAGCAAAAGCGATCTTGCAGGCTTGAATACCTTTCCTAATAAGCAGTTGTAGATTGCGTGGAAGCATAAATTGATTAAGTAGTTCGCCTTATTTAGAATCATTCTAAACAAGCGCAAACCTAGTAGCGATCAAGTTTCTCTAGCCTACGCTAAAAGGAGTAATAAATACGCCAAAAGGAAAAGGGGTAATAAAAATTTGCTTAGCCAGTTTAGGCGAATTTATCCGCCTCAACAATCTATCAAGCTTTTTTAACTAGTGCCTGTCCATAAAATACGAGTCTGATTCAGAATGTTTGAGGTTGAGGCTTGCGACAGAGAAAAAATAAAGCCGCCATGGAATGGGTACCTTTCGGAAATCGATCCGCCGAAGCGGAGTATCTTTTCGATGAGCGTAACGAAGAGATCGGCTGTTCCAAGACGGACATTATCCACAGACTCTAACTAGTTTTCGGTTAAAACACCTAGTACTAGTGACAGAGAATTACCTAGTGTTAGCGATTGATTAACGAAGCTACATATCCCACCTTTGTATAGTCTGGTGTGTATCGCCGATTGTTTATTCGCACTTTTTAATGAAAACCAAGATTTATAATAGTGATCTGAGCGAACTCATCATCGAGGCGGACTATCCGCATCGGTTTAAAAGTCCCGAAAATATAATACAAGAACGATCCTTCAATGCTGATAAATTCCTCGGGCAGGGAACTTATCAAGAACTTTTTTTTGAGGGTATCCATATCGGTTATGGTGATATTAGTTTGTCCAATACCACCTTACTCCAATTTGAAAGTGATTTTGAGACCGTAGAAATGCATTTTGCGCTGAGCGGAAACAAAGTGACTAAGTCCAATAGTTTTGGAAGAGAAGTGAGGTTCAAGGATAATCAGCACAACCTTTTTTACATTAATGGTTTTGAAGGTAATTTAGAATGGTCGGACGATCGAGCCATCAAGGTATTTGAGGTCAACTTACTACCCTCCTTTTTTCAGCGCTATTTACCAGAGGGAAGCGTATTCGATTTATTCCGTGAGGGCATACTAAGCAAAAAAACCAGCACGCTCCTAGATGAGCATTACCCTATCATCCCAGAGATGTTGTGGGTCATCCAGCGAGTTATGAATTGTGATAGAAAAGGGATGTTCAGAAGGATGTATTTGGAAGCACAAGTGATTGAGCTGCTCATGCTCCAGTTAGAACAAATATCATCTTTCCGTAAAGCGCACACCAGCAGTAAGCTAAAAAGAAGTGAAATAGAGAAGCTGCATGCAGTCAAGGATATCATCACTGGTCAAATAGATAAGCCGTGTTCTTTGATAGGACTGGCTCAGCAAGTGGGAACTAATGAGTTTTATCTCAAGAAAGGATTTAAAGAACTCTTTGGTACGACTGTATTTGGTTTTTGGAACCAACTAAAAATGGAGCGTGCACAAGAGATGCTGATCGTAGAAGAAATGACGATCACTGAGGTTTCAGAGCAAGCAGGATATAAGAACCCTCAGCATTTCAGCACTGCCTTCAAGAAGCGATATGGCTTCTCGCCGAAGGATCTAAGAACAATTGATTGAATACCTCTCCAGCTTATCAATATTCCGACTGCTCTATTATTGCTCTCTTTGCGGATAGACGCTCAGTCAACTACATGAAATTTCCTGAACTTTCCCGCTGAGACTCTGAAGACCAAAAGCAACTATTCTATAATCAAAGCGTCCCATAATCAAGGTTCTACTCGGTTTTGGGACGCTCAACCTTTGTCAAGAGTACATTGAGACGAAGGGAAAAACATTGATATACTGCGATTTTAAAGGAAATTAAGATTAACAGAGACAAGCATTTCAATTGACGAATGATCTATAACTGCAAAGTGCCTGCTATTAGAGGAAACTAGTACCCGTCATATTCCACATGCAAAAAAAAGACTGAATTACATTAAATGGTATTTCAATAAAAAAAGCCCTCAACATACTTCAAATTGACTTTATATAGTCTCTTATATATTTTTTCAACTAAATCTGAAGTTTGGGAAATAGCATTTGACTCAGAACAAGGTCTGAATCATACACTTACAACCACCATAAATGATTTTAAAGCAACAGAAATACGAATAGATGGATAAAATACTGGTACTAACATTTAGGATCCAAAGTTGATGGGCGCAGGGCGCTCCCATGACTTTATCGTAACTGTTGCACTGAGCCGCGGTATCAGATTAGAGGCTGTGTATTTTCAATCTATCCGTCTGCTTCCCTGATCCATCATTCACAGATTTGTTCTATAGAAGAGGAGGGATTGCGATTTTCTTTTTGATGCAAATCTTCTTGATCCGAATGGATTTGCTTTGTAGTTGCCTTGTTTTGCTTTTTTTAGTTTTCATAAGCCTTAGCTTTCCCGAGAGTTTCTTTTTTGATAAAAGGAAGCTCTTTTTTTAATTACGATAAGAAGAATTTTGTGTAGGAAACCTGTGCGAAGGCGAGCCTTTTGCCAGTGGCAACTCCGTTGTGATCATTAATACTCCCTGACATTCGCTACACAAGTGAATATTCTCCTTTCACCAGTATCTGCATCTCCGAGATTCTGAATAGTATATACCACACTTGTATTCCATGTGTGACACAGACCAAGAAGTTTATGCATGAAGCCCAACATAAACTAGCCCAGACGTTAATCTGAATTTATACTACTGACTATTGAAACAACTACATGGATATTGTGTAAAACCTATCTATCGAGCGATCAATTATAAGTTTTGTTGATCGGGTGGGGATTGGTCATATTTCGCTAAATATTGATCATATATTCCAGTGGAGTAAATCGGTAATACTGAAGCATAGACGGAACGTAATCAGTTAAAGAGAAAGTTGGTCGTAGATATTAAGGAAAAAGTTTATCTTGGTTAAATGCTAATACTTAACTGTGGTGTAGTGAATTTGATAGAGAAACACCCGGTATTAGTCGTTTGTAGTCGCTTATAAACGTTTGTACTTGGATTTATATATGGATATCAGCTAGTTAGCATTTTTGAATAAAAATTAAAGTTAAAAAACCTACAATGCGAATAGGTGACATTTTGTGACCTATTCGAATGTTAGATTGAATTGAAAACGAACTTTTAGAATATCGAAAATATTGAGGTCTTTTTTATACAATCAAAACCTTAAGATAATAATAATAATAAATAAAAATAAAATATGGAATTAGACTTAAATGAGATTTTAAAAAAATTCAAAAAAGATTTGGAAAGCTACAAAAATGCAAAAATCAAATGTGGAATTATTGGTAGAAGTGGAACTGGAAAATCATCTTTAATAAACGCAATTGCTGGAGAAGATGTTGCCGAGGTTGGAGAAATCGAAACCACAATGAATGTTAACGAACCAATTGAACATGGTGGTTTATTGTTTTATGACTTACCCGGTTGTTCAACTTCTAGTTTTCCGAAAGAAAACTATATCAACGAATTTAATATAGAAGATTTTGATTGTGTTATTTTAGTTACAGCAGATAGATTTTATGATGACGATTTATTTCTAATGCAAGAATTAATCCGAATTAAAAAACCTGTATATGCCGTAAGAACTAAAATGGATTTTGCTGTAGATAGAGGATTAAAAAGAGGAATCAATCAAAAAGAAACATATGGAAAGATATATAACAATCTTTCTGAAAATTTGAAAGGATTTAGAATTAAAGGAATCTACTTAACATCGTCTGACTATCCTAATGAGTATGATTTAAGTAAACTACTAGAAGATATTTATTCAAGTTTAAGTAATTTCAAAAAAGAAAGATTTATTGCCGATATAAATATAACTAGTCAAAATATACTTTCAGAAAAAAGAAAAATAGCAGATAAAATAGTTTTACGTTATTCGGCTTTGGCTGCTGCAAATGGTTTAAATCCAATTCCAGGACTCGACATTGGAGTTGACATAACATTAATGATTAAACTATCCAAAGAAGTTCAGGGTATTTACGGGCTGAACAAGGAACAACAAGAATACAATATGCACCTTTTAGATAAAAAAAGTGCAAAATTGATTGCAACTAAAGTTCTTCAGTACGCAGCTAGATTTGGTGGAAACGAAGCAATTATGATTCTACTGAAAAAAGCAAGTACAACATTAGCTGCTAAAACAGCCTCAAAATGGATTCCATTAGTTGGTCCAGTAATTGCAGCGGGAATAGGATTTACAATGACATCTTGGATTGGAAATGATATGATTATAGAGGCAGAAGAAATAGCACAAGAAACATTTAATTCATTTAAGAAAACGGAAAACAACTAAAGCTAACACCGTATAAAATTAATTGCTTGATAATAGCCTACCTACGAAAATATTCGCAGATTTTCTAGTAGGTTTTTATTTACTAATTTAGTTCCTTAAGGCACAAAACTAACCTTATACAAAAACGTTGTGTGTCATAAAAAAAGAAAAAGCCTCCACACGTTCAAGCACATTTAATTTTGCTCGTACCTCACAAAATCAAAATAGCTTTCACTTCCCCACCGCCACCCTATTAAGTATTTCATACATTTTATATCACGAAATACGATATATTAAATCTAAATTATTAAATTGTTGCTTTCAAATTCTGAAACGAAATGAACCGAATAAAAGAAGTGCTGGAAGGAAAAGGCATCAAGCAGACTTGGCTGTCTGAAAAGCTAGGGAAAAGCTACAATATGGTCAATGGGTATGTTCAAAATAGACAACAACCAAGATTGGAAGTGCTCAATGAAATAGCCGCGATTTTAGATGTGGACGTTAGAGAATTAATTGTATCGAACAAAGACAATAAATTACTGTCGTCCGACTAAAATAAAAATCGGTTAAAAAAGTGGTAATATGACCTAATTACACCCTTTTTTAAGAATTCCCCAAAAGACCCCCTATCCAGACCATTGAAATTCCAATTGA
>Ga0075110_1000481_pt1 | contig 19532 bp, 24 predicted proteins | sample AntAceMetag02UK8_FD_69799 | JGI IMG/M metagenome (GOLD analysis project Ga0075110, IMG submission 69799) | Saline lake microbial communities from Ace Lake, Antarctica - Antarctic Ace Lake Metagenome 02UK8 | ecosystem: Environmental > Aquatic > Non-marine Saline and Alkaline > Saline | place... | reverse complement strand
ATTCTTTAATACTTCTCAAAATATTGCAGGTAGATATACCTGGATGCGGGTAACAATTTCTAGCTTCACTCAAGGTACGATTCATAAAGTAACACTTAGTTATTAATGGAAACAATTAACATTAAATTCCGTTTAGAACCTGAATGGTTCAACAATGCTCCCAAAATAAAAGTAGCTGTCAATGATCAAATTCTATTAGATGTTGAACTAGGAACTAGGTTAGAGTATGAACAAACTGTTGAGTTAAGCGACGAGGGCAATCATCAATTAACATTTACATTGTATAACAAAACCAAATATGACACTGTGGTTAAAGACGGTGTTATAGAAAAAGATACCCTAATAAAAATATCAAACATAGAATTGGAAGACATTGATCTTACATCAATGCTATCGTTAAACAAAGAACTATTCTACTATGAACACGATAATAATGGTACAACTCAGTTAGAAAAACACACATTGTATGATACCTTAGGTTGTAACGGTACTGCTACTATCAATTTTACTACTCCTTTTTACGTATGGCTGTTAGAAAATCTATAGAATTAAGTATATAGATAAATAGTTATATGAAAACAGTCGCAATATACGCAGGTAGATTCCATCCGTTCCATAAAGGACATAAGGCTAGTTACGACTTCTTAACTAAGCAGTTTGGCACAGACAACGTGTACGTTGCTACATCGAACGCACAGGCACCTTTAACCAGTCCATTTAGCTTTGAAGAAAAGAAAATGATGGCTGAGCTAACTGGAATAACAGCAGATAAGATTGTTATGGTTAAGAACCCATACCAAGCTAAAGAGATTACTAGCAAACTTAATCCAGAAGACACTACACTAGTATTTGCGTTAAGTGAAAAAGATATAGACAGATTTACATTCACAAAGAAAGACGGCACTCCAGGTTACATACAACCATATCCAAAGAATGATGCACATCTTGCTCCAATGAACAAACATGCTTATGCTTTTTTAACACCAACAGTTAAATTTAAAGTTGCAGGCAAAGATGCAGATTCAGCAAGTGCAATACGTAAAGCATACATTGATGCTGACAAACAAGGCCGTAAGAAAATTGTAGCTGACCTCTACGGAACAGTAAATAAAGACGTAGAAGCAATATTTGATAAAAAATTAAGTATTACAGAAGAACTATCAAGAATTATGACAACGCTCAAAGAAGGTACAATCAATAAGCAAGATGGTAACATGCGTAAAATTGAACTAGCACTTGAGATGGAGAGAGAAGTGAAATCGATTGAAGAAGCAGATTTAACTAATGCAAAAGTAGTTAACACTCAGAAAGGTCACAGGATTATTCCAAGTGGCGGACTAGGGTCTTGGGACTTTGATGGCTTACGAAAATCAGTTATATCACAACTTGATCAAATGGGTGCAATGGTTAAGGGAGGCAATCTAGCTTCTGCTTACTATACCTTATATCAAAATGGTGCGTTAGAGAAAAAATTACAAGCACTAGAACTATATCAACAATGGCTAGAAGCCAATGGCGACCGACCTGTTCCATTAGAAAAAGAAATTGACTTATTACCTGAATCAATAGACTCGTAATAATTTCCACTGGGCTTGACAAAGCCATTAAATATCCGTATAATATAATAAACAATCTAACTTAGGATATAACATGGCTAACCAACCAGAACCAAGACAAATAAACATAGATTCGCCCATACCAATGAGTATAAACATAGACGATCTTAGAAAAAGAGTCTTGCACTTTGCTATACCTTGTTATGGTGGTATGATTACAGAGTCTACTATGATGAGTATGATTAAATGGGCAAACCAAGCAAAGGATTTAGGACTAAGTTGGACAATAGAAACCTTAGTTAACGAAAGTCTTATTACTCGTGGTCGTAATACTCTAGTAGCAAAATTCTTAAATAATCCAAACACAACTGATCTATTTTTTGTAGACAGCGACATTGGATTTGAACCCTGGCAGGTACTCGCTCTTATGGCCATGGACAAAGATGTAGCATGTGGTCTATATCCAATGAAGACTGTTCCTGTGCAATGGGTAGTAAACGCAGTTGAAGGACAAGCAACAGAAAATGAAGGTAACTGGATGGAAGTTACTAAATCAGGTACGGGCTTTATGATGATTAAGAAACACGTATTTGAGAAACTTATTGCTCATCCAGCAGTGAAACCATTCGTAAACGATATCGGCTTACCAGTAGAATTAAATCCTCATATGCGTACATACTTTGACACAGCAGTAAGAGAAGGTCGTTACTATTCTGAAGATTGGACATTCTGTGAGAACTGGAGAGACATAGGTGGGGCAATTTGGGTAGATCGTCGAGTAAATCTAAGACATTCCGGATCATTTGTTTTCTGTGCAGAAGCTGACATGAATATTAGGAAGAAGCTTGAAACAGCTCCTTTACCATTGACACCAGCTCCTACGCCTAAACCAACTACACAGCCAAAAGTTTTAGCTAAATCAAAATCAAAATCTAAAAACAAGTAAAGATAAATACTAGTTATGAAAGCTAGTGAATTTATTACAGAAAAAACAAGATTAGATCCTAAGTGTTGGGACGGATATAAAATCGGAAAGCCTAAAACTAAAAAGGGCAAAAAAGGTGAGCGTGTTAATAACTGCATACCTGAAGATGGGATCATCACCAAACAGAATACAACCGCCGATGTAAAGCCCGGCGAAACACAAAGACAAGCCAAGAAATTAGGGATGACATTGGACAAGAAGAACCGTCCGCCCTTACTGCATAAAAAAGCAGTTAAGAACTCTTCACCCAATACCCTTTTTAACCTTGGCCTTATTGAAGACAAAGCAGGTGAGCGTATACCTTACGTTAAGAAGTTAGGTTATAGAGATAGAATTACTGATATAATAGACAACCAAGAAGTAAACGAAGATCTACTCAATGAAGGATTTTGGGATAGTGTTAAGAAAGCTGTGGTGGGCGGATTGATTAGTTTATCAGCACTAGGTGTTAGTGGGCTAGAAGCTAAAGAAATTCAAAACATGTCTCCAGCTGAAATACAAAATGAATTACAAGATAGATTAAGTCCGTCAGAGTATCAGAAATTTGTAGGCGGTGTATTAAGTGATCTAAGAAAAGTTAATTGGGGCAACAAGAAAGACAAAGTAGAACCTGTTAAGAAAGCTAAATCATATTCTTCGCAGGAACTATTAGATATGGGGTTAGGCTATAACCAAAAACAAGCGGACTATATTAGTAAAATGCCATATTCTTCACAAAATTTGTTAATTACGACTAAGAAAGCGTCTCTAGAGAAAGCTAAAGCGGAACCTGTTAAGAAAGCCAAAGTAGAACCTGTTAAGAAAGCACAGGTTAAATGGGAAAAACCTTCAGCAGAGTTTGAAAACAATATAGCATCTGTAATAAAGATGAATGTAAGACCATGGATGCGCCAACTTGGCTACGACACAAACATAGGCGGTTCTCGAGAAGGTAAGTCTCTTCTGAGTGATCGTATCAAAGATATGCCTAAGGGAAACGGGTATTGGCATTTTCAAATTGAGGTAGAAAATAAGTACGGTAAGGATGAACTAGTGCCTGTTATTGTAGGTTTTGGTAATTACAAGATAAATGCACTTAAAATTGATGGAATATCATATAATGATTCAGTTAAACCTCTTAATGCAGATATCAGAGTAATGCCGGGCATGGAAAAATGAGAGCTGGTGAGTTCACAAAAAAAGCCAAACCTCAATCTAAAATCTATTTAGATATGGACGGTGTACTTGCAGACTTTTTTACTGAGTATGCTAAATTGGCCGATGTTAAATCATATAGAGATATTCCGCCAGCTAAAGCAGATCCAATCCTAGATAATATGATAGGCACAGACTTCTTTTCACGCCTACCTAAATTTCCAACGACAGATGCGTTAGTTAAACTTGCTATTAGTTACGCTGGGAATTATCATATTTGTTCTAGTCCGTTACGGAACGATTTTACTAATTCTGCATATTGGAAAAAGATTTGGCTTAGATCAAAACTAACTCCACAGCCGAACACTGTTGAAATAACAGCAGAAAAAGCACGCCACGCTATGTCAGGCAATATACCCAACATCTTAATTGATGACAAGGGCTCAAACATTAGAGGGTGGAGAGAAGCAGGTGGAATTGGTATTAAATATCAAGCTGATGAGGATAGTTTAGACAAAGTTAAAACAGCATTAGAAATAATATTCTGCGACGTGAAAAATAATTGCGATCTAGAAGATGAAACTAACGAAATGTCACGTCGTGATGCTGAGAAGATGTTAAAGAAGAATGACTTTCATATAGAAAGAACACACGGTAGTCACGAAGTATATAAAAATGATAGTACCGGTGAAACATTTGCCTTACCTCACAAGCACCACACAAAAGATTTATCAAAAGGTGTTGAACACGATTTAAGAAAGGTAACACAATAATGAGTATACAACGAGCAATAATAATCGCCTCAATTATTTTAGGCATCAGTCACATTGTGAATGGGTATCTAATAGACTTTGACACTATATTGAAATGCACAAAACTAGGGACTACATGTACTCTGTATGTAGAGTCTGGACGTGCGATATAATAGTAAGAGTAGTAAAAAGAAGTAGGATTTGTTACAATGAAAGATTTAATAATACAATTTGTAGTTTTGTCTATAGTGGGAGTACTGATAGTATCTTCAGGAAAGGCAAAAGCAGAACGAGATGATCAATTAACTAAATTGATGCAACAACTAGATTATGAAGCTGAAATAACAATAGTACCAATAGAAGATAATGTTGAGTCTGAACTTATATATGAAGATCCAGATATAGAAGAATATAACCAAGGTAAAGTAATAATTAAACATAATGAGAGCAATTGATCTAAAGCCAACAGGTGGTAAGGAACCTCCACAGTTAAAGCCAGGTAAGTTGCCTGGGGAATATACTAAATTGCCTGTTAACGATTTAGTGCCAGTGCAAACAGTTAGACATAGACATAAGCAAGCAATAGCAAAACAAAAGATTAGTAGTGGAGTATACACACCTATTGTTGTTGATAAGAATAATAGAATTATAAACGGACATCATAGATATGATGCTCTTAAAGATGCAGGCGAAACAGTAGCTAAGATATATAAGTTAAATACAACAATTGGAAAAGTACTATGAAACAGTTACTAGTAATGTTGTTGTTATTCATTTCAACATCATCATTTGCTGATGCTAATCCTGATCTCTGGCCGTATGTACAAGAAAGAATGTTCGGAGAACGAATAGTTGTTGACGCAGATAGTACAGAATTATTAATCGATGGTCCTGCTCGAGCATCAAGTGGAGCACAAGTTCCTGTATCTATCACAGTTGATACAGATCGTTTTGTTAAATTATACATCATCATTGACAGTAATCCAATTCAACATGCGGCTACGTTTATGTTAACTAAACACACACAACAAACTAAAATATCAACTCGCATCAGAATAGAAACAGATAGTTACGTTCGTGTTGTTGGTGAAACTGTTAATGGTAAACTGTTTATGAGTGCTGTACCTATTAGGGCAAGTGGTGGCTGTTCTGGTTACATGGACAGTGGAGACCCGGAATTAACTAAAGACCTAGGTAAGATATTATTTAAAAAGAAAGGTATCAATCAGACAACCAGAATTAAACATCCTATGTTTACAGGACTACAAAAAGATTCAATTAACGGCTGGTTTGTACCTGAATGGACAATCAGAACAATTACCTGGACTAGCAATGATGAGGTTGTGTTACAAGCAGAAACTCATATTTCAATTAGTCAAGATCCATATGTTAAGTTTACATATGATGGAGAAATTACTGGTATTCACGCAATAGATAATAAAGACAACGAGTTTACACTATGAGAGCAATATTATGAAAGTAAATGAAATTATATTAGAACACAAACTAAATGAAGATATTCTTAATGAAGTTAGTTGGATTGATGTTAAGAAAGCAATCGTTGGTGGATTGATTAGTTTAACAGCATTAGGTGTTACTGATGTTACTGCTAAAGACATTGGACAAATGAGTCCAGATGAAGTTAAACAAGAATTAACAACCAAAGTTGATACTGGAAAACTAGTAAAGGCTATTCAAGGTAATGCTTCTACTATTAATGCAGAAATAGCAAATGATTTAGCAACGTCAGGTGGTCCAGTAACTTTCAAAGGTCCTCGAGGATCAAACTTTGAAATTTTAAGTATCAAAACTGTTGATAATGTTACAAAAGATTGGAAAAAATCAAAATTAGTAACTCTAGTTAAATGGAACCATGGTGGTGGACCTGCTACATATCATATATATGGTTCAGCTGGATGGGGAGTAGGTTCAGAATTACAAGGAGTAGAAACAGCATTTGATGATCTTGGTTCGGCTAACGGAACATATCAAAAAATTACTCCAAAGAACATAGGTAAATCGTTTAACGTAAATCAAAGTAGTCCAGTATATGGTTCTAGTATGAACGCTTGGAACTATTTTAGTAATATCGCAGGACCAATGGTTAGTAAATAGGACTTTTATGAGAGCAAAACACTTTATACTAGAATACACAGAAGACACCAAATGGAAAGGGTGGACTATAAGACATGAAGTTGGTGTTAAAAAAGGCCAACCAGTGCGTTGGATGGCATTTCATGACAAGCGTGGACCAATGGATGCACACAAGGGAGAGAGCAGTTCTACAGAGTCAGCGATACAAGATGCACAAGAATGGATACTGTCTGGTGGTAATGCCAAAAAAGAGTTCTCATCATCAGTGACCATTGACTTCAACGTTAAATTTGTTGAGGAAATATTAAATGGTCAACCTGATGGATTCTATGCTAAGATTGAATCTGGACCAAAATTATTTGTAAGTAAGAATCAATATCCAGGATACAAAAAAGGTCACATAAGGACACAGATAAAGTCTGATAATATGCAGACAACAATGTTGCCTATGATTAGCCTCACAAAGAATGATGCTGAAAGAGCTGGATTAGTACCTCATGGTAGATATATCTTAGGAGATACTATGTTAAACGATGATGGGACTATGAGTTTCCCATTGATATATCAAAGTACCGTGCAAGCGAAAGGTGATATTATGCGTTTACTAAAACCAGCACTAACTGTTGCTGTAAATAGAAATGCACGGGGAGAATAAATGAGAGCAAGACACTTTATATTAGAATATTCAAGAGAAAAGACCGCACAAGTTCACGGTGATCAAATCATCAAGGTCTTGCAAAAAGATGAGGTGCCTGGCGGTAATATAGATGTGTGGAATCTTAGCCAACGAAGCCAACAATGGGACAAGCTTCAGCCTGAAGATAAGAAGGAATTGTTAGACAAAACGTTTGCACAATTAGAGCAAGGTGATCCAACAAAGAATAAAGAGTATAGCCAATGGTTAGCACGTATGTACAGCCGTGGTGGAACTAAATTAGAAGATGTTATAAGTCAGTTTAGAGATACGTTAGAAACATATCACACACTTAAACTTAAAAAGAAACTGGAAGATCAAGATAAACAAATTGACAAGTTTAAATCGTTCAACGAGCTAATAGCAAGAGTTGAACAGTATCCAGAAATAGAAGATGACGCTCCCACAGACAAAGGACAAGGTAAGGAAATATACAATGACGAGCATATACGTGTAATAGTTCCTAAAGATGAAGCGGCCGCATGCTACTACGGACAGGGTACACGTTGGTGTACAGCAAGTAAAAACAACAACATGTTCAAGCACTATCATAAAACAGGTGATATGTACATTATACTTCCTAAGAAGCCTCAGACTCCAGGAGAGAAATATCAGTTCCATTTCCATTCAGGACAGTTTATGGATGCCTCTGATACAGAAGTAAATATGTATGATGTGGTTAAACGTTATCCAACACTGCGTAATGTTAGCTCAATGACAGAATGGGCCAAACGTAAAATGGTTCCAGCACTCATGTCAGATGAAGATTATGCTAAGTGGAAGAAAGAAAGTGACTCAGCTATAACACATTCTCAAGGCAAGCACGGTGATATGTATACTTTAAGTTTAAATGCGGCCACTGGCAGTTATGATAGTTGGCCAATAAGTGGTAGAACTCTTAGGACGCTGATAGAAAAGAATATGATGGATCAAGAGGATTGGGGTAACTTTGAAGGACAAGCAGAGGCTGGAATAGCGTATGGTTGGTTTGATGCGGTATCAAACAAATGTTTAGGTGTAACATACTGTGAGCTTGGTGCATCTTCGTCACTGTATGCTGTAACTGTAGATTCTGATATGTTTGTCAGCATTGAATATAGTAAAGATGACAGTCTAAGTAAAGAGCCTAAAGTACAGAAGTTAGAGAAATTTTTAAATGGCTTGTCAAGAATAGAAAAAGAAAGAAATTCAAGTGGGCTAGCTGATGATCAGTTTAAGAAAGGTATAGATCAAATGTTAGATGATTACGGATACCCAGTGTCATTAACAGGATATGAAGGCGGGGAGCCAGAGAGAGCATAAGGAAATAAAATGAGAGCAAGAAACTTTATAACGGAATACGATAGAACTAAAACTGCACAGGCATTTGCCGCAAAGTTAGTTAATACTGCCTTAAGAGATCCAACAACACCTGGTGCTGTTAGAAACAACATCAATTCAATGGAAGATCCGTTAAAGGCCGCGGAAATGATTCTACAGAATCAAATTGAAGTTGGCGATCCTACTAAACAGAAAAAGTATACGCAAACTCTTGCTCGTATGTATGCCAATGGTTTAATCAAATGGGAAGACATAGGTAGCACAATGCGTGACTACTTGACCAAGTTTCACAAACTAAATCTTAAAAAGATGATACCAAACCCACGCAATGACTTTAATCGCTACACAGACATAGGTGACTTCTATAGTGTAGTTGACGAATATCCAGATCCTGAAGAAAGAGAAATGAAGTCAAAAGGTGATGCCAAAGAAGTTTACAAGGATGCTAATGTACGCATTATACAGCCTGAGGATATAAATGCCGCTTGCTACTACGGACAGGGTACACGTTGGTGTACTGCCGCAGACAGCAACAACATGTTTGATCGTTATAATCAAGACGGCCCAATGTATATACTACTACCTACACCAGCTAAATACGAGGGTGAGAAGTATCAGATACACCCTGAGTCAAGCCAGTACATGGATGAAGACGACCGCTCTGTGACACCCAAAGATTTAATGGCTCGCTTTGGCGAGAACTTTGAGAAATGGATGTTAAAGGCAGATCCATACCTAGGTGGTAAGATCATCCACTTCCTCAATGAGGACGAGCTTAGAAGTGCGATAGAAAAGATTAAACAACTAGCTCAAGATAAGATGATGGATATTTTAACAGATTGGGAAATGCAAGATGACACATATTATCAGTATCTTCAGGACGAGGGCTATGTTGATGAAGAAGGTGAGTACAAAGATGATTATCCTTCATACACGGAATACAATGATCACGCAGGAGCCTATTACGGCAATGCCTATGGCGCATTAGATATCACAGTGGATGAACTACGTGAGCTGGCACAAGAACTAGAAGATAATGACGGACGTGATCAAATGGTAAGCAATTTAGAAGATGTCATAAGCTGGAGTGTAGAGAAAACACTAGGTGATGAAGATGGTGGACTTACTAAATTTATATTCCAACGTATACAAACTAAATTAGATAAAGAAACTGGCAAGATTGACGTAGAATCTACGTTAACGTAGAACTATTAAAAGAACAACCTAAGCGATAATAAATATTAGCATATAATTAACAATCCGGGGGGATTAAAATGGCAGAAGAAATTAAAAAAGTAGAAACATCAGCATCAGTTGAGAAGCCTGCACAAACAGTAAAAATTAATTTAGAAGTTGACACTAACGTTATTGATAGTGGAGTAAATCCTTATCAACGTTTAATACATCTGGCAAAGGCGTTTGACCAGTGGAGAATTTTTCCACGTATTTTTATTACCGTTTATATTATTTTACTTTATGAAGTAGTACATTGGTATATGGCATTAGGTGCGTCGGCAACTATGGAACAATCAGGACTAGTAAGTGTTGTAGTAGGTGCTGGTGCGGCTTGGTTTGGTCTGTACACAGGCTCTAGCAAAAAATAAGACACTCCTTCCTTAGGACCGTGTAGCTTCGCTCCTGGCTTTAATTATTTGGGACAATAATTTAAAAGGGGCACTACTTATTAAACGTAAATCTCTGATTCATTTCACTTATAACTACAGATAGTTCTTGTTCGTTGCAGTAGTCTTCAAATCTATTTTTATTGTATAACAGTTTATCTTTAAGACTCTTAAACTTATCTTGATAGTATGACTGTGGTTGTGATGATAGTGTCTTTAAGAAAGGCACAAGGTTGTTATGATCTGACAGATCTAAATCTGTTATGTCTGTAAAGTCATTGTGATATATTTCAAACTTGCGATCAGTTAACCACTTAACACCCATATCCTCTGCATAAATTAAGAAAGGTCGTAGACCAGCAAGGGGTTTATAATATTTGTCTGCGGCTAGATGAGCTCGATTAATATCCCACCATGTTTCTGTTACCACATTAAGAAAGTGACTGCACCATATATCAGTGCGACCCAGACTCATTATGTCATTAGGGACTTCTGATCCAGATTCGGGTGCATAACTAATATGGTCTTCAACCTCATAATCAAGTTTTAATACACCGTCTAATGTAACAATCCCCTTATTAACAAGATCGTTTTTTTGAAGAACATCGACTAATTTTACTCTATGCTCGTGATGTTTTCTATTGTAGCAAAGGAAAGGTTTGTTAATTGTAGCAGGATCTAATAGAATATCTTGTGCTATGGGTTTATAAAATCGTTGCCAGCATAACGCAAAGAAATCATAAAATCCTTGACCTGGATAGTAGCCAATTTCAAACACCTTAACTCTTAGATCTTTATACATGTCTGCACGGGCTATATGTGCATCAACAAGGCTAGCTAAGATTACATTTTTAATTGAGTTTGTTTTAATGTATTCAACAACTTGATCGTGTGCTTCGCTAGTATACCATGTGCTGTTAACTAGTATTGCAGGATCATTATGATTATATTTGTTTGCAATTTCTTGTAATTGTTCTTTCTCCCAGATTGGGATAGGTAAGTCGTTTGGCCAACCAAACTCAAACGTTTTCAATAACATGTTCTTTTATTGTTTCTTTAGTGATAAACGCTTTACCAAAGTTACGTTTACGTCCGTACCAAAAGTCTTGTAAGAAACGATCAAATGTCATATCTTTATTTTCACGGAAGTCAAACTTGACCATAGTGGTTGATTCTAATGGTTCTTGATTTACAATATAACCAAAGAAGTCATAGTCAAATGTTTTTGCTAACGGATACTGTTGTAGCTTGTCGTAATTTAATACATATGTTCTATTGTAATCTAACAGTTGCGACATTAACTTCTCAGGCAAGTCAAACGTTTCTCTAACAAATTGTTCTATTAGATCAAACACACGATCATGCTGATGATCTGCGTGCATGGTCATTGCTGTTCTGTGGATTAGATTCCATCCATGAATAGGAACTGTTCCGCCAATTAACGGGTGGTTAATTCTGCCATGATCTTTCCAGTTATCATAAAACTGTCTAATCTCATCTTCTTCTTTTCTAAACCATTCGTCTTGCTGTAGGAAAGGTATTAGTTTTTCATAAAACTCTGAGTAATCAATATTCTGATGTTTTTGCAAGAACCTGGCTATCCAGGTTGTTAGCCCATTCATATGGAACGTGTTTATAAACCAATTAAATACTTGTGTGTCTACCATAATGTCTCTTGGCATTGTTCCGGTTGACATAACAACATCTACTGACTCTGCTAGACTGTCATAGTTATAACTGCCACTCATATAATCATATATAGGAACAGCTTCTAGTTTGTTCATTTTACGCTGTAGTAAATTCATTTCAGCATTTTCTAAGAGCTGACATTGGTGTATAGTAACACCTGTATGGTTACCTAAACGGAACAACGCCCATAGGTTTTCTTTCCAGCTCTCTTGTGTTTCTCCAGGTAATCCTAATATAACTTCTGTATCAACAGGTATACCATTCTTGTTACATAGATCAAATATTTCTGTAATATTATGTTGCCCTAGATTTTTACGTTTAATATTTTCTAAAACATCTAAGTTCATTGATTGTACTGATACTGTTAGTCCTTGATTGAAGGAACCAGCTTTAAATAATTTTTGTACTATTTTATATACATCTGCTTTTTGATTTTTGGCCCAGGTCATGCTTACACCTTGAGGGAAGTCATACTTAGATTGAACTTCTAGTATTTTATCTGCTATTTCATTGTCACGATCACGGAACATACCAAAGTTAGCATCAGCAATAGTTACATAACCACATTTGTTTTTACCTATCCATTCTATTTCATCAAGCACACGATTGTATTCAAACTTTTTAACTTTACCATAAGTTAAGCTACCCCAATCACAGAATGTACATTGATACGGACATCCTCTATTAGTTTCAATGGTAGCATTCCATTCTACTTTGCCTGCTGTTTCTGCTATCAGTTTGTCAAATACTCCTGTTAGATAAGGACTAGGTACATCTTCAAGATCTTGTATCCTAGGAGCGTCTGGTGTTGCTACTCGTACTCCGTTGTTGTTAAGAACAACACCGTTAATTTCGTTAAGGTCAGTACCTTGATGTAATGCCACTAGTAAATTTCTAAATGTTATTTCACCTTCTCGAACTACAACAAGATCCATAAAAGGATATCTTTCAAATACATCTTTCTTTTCATGTGGTATTTCTGGACCACCAAAGAATAGAAACACATCTGGATTAACTTCTTTTAGTCGACGAGCAAGAGCATATATGTAATTACGATTCCACACATATGTTGAAAATCCAACAACTGTGTTATCTTTTAATTGCTCAACATATTCTTCTATATCACGCCTTTCCCATATCAACTGATCTAACTCGTAGTTGTTTTTAACAACTTCGTCCTGTTGTGCATAACTCCATAGGATGCCGGCACTATATGGAAGATAGTGGGCGTTAAGCTCTATAGGGCCTTGTTGGAAATTTGGTTGACACAGCGTGACTTTCTTCATAATTTTATTATACTTGGTTAACTAGTATTTAACAAGACCTACCCTTATCAATATAAATATCTTTATGGAAGAAAAATTTATCAGAGTGCTGTTTGATCTTAAAGTCAACAGAATTAAAAATGAACAAGTTGGCTATCGATTATATGTCAACGATGAACTGTTCAATGAACGTACCTGGCGATGGGACTCACTTGTTTGGCTTGAAGAATCGTTACAGATCAAAGCTGTTCCTGGTAAATATACAGTAAGGATAGAAAAATATCATCCTGCTAAGGCAAGATTTGATATAAGCAACATGAGAGTGGAGCTAGGTGATGCTCGCATTGTTGAAAACAATACTATAGAGATATTACAAAATGAAAATACTTGAAATTATTAAAGAAACTGCATCAGCCGGTGCAACCAGTGCTGGAAATATCGCTAGTGTTGCTAATCCACATGTAGCAAAATACAAAGGCCCAAAGCCTAAAAAACAAAAACCCACAGACAACGCTCTAGATATGAAGGGAACTTCTATCTTTGGCGGACCTATCAAAAGAGTTTAATACTTTTCCTTAGTGATAAATATACTTAACAAAAAGGTTTAGGTATATTATGACTGTCAATGATTTTAACGAAGACCAGTTGGACCACGAAGTTCAAATGGCAAAATCAGATCTATTAGAACTAGCACAAAATGCCATGGCTACTTACAAGTTACTAGCACAGCACTATGACGAAGAACGTGGGCTACCGGGCTGGGTACAATCAAAAGTAACCAAAGCTGACGATTACATGGTGTCAGTGCGTAAGTATCTAGAGCATAAAGAAGAACACATGCTATGATTGCTGAAGATTTAAAAGTATTACTGGCAAGTTCATACAGCTACACAGTAAAAGCTCAATTCTTTCATTGGAATGTAGAAGGAAGTGACTTTGCACAGTTGCATGACTTTTTTGGTAATGTTTATCAAGAAGTATATGCTACTCTTGATACAAACGCTGAATTAATAAGGCAATTAGATAGTTATGCTCCAGGAAGTTTTGGACGTTTTAGAGAGTTATCAACAGTTAATGATCAAACTAAAGTACCAAGAGCAAGAATGATGATTGAAGAACTACTAGAAGACACTAACAAAATGACAGACCTAACTAAACGTATGTTTACAGTAGCAGAAGAAGAAAACGAACAAGGTATAGCAGATTTTATAGCAGGACGCATTGATGCGTTTGCAAAACACGCATGGATGTTGCGTAGTTTCTTAAAGGCAAGAGATTAACATGATATTAAACAATTTATTTGAATCACGATACGGCGCGGCCGCCGGTGTAGAAACAATACGCCAACTGGTACACGCAGTAAAAAACTCAGCAGACATAGATCTTAAAGTAGGTCCTGAGATGTTCCCAATAGTGTATAGCGATGCACGTTACTTACTACAATATTGGAAAGCAAACAGAGAAGGTGGTGATGCCACTGCTGAATACTTTGGTAATGCTAATTGGATTGAAGATAAACTTGCTAAACGTGATTACACAATGAGTCCAGATAGGTTAAAAGATATTGATCAAGAGCGTCTAATAGACATAACTGAAGCTGAGTTTGAAATTACATATAAAGATCCACAGTTCGACGGTACTAGAAAACACACAATTAAAGCAGTAAACAGAGATGGTGCTGAAGCAAAGTTTTTAGGCTTTGGTAATCCGTATACAATTTTAGATATTAAGAAAGCAGAGAAAGTTACAGAGGCTTCTTATATCGACGGCAAGGAAGAAGATCCTAAGTCGTTACGTTGGAAACAAACTAGCATGAGCTATAAAGAAGCTAGTGAAAAATACGGCAAAGACAAAGTACGCAAAGAAGGTAAGAATCGTGCAGGACAGGAAATTGTTGCTGTGCATGTTCCGCTAGGTGAAGGTACTCATGAATACATAGAAGGATCAGCACAAGTTAAAGAAGAAACAGAATATCAATTATGGTGGAACGGCGAAGAAATTGATTCTTTTGCCAGTAAAGAAGAAGCTGTAGCAATGCAAAAAGAATATGAAATGGCTTATAAAGGTGGCGTTTCAATTAAAAAAGCAAAAGTAAAAGAATCATTTTTTGATCCACACGAAAAAAAGATTCCTAGTCCAACTAGCGATAATCCAGTTACAAAAAGAGTTGAAGAAGATGATTTTAAACCACATATGATGTACGATCCTAAGACAGGCGAAGGCAAGCATGCAAAAGTTGAAAAAGATCATTTAGATATGAAAGCAAAAGGTTGGGGTCATGATAAACCTAAAGCTAATATGAACAAAGTACTTACTGCACTAAAGAAAAAACTAAAAGATGAAGGTGGTGCCGCAGGGTTCGATCCGCTTAAAGCAGTTGCAAAAAAGATGGATGTTAATCTTACGCCAGCAATGCTAAAAGGGATGTCTGGTATTAAGATACACAGAGATGGTGATTACATTTTAGAAGAAGGATACCCAACAGACTATAAAGGTTGGAAGTATGACATAGAATACATAGAAGATGAAGACACTCGTAAGAAATTACACTCAGCTACCAAAGACGGTAAGCGAGTGTCAATTGATTGGTCTCCATACTCAAATATGACTGACGAACAATTTAAAACTTGGATTGATTTAGGCATGCCGAATCGGAAGACTGTAGGTAGTATCGGGCCCTTAGATGTAACAGATCTAGAACAGTTAATGAAAACTAAGCTAGGTACTCGAGCAAGACTAGCACAAGAAGGCAAGCCAACGGATATTGAATTAGATGTGTTGAAATATACAGATGAACAAGTTGCTAAGGCAATTACTATAGCAAGAGGTAGTGATGGAGGCATGACTGGTGCTACTGACCGTATTGAAGCAATAGCAAATGGTTTATCAAATCATTCAGACGTAGCAAAAGTATTAAAAATAGCAAATGAAGCAAAAGATGATATCACTAAAAAATTAGATCCAAAGACCAAAGTAGCTCTTAAAAAAGCACAAATGAAGTCAGCTGGAATAACCAAAGGTGACCCTATCGCATCTCTAGCATTTGGCTTAGAAAAAGATGTTGATCGCCTTGGTAAAGAAAACGATAAAGAAGAAGCTGACATTGCTAGTCAAGATCTAGTTGACAAGTATCACAGCCAAGAACTTGAAGCACTTAAAAAGTCTTTAACTGATTTACTCAGAAAGTAACCAAATAATTTGACTCTCTATCAAACGATGCTATAATTAATAGTATTGTTAATAAGGAGAGTCACAATGTCAACAGTTTTTTCAACAGAACAACAAGCAAAATTAAAAAATCTTATCAATGAAGGTCTAGGAGTTATGACTGAAGTAGAAACTCTACAGGGTGGACTTAAAGATACAGTTAAAGCAGTAGCAGAAGAATTAAATGTTAAGCCTAGTATATTAAACAAAGCATTAAGAATAGCATACAAGTCAGAATTCCAACAAGAACAAGCTGATCACGAAACACTAGAAGATATCCTTACTACTGTTGGCCGCACTCTTTAGTGACCAAGTTGAAGGAAATGTGGATAGAAAGCTACCACAAAGATCACGTTGCTTTCTACTGCGAACACGTTAGTTTAGTTTTTACTGTAGTTGCTAGTATGTATTTGGCAATACATGCAGATGCTCCAAATATGATGATAGTGTATCCTGGATTTTTTGTAGGATCAGTAAGTGCAATATACGCTTATTGGCGTAGAAGAATACCAACACCAATGATACTGACCACATACTTTGCCGTGGTAAATATATTTGGATATGGAGTTGCCGCTGGTTGGTGGTAACACAGGTTTCGCTCACCTTAGAGCATGTAAACGGTTAATCAGCCATAAGTGATTAGGACAAATGAAAATAAAGAATTGGCAAACATATTGGAAGTCTCACAACCTATGGTTTGATGCCCATGTTTACGGTGAGTGTCTAGTTAACCATACTACCAAACAGTTTTGTGTCTTAATCCCTAAAAATGCAAGTACTTGGCTTAGAAAACAATTACCAACATATAATTTTGTTCTAGGTAATTACCACACAGACGGCCTATTAGAAAAAGCGTATACCCCTATAGTAGTACTGAGAGACCCTGTTGATCGATGGTCAAGTGGCTTAGCTGAGTTTTTACTGCGACGTGCAATTGTCACAATAGTATCCTGGAAAGAACATATCACCCAACCTTTAATAAATTTAATTTTTGCAAGAGTGTGCTTAGACGAGCATACCGAAAGTCAATCAATGTACCTTGAAGGGATTGATACTGAACAGACTATATTCTTAGAACACAACGATAATCTTAACAGTGACATAAGCTACTATCTCAAGGCACAGGGTATTAACAACGAACTAGATACATCTGAAAAACAATTTCAGACTACTAGTGTCAAGCGACAAGTTAAAGGCTACTTTGCTGATCTCATTGCTAATAACAATCAGTTAAAAGAAAAGATAACAAACTATTATCAGGTTGACACAGACCTCATTCAGAGTGTAAAATACTATAAACAACAAGGGAATACATGAGTTATATAGACGCACTATTTGATCGCAATGGCGACAAAATACATATTGTAGAAAGAATTAACGGAGAACGTAAGTTCACTGAGTTTCCTGCTAGCTATGTATTTTATTATGAAGACCAAAAAGGCAAGCACAAGTCAATTTACGGCACACCAGTAAGTCGCTTTGCTACACGTTCAGCAAAAGAGTTTCATAGAGAAGTTAAGATACAGAGTGATAAGAAACTGTTTGAAAGTGATATTAATCCTGTATTCCGTTGTCTAGCAGATAACTATCAAGGTGCTGACGCACCTAAACTTAATATAGCATTTTTTGATATCGAAGTTGACTTTGATCCTGAGAAAGGGTACAGTCGTCCTGATGATCCGTTTAATCCAATTACAGCAATTTCAGTATATCTAGACTGGATGGGCAAAATGGTCACGTTAGTGTTACCTCCTAAAGGTATGAGTTGGGAAGAAGCTGAAAATATCTCAAAAGACTTCCCAGACTGTTTCTTAATGGAACGTGAAGAAGATCTACTTAGTACATTCTTAGATCTAATTGAAGATGCGGACATACTAAGTGGTTGGAACAGTGAAGGGTATGATATACCTTATTGTGTTAATAGAATAACCAAAGTATTATCAAAAGATGATACTAGACGCTTTTGTTTATGGAATCAATTGCCTAAGAAGCGTGAGTTTGAACGCTTTGGTGCTAGCAACATAACATTTGACACAATTGGTCGTGTGCATATGGATTATATGCAACTGTACAGAAAGTACACATACGAAGAACGTCACTCATATAGTCTGGATGCTATTGGTGAGCATGAACTACAAGAACGTAAAACAAACTATGAAGGTACATTAGATCAACTGTACAACAATGATTTTAAAACGTTCATTGAATACAACAGACAAGATACATTTTTACTTAAAAAATTAGATGACAAACTGAAGTTCATTGATCTAGCCAATGAACTAGCACACGCAAACACTGTGTTACTACAGACTACAATGGGTGCTGTAGCTGTTACAGAGAGTGCTATTATCAACGAAGCACACGAACGTGGGCTTGTGGTCCCAAATAGAAGAGAACGCTTAACAGGAGAGGATACGCAAGCCGCAGGTGCCTATGTAGCGTTTCCTAAGAAAGGACTACACGATTGGATTGGGTCTGTTGATATTAACTCACTATATCCAAGTGCTATTCAAGCATTGAATATGGGCAACGAAAGTATCGTTGGTCAACTACTACCTATAATGACTGATCGTTACATTAAAGAAAAAATGGCTAAAGGTAACTCATTTGCATCAGCGTGGGAAGGACTGTTTGGTAGTTTAGAATACGAAGCAGTTATGGCAAAAGAAGTAGGAACTGAAATAACTGTCCAATGGCAAAATGGTGCTGAAGATACACACTCAGCGGCTAACATATGGAAGATGATATTTGATAATAATAACCCTTGGATATTATCAGCTAATGGTACTATATTTTCATATGAAAGTGAAGCTGTTGTTCCAGGACTATTAAAACGTTGGTATAAAGAACGTAAAGAACTGCAAGCAAAAATGAGAGATACAACAGATCTTAAAGAGCGTGCATTCTGGGATAAGCGACAACTTGTTAAAAAGATTAACTTAAACAGTTTGTATGGTGCCATTCTTAATCCAGGTTGTAGATTCTTTGACAAACGTATTGGACAATCAACTACGCTAACAGGCCGTGCTATTGCCAAACATATGGATGCACATATCAACGAAGCATTAACTGGCAAATATGATCATACTGGAGATACAATTATATATGGTGATACTGACTCTTGTTACTTTAGTGCATGGCCAGTATTAAAAGATGATGTTGAAAGCGGTAAAATGACATGGTCTAAAGAAACTGCTATACAGTTATATGATAG
>Ga0075110_1000477_pt1 | contig 19691 bp, 23 predicted proteins | sample AntAceMetag02UK8_FD_69799 | JGI IMG/M metagenome (GOLD analysis project Ga0075110, IMG submission 69799) | Saline lake microbial communities from Ace Lake, Antarctica - Antarctic Ace Lake Metagenome 02UK8 | ecosystem: Environmental > Aquatic > Non-marine Saline and Alkaline > Saline | place... | reverse complement strand
TCAAAGGTGACTCACGCCCGACCGGGCGCGACCACCACAAACGCGGAAAGGATGATAATCATGAATAAGCTCCGACTCACAGCGGGTCGGGTGTTGATGTCCACCGCCTTGTTCTGCTCGCCTTGTTGTTCCTTTCAACTACCTAACCCTGTTTAACCTACAACTTAACCCTATTTAATATTATGGCTGATTTTTACAAAGAATTTGATCTATCTCAACTCGAAGGGTCCGAAGATCTGCTTCGTCAGTTGCTCCGTAAAGCTGGATGCGAGCAACAATATTCGGTATTCGAAGGCGGACGAGTGGTGCTATCATCTCCAGGATTTTCCGTTTTAGATCTTCCGAAGGTAGACGAGACAATTCGATACGAAGTGCCAGATGATCCGGCGTCGCCGGTGAAATATTCATCGTGAATGTGGTTTTAATGCTCATGGTATTTTATGCTATGATTTTAAGCAGAACGTCAAAGCGCACTCACAGAAGGGGCGAGAGCGCGGCCCCGCAAACACCAATAAATGAACTGATTATGAATAAAACTAACGAAAACAAAGCGGCCCCTTCTGTTGATGTGCCGCGCCTTGTTCGACTTCTTGATTCTGAGGCTTCGCGTGCGGAGTCGGAAACGTCAAAGCTGGTCGATACGGACGGATACAACGAGATGAGGGCGGTTGTGCAAACGCTTCGGTGGATGCAGTCCCCCGGATCAGTGAGGCCACCCGTCGATATGGTTCTGGATAGGCTTAAGGGCATTCCGGGAGGCTCAGAAGATTGTTTGGCTGATCCCCATCTGGAACAGTCTTGAGATACTTATTGCCGTGTTGGCTGGTTGAAACAATCACCTCGGCGCGATCACCATTCACCTCGACATAGAAAGCCCACTTACCTGACTCAATACCTTCAATGGCTGCTTGCTGCGAAATCTTCCAATTAGTGCCGTCGGCATTGGTTCCACCGACGTTTATAATCCGTTCATGCGGGTTCTGTCGGTCGGATTTATTGATGCATCGGATACGGTGTGTTGCTGCCATGGGCTTGTGTTGGTTTGGTTTTTCTTTGTCGAACGTCCCAGAGCACGCACCGTCACCAGCGGGAGCGGACTCGGAAACGGAGGGGAAACCATGAACCCACGCTGGACGTCTGCGACTAGGCGGCTGGTGACGGTTGCTGTGTCTCGCCTTGTTCGTTGCTCTTCATTTTCTTAATTGTATCGGGCGTCACCTGCCTTAATCCATGTGGTGAGTTCGGAATGCAGTCCGCTACATAAATATGAAAACCAATAGTCAGTGGGATCGCTTTATCCTTCCGGTATACCCATCTCTACCTTCGTCGCGGTATAAACCTTGGAGTGAAGTGCATTCAGCTCCTGCTCAGATAGAATACCCTGCTTCACGAGCAGGATGTTCAGCTTCGTATCAACTAGCCGTAATGCCACGTGTAATGCGTCTAGGCTTTTCATTTGTTCTTCAGTGTTTGTCATGGTGTTTTGGTGGTAGGGTCTTAGATTCTTCAACGAACGTCAAAGTGCATACACCGCTACCAGCGACGGCCAGTGATGAAACGGGGGTGAAGCCATGAACCCACGAAAAGACTCCGCCGACAGAGGGGCTGGTAGCGGTTGTATGGCACGCCTTGTTCGTTGCTCTTCATTCTTGGTGCGCGGCCAGGTTGGGGTTGAGGGAGAAGTCAACGCCATTTATGGGTCCTCTATGATCGACCCCCATCATCGGCTGGACAGTAAGGCTGATGAGTTTATGGCTGGTGTCTTCTGTCGCGAGTGCCTGAAGGGCGTTAAAGAGCTGCGACGGAATCTCCATCGAAAAACTATTGTTATCCTCCGAGAGTTCATGAAGGATCTTCGGGCTTATCTTATCGAGAAGCGTGCGAAGCCTGCGCTGCAGCGGTATTGGTGTAAGCTCCGTGATTCTGGTCTCTGCGGTTACCAAGCGAGCCTCTGCTGTCTTCTTGGCTTCTTTCTCTCGTTTGGATTGTGCTATGCCGATCAAATTACCAATGATGTTCACCAAGATCCCACTACCCGCGATGGAGCCACTGATACCGTCGAGCTTCCCCAAGAAAAGGGCGTAGGTAAATCCGCACGCAGTGATGAAGCTGCCCCCCCAAGTGGTGACGGACTTCAGACGGGACAAAGTGTTGATCTTCATTTGTTATTGATGTGCGCGCTCGGCTCGTGGCTTGGGATGACGCTAATATATCAGGTGGGGGATTTAGTGACGACGCGTATGGCGCGTAAAGTTTCTTCAACGAACGATTGAGTTCTGCCATGCGGAGCATTGGCAGCAACGCCGTGTTCTCCATCTTAATTATATGAATACACCAATAACAGATAAACTCGTTGAGAAGCTGAACGTCGAGCCGTGGCTATCAACCGAAACAAAGTGTCGATCTCTACACGACCACGCTGAAAAGCTAGAGGAAATTGCAACAGATGCACTCAAGTCGTTCCGATGCACTCAACGGCCTAGCGACTATCCCGAAGACCACTGGAGCCGACGCTTGGAAAATCTCATGGAGAACGCTTTAGGCCAGTGAGCGTATAATGAGGGTGTTGAGCGGATGAGCCACTCAGTAAAACTAAAAAGAAAATGAAAGAATACACAGAGTTAGCGAAGAAAATGGCGTTGGAAATAATCTCGATTTGGCCTGAGGCAGGGAACCGAGATTTTGAGTCCTTTGGAAAGACCACGACGGTGCCGGTTTCCGGCGCCCTCCAAAATGCGATGGAGGACGGGGTCAATGTCGACATTGACGAATTAAGGTTATTAGACCAGTTACTGAGAGCCGCTGGGAAAGAAGGCAGGGTAAATTCAGAGAGAGAGCAGTTTGAAGCCGCTCAATTCGCCACCTTTTCCGTTAATTACAGGCCTCAACTAGAATCATTTCGGTCTACGGAGTTTCCTGAAGGTCAGGAATTCGTCTACATTGCCGGAAGCCTCGTCATGGAGTCCATGCCCGGCTGCGGAACGGTTGATTCGGCTGCGGCGAGAAGGTTTTCTAAGGCTGAAATAATTCAGGAGAGGCGGCTCGGCTTTCCGCCGCCGGTCACTGGGAAGATATTTCAATCGCAGATGTCGTTTATTCGCGTGGAAGACGTAGAGCACTTCCGGTCCAGACCGGAAGAGTTCTGGCGTTGGTCGCTAATTCCTTCGGACCCGGTTCCGGTCGAGGAGTTCACGAAAGATAATGTCAGCCGTTGGATAACGGCTTCCGAGGAGCGAGACGCTCAAAGCTTCCTCTCGATCTCGCCTGTTCCAAAGCAGTCATGAGCGGTCTAGAATACAAGACCGAGCGGCGAGGCAGCTACTCTCAACCAACCATTGAAATAACCACTAAAAATTGAACTCGGAACGGGTAGCCGGTTGGTCTGCGCCGCCTTGTTCGCCTTCTTATTATTATGTATAAGCAAACCGAAACGAAAACGACAGCGAACCTCTCCAACGGGGTCGAAATCACACCAGTAGCAACGCTCGAAGACGGGTGTGGTGGCGTGGCTCACATCTGGGTTGACGACCACTGCTATGTGCTCGGACTGGAGAGAATGGAAGCGCTTACCAGTGATAGCGATGAGGAGCTTATCGTCAGGCCGACGTATCACATATTCTGGGAAGCGTTCGAGGTGCTGAAGACTCTTTCTTCTCTGCAGAACGCCTAAATCCAGCCACGCCATGATAAAACTAACGAATCAACCAATCCGCGCTATATGGCGTTGGCTGCGATGCCTTGTTAGCCTCCGTTATACTTACGGGACGCTCGCGGGACTAGAAGCCAGAAGAGAAAAAATCACAGGATTAGTGGAGGTCTATTCTACCCGCCCTGATCCAACACTTCCGAAATGGATTGGCGTCAATGAGGGCGTGATAGGAAATTTTGAAGGCTAACAGCCGTGGGTTGCTGAGGATGGCTGCGTCGAACAAAATACGTCTCTTTGTGGGAGGCATTGACTTCGGCGCAGACAAAGCGCACGTGGAGTCTTTGCTCTCTCCTCATGGAGTCGTGATCGACGTATTCCTCCCCGAGTATCGTAGGTATAAAGGGAAGGGCGTTCGTAACCGGGGGTTTGCCTTTGTCGAGATGTATCGCGAGGACGGGGAACGGGCAATCACCGCACTCAACGACACGCAGAACCCCGTCACGACAAGACGTTTAATTGTGAAGGAAGCAGACCAACGCTGATGAGCAAAAAGAAAATAAGCAAGTACATCCCCGACCGTTTTCAGTCGTGGGCGCAACACATCATGCGGATTCCTGGTGTGAAGAAGAAGCAGCCTATGTGGAAGCAGACGGCCCAACTTCTATCCGCCGACGCGAAGGAGGAGCGGGATGCTAAAATGCGGGATCGTCTTGGAGGTATGACGCTCGGCGAGTTACCGCCGTCTATGAAGACGTCACTCACCGACCCGCGATATCAACCGTGGAAATGCACTCTTTGGGTGCAGGATAATCGATTCTCCACCAAGTATCGACCGGTCACCTACTTTACCCGGGGACCAGATCCGAATCACTCATTGAACCTGGCACATCAGTTCTGGGTCAGGTGGGAGAAAAAGGGTAGGGGGATTTCCGGCGATGCCGAGTTTCCTGATATCATGGGTACCGGCGACGCGCTGTGTATCGACGAGTCCGACTGGGCAAGATACTTGAATGAGGCCAGGAAGTGGGGAGGTGAGAAGGATTACGAAATCTTTTATGCTGGTAACGTGCAGCACCCTTTCTTCTGGACTTGTCCTCAAATGAACTTCGACGTAGAAGGTCACCAAACTATTACTAAAAATGCAGACTACAGAAAAATTCTCGAATCTCAGACAGCAGATTGATCGCGCCGACCAAGCGTATTATGACGGGGGTGCTGGCGCCCGCGAAGACATCATCAGCGATGATGAGTATGACGCCCTGAAGCGTAAGCTCAAGGAGGTGGCTCCTGACGATCCAAGACACCGACGCGTTGGAGCTCCGGTAGGTCGAGGTGACGGCTCCGTAAGGAAGGCCGAGCATAAGATCCCTATGGGGTCGCTCGACAACGCAATGAACCGCCCGGAGCTTTCTTCCTGGTATGATATGCAGCGACAGACGCATCAAGCCTATGAGGTGATCGTCTCCGCAAAGCTGGATGGTGGTTCGCTGGGCCTGACCTACAGCAACGGAGTTCTGACTCAGGCGGTGACGCGTGGTGACGGCTACGTTGGTGAAGAGGTCACAGCCAACGCAGTCATGATGAAGGGCGTGCCGCTTTCGTTGAGTAATGTGGATGGCACTCCGTTCAACGGGTATGTCCGGGGTGAGGTGCTTTTACCTAAGGCGGCTTTCAAGAAGATCGGAAGCGAGGATTCGAATCCTCGAAATCTCGGCAACGGGATGATGCGTCGGGGTGATGGTCACCAGTGTCACCTTCTCGAGTTCAAGGCATTCCGCCTGTGCGACTTCCGCGGTAACATCCCAGACACGACGTTGAATCAGATGTTTCAGCGCTTAGATTCCATGGGGTTTGACACCGCGCCGATCGCTACGGCCGCCTCAGCTATGGGGGCTACTTGGGCGTACACCAACCGTCTACACATCCTTAAGCAGTGGGTGGAGCAGGATGGCGGGACTCACACGTCTGAGATGTCAGAGCAGGAAATTCGCGATCGTCTCAGCTATGAGATCGACGGTCTTGTAGTCTCTGTGAACGATGTAAATCTTCTCGGCGCCATGGGTATTAAGAATCAACGACCGGTCGGCGAGATCGCTCTGAAGTTCCCACCTAAGGCTGCTGTCACGAAGCTCAACGCAGTCGAGTGGGATCTGGGGCGTACCAACAAGTTGACTCCCGTCGCGCACCTGGAGCCTGTGGAGATCGGCGGGGTGCAAGTGTCGAAGGCGACGCTGTGTAATCCGGCCGAGATTAAACGCCTAGGTATCAAGATCGGCGATCAGGTCGTTGTAACCCGTCAGGGTGACGTCATCCCTAAGGTGACCGGCGTGGCCGAGACTTCGGAGACCAGCATCCCGATCGATATCCCCACCACATGCCCAGTATCCGGAGCGCCGGTGGTGCGTCGTAAGATCGGACAGAAGGGTGAAGAGTCGGTAGACATCTATGCTGACGTAAAAGAGACCGAGACGGGCACGCCGTTAAGTGTCCGGGTCAAGCGGCTGGAACATTGGACGAAGACCGTCGATATCAAAGGCTTCGGCCCGAAAACCCTGGAGACCCTAGCTGAGGCGTATCCCGATCGAGGACCGTCAGCCATCTATGAGTGGGCCGCCGGGACAACTGACCTCGTTCCTGTCTCCCCTAAGGTGCAGGTCGCTCTTCGCCAAGCGGTGAATAACGCCACCCAGTTGACCCTTCCTCAGATCCTTGGAGGTCTGGGAATCGAGAAGTTGGGAGTCCGACGAGTTGAGGGAATCATCACACAGTTCCCGGAGGTGTTTGGTAATCTGAACAATTGGTTCGGGGATGAGCTGGAGAAGCATGCTGTCGAGCTAAGCCTTCCGAATGTGGTGGTTAAGATCCGAGCGGGTCTGGCTGCGAACAAGGCGGAGATGAAACTGCTCGCCCAGAACGGTATTCGTGTCGAGAAGTTCGAGGTGGTTACGAATCCTCCGGAAGGAACTCACGTGTTTTGTCTTACCGGTAAATTCGAGGAACCGAAGAAGGATCTTCACGATATCATTTCGGATTCAGGAAACGCATTCGAAACTTCATTCAAAGCCAACGTCACGCATGTCGTAGCCGCCGATCCAGGTTCTGGATCGTCCAAGCTTAAGCAGGCGGAGGAGAAGGGTATTCCAATTCTCGATGTTGCCGGGATGAAGGACCTCCTAGGTTATGATTAAGAGTAATCTGGATCTAGTCCGAGCCCTTCATACGGATGAACCTTTGGAGGGTAAAGGTAAGATCCTGGGGACTCAGATTGAACGCGTAGGTGTGAGTCTAGGTGCTCTGATTCTAAAATTACTTCCTGAAGGGGAGAATAAAGAACTTGCCAAACAGCGCCTCGTTGAGTGTATATTCTACTGTAAACAAAGTCTAAAACTGAAAAAATGAACATCGATCAGATCATCGCCAAGCTGGAGGCCGACGAGCCTTTCACCCCTGCAGAGGTGGTAGCCATCAAGGAAACTATCAATGACAAGGATATCAATGCCTACGGACGTATTCAGGACGCACTCCAGATTATTGATGTGGTCGCTCAGGGAAGCCGCAGCATTCTGATTGAACGCCTTCTCGAAAACCTCTCGGTAACTGAGCTGGAGGAGGATCTCATTCCTCCGGCAGCTACCGCGCCATCAGAGACCGGCGGAGATGGTGAGGCCGAAGGCGTTGACGGCGCGGGCTTGTCTGGTGAGGTCGATACCCCACCGCCGGCTGCGGACACTCCTGTGGCAACCGTCACCATCAAGGCAGAAGATATTGACGATGCGAAGCGGGCAGCTGAGCAGGGTATCAAAGAGGACGAGGAAGAGAAGACTTCTATTGACGAGATCAGACCGCCCGAAGTTTCCGAGGAGGAAACGCAGGCGCTCATCGATGAGCAGAACGCGAAGGACGCCCAAGCTCTCAAAGAAAAGGAAGAAGCGGAGGCTAAAGAAAAGGAAGAAGCGGAGGCCAAAGAAAAGGAAGAAGCGGAGGCCAAAGAAAAGGCCGCAGCGGAAGCTGAAGCCGCGGCGAAGGAAAAGGAGAAGTTTGAAGCGACGGCCGACAGGGACGACAAATCAGCTTTTCTGCAAGAGGCGTGCGAGCGGCACGACATTTCCGACGATTATAAAAAGCGTCTCAAGAAGTATATCGGACGGGGACAAACCGTCGCTCAGTTGAAAGACGGATCGCGCAGACTCATCCATCGCACACCTGCGCAGGGTGGACGTAATGAGGCCGAGAGAAGTCTCGGAGCCGACCTCGACTTCATCTGGAACGATTACCTGTAGTCTTCCCGGGAACACTCCCACCACGTAGCTCCAGCTCCCCTCTACGGATTGACAAGCCTACGGGCAAAGGGGCGCAACTATTATTATGGAACCAGATCCAATTAGCATCCTCAGTGAGGCTCTGACGCAGTGCGCGGAAGCCCAGACAACAGTGTGTCTGGTGGTTCGCTGCGCAGTAAGCAAACTTCCAGAAGAACAGCGGGAACGCTTGTACGCCGAAGTGGCGGAGAACGAACAGATCACGCTCGAGGAGGCTGAGCTCAAGCTCGGCAACGCGGCCACCGCGATCTCCATGACGAATGCGGATCCGGCGATGGGATCTAACGCTCTGTTGTCCATGTTCAGCGAACTTAATGCCATGCAGGGAAACTTGGCGGCAGATGTGCTCCGAGTGGACGAGCAGCGCCTCCAAGCGGAGAAAGCTAAGATAACACAGAAGATCATCATCCCGGGCACGTGATGCGTGAGCCTGACTTAAGACGGCGATTAACGGCCGAGATTCTCAAACATAAGAAAGCCATGGGCTGGCCGGAGCACGAACCTCCCAAGTTCTCCCCTTCTCAGCGCCTGGCTTTGATAACTTTTACGAATCCTCCCCACCCAAAGGTTTTCGTGGTGTTGGATCCTGAGGGTAGCTACGCGATCGAAAGTCTGCCGTGGCTACCCAAGAAGTTTAGATCTGAGGCTCGAGGCCTGATCGCCGATCATCAAGCAGGCAATTAAGATTAATGAGTACATATCAGTGGCCGCTCCGTTTTGTTGCGGGCGGCAACGCTAAGCTAGCTGCGGACGTTATCACGTTCTCACTACCTGCGGGGTATTCTTGCCCCTGTGCTAAGGATTGTCTGGCGAAAGCTGACATCGACACTGGAAGGATCGTAGACGGTCCGGACTCGAAGTTTCGCTGTTACGCAGCGTCGACCGAGGCCTACGCCAGTAATGTACGCAAGTCGCGGCACGCTAACATGAAAGTCCTGGTCGGTGCTCGTACCACCGATAGGATGAAGGAAGTTCTGCTGGAAAGTATGGACTCGAGATGGCGCACCGTGCGCGTGCACGCGTCGGGAGACTTCTTCAGTCAGGTGTATTTCAACGCCTGGATGGAGGCTGCTAAGGAGCGGCCCGAAACCCTTTTCTACGGATACACCAAGAGCCTCAGGTTCTGGGCGCAGTATCTGTACAAGGACATGAATGAATGGCCGGACAATTTCAAGTTGACCGCCAGTCACGGAGGTCGCGAAGATCATCTGATACCCCGCTACGGATTCCCCACATCCTACGTTGTAGGACACCCGGAGGAGGCTGAGGCGATGGGTCTCGAGATTGATCATGACGATTCACGCGCGATGAAGGCCGAGGGCGACTTCGCCCTGCTCCTTCACAACACCCAACCGGCCGGCAGCGATGCTGCAAAGAAGGTTTTACGGATGCGCCGTGAGAAGGTAAAGTTCGAGTATTCCAAGAAGAAATGAGATACACAAGACACATCAAAGAATATCGGACCTGTATGGGGCATGTCGAAACCGGCATCTGCGAACAGGGGGCTGTCATCACCCCAGAGGTGAAAGCCATCCTTAAACAGGATGGAGGTGAGGTAGTCCTCAACACTGTTGACGAAGACGCCCCGCTTTACGCGTTCGAGCTGGCGGAGGAGGATAGCTTCTCTATCAGAGTATTGCGAACGGCCGTCGAGCTCAATGCTTTGGCGAGGATCCATCTGAATGAGGACGACCCCGAATTACCATACAAGGCCGGCGAGCCTATCGTAGGGAAAGTTCCTAAAGCTGGAGGAGGCTTTCGTCATTACTCAATCCACTACCAAGGCACAGCGTCGTTCAGATCGACGCTGAATCTTCCTGAAAAGGAGGAGGCTTGATATGAACGATAAGGAAATTGAAAACGCTTTGAGCGAGCAGGACCGTATGGAGCTGGCTTCCTTCCGAAAGGATATCAAGGAGGCGGAGAAAGCGGAGATGGTCGAGTTTATCGGCGAGCGGAAGGAAACTTCTGGCCGGCTGCAACTGTTCCAGGAGAACGGACCCCGCCAGGGCGTCGTGTTCAAGACCTACGGGTTCCTGGATGATGAGGCAGTCCGCCTCGCTAAAAAGCACCTGGAAGGGTTGCTTGATGCTGGAGGTGACGATGAGTGATCTCCCAGAGAAGGAACCGGAAGCAGCTGAGGTGCTGGCCTACCAGCTCATGCTCCACGTGCTGGCGGACTCCCCCAGCTGGGATACCGACAACAACCCGGTAGCTCAATGGAAGGATGAAGGGCCAGACGGTCTGAGTTTCCGTAAACGATACCGCAAGAAGGCGCAGGAATTCCTGAATGAGCTGGACAGGTGCGGTCTCCGGGTGGCGAAGTCGTCATCGGTAAAGGTGACGAAGAGACTTCTGGAGATGCAGGAGATACCCGCGAGGTCGGCCTATACGTTGGATGAAATAAAACCACCGTCGGACGCCCCGCAATTACCAGGGTAAAACAGTCATATATCTTTGGTGAAGCTAGCAGCTGTCATTCAGTTGCGGTTCTCCCGCAGGCGGTTTGCGAACTGCCTGCGGGTTTTCTACTCTTTTACTTTCGGGCGTCTAAGTGCGTCCGCGATCGGAATCCCGATCACCCCAATAAGCCGCGGGGATAAGCGGCTCTGTTGGAGTAGACAATAGATGAATAAGCAAACCAACGTAGGCGCAGCGCTGAATCAGCTGCAGAAGAAATTGACCGCGGAGGAGCGGAAGACACAACGTATCATCAGACACCGGGCTGTGCTCGACGGTTTGGTCGCTCACCAGAACAAAAAGTTCACAGGCGACGCAAAGGGAAAGGACGCCGTAGTCCAGTTCCAAATCGTAGTCATCGAAGGACAACGACTGATTCCGAACCCGGAATCATTCGGTGTGTTTCAGAACTTCATCCATTACTTACGTCTGGAGGAGGCTCTCGCCCCTTCAGGAGATTCGGAGCAATGGCTCCCCCAGCACCCGCTGGTATCGGCGGCGGCGAAGGGGAATCTCCGGAACACGGACGGCTCGAAATTCTTTGAGCCTTACCCCAAGGACGTGGATGGTATGATCACGATCCGAAGGTCAGACGAGACGACGGTCATCCACGAGGATGACCTTGCGGGTAGCCTGGAGCAGATCCAGGACATCCGTCGACAGTTGTCGATGGAGTTGGCGAAGACGAAGGACGCCGGGTTGGAAACGGCCACCTCGGCTACGTTCGCTGCGGCGGCCATCCCCTTCTGCCCCCAGCATGTCATCAAGCGGAAGAAGCCTGAGGATATCACGTGGAAGGATACGACGGCAATCTACGTCATCCCAGATGACGTGAAGACCGAAGACGTGATGGTGTATTGCATTACCGTAACGGCTGACGGATCTACATGTTATCATGTGGAGGCCCCTGAGGTCTTCCAGGGGAACAAGCGTCTGCAGCGGTGGCGCACAATCGCCTGCAAGCCCGACCTACCGATCCTGAACAAGCCGAGTGCCGCTCTCGTGAGCTGGATGCAACTGTTCTTCCGCGGTCTCGAAACCACGGTCGAGCCCTACTTCCCGCAGGACCTTCAGGGGTCCTACGCCCGCTATCTGGCATCCCCGCTGGGGACGGCCACGGACTTGCAGGAAGATAGCCACCGGGTTATTGCCACCAAGGCTCGCGCCTTGGATGAGGTGCTCGGCAAGGTGATCGAAGAGCCCGCCGAGGAAGTCCCAGAGCGGGTGTTCGACTCCCCACTAGGACAAACCTACGAAGCTCCGACCGACACGGGCTTCGAAGAGGAGGCAGCTCCACCAGACCCTGAACCAGAGGAGGTGGACGCAGAAGCCCCTGACTGGCAATCGGGTATCATGCAGGCCTTTACCGAGGCGTAACCCAAACAGAAGAAAAGTTGGGGCGATCCTTCGGGGTCGCCCCAGCGGCTCTTTTTTTACCTATCATGTCTTTCGTTGACTATCTGCGGAGTTCACCGCAATATCGTTTTAGCGTATGGAGTTTTCGCCAGTTAAATCTGCCTCAAGTAAGCAGGTGGTTGGACACATCATTGAGAAGATACGACAGGAAGATCCTTCGTATTGGCCTTATGGCGTCTCGGTGGGTCACCACGATGGGGGTTTGTTTCTCGTTCGCGAGGCCAGCTCAAAGGAGCCGATCGGATTTACCGGCTGGCAGCGGCGGAACGACGGCCTGAAGAAAGTAGCTTATTACTCGATCGGTATCCTACCTCAGCACCGTAAAAAAGGATTCGCCAAGGAGGCGGTCGCTATCCTACGGGAGAAGCTGGCCGGCGAGGTGGACGAGTTCAGGGCGTTCATCATGCCGCACAATCAGGCATCAATCAACCTCGCCAACAAACTTGACATCCCGGTGGAGCTTGAGAAATCCGCGAACCCAGTGACCAAAGCCCTTACCTCCAGGCTTGCTAGGAGCTTAACTGGATCGGCTATCGGAGCTGGTATGGGTGTTGGTATGTATGGTACCGACGGCGCCTGGAGGGACGATCCCCTCGCGACGGGAGTGGGGGTGGGTGCTAATGCCTTGCTGGGCACCTACGTTGGACGTCTACCTATGGGACAACCCGCATCGATGCTTAAGACGATGGGTGCGCTGGGGACGTCAGCAGGTCTGAACGCCTCTCTCCACTCCAACAAAGCGCTGGACGGTTTCAATAAGACGATGGGTCAGGTGGAGTTCGCAGCCGACAACATGGTGAAGGATCTGGAGAATGTGAAGCGGAATGAGACACTGGCAAAGGTGAACGAATATGTGAAGGGGCACATCCCACAGCTTGTTTGGGGTGGGCTTGCCGCCTCGGCCGCATTTCCTATAGCGTCCTCAATCTACAATTACTCTAAGGCGAAGCGAACCAACGCACTCAACGATCTTACGGATCAGCTCAAGGCGCAGGAGGACGCCAAGACCGAGGAACAGCGTGAAACGGAGACGATGCAGAAGGAGGCGATGATGAAGAAGCTATTGGCGAAGCTTCCCGCCTTGGCTGGTGTGGGGGGTGGTATTGCGGCCGGCCACGGCGTGAACAAGTATGTGTATCCCGAGGGCGAATACAGCAGCCAGGCGACAGCACTCGGCGAGATGTCTAATCTTCTATTCGGAGCTTTCGGTGGGGGCTCTCTCGGAGCTGCAATGCGGAAGGGCCTTGATCCTGCGCTTAAGGCCCGCTACTTGGCTCAAGGGATTCTCGGAGCACCGGCCGCTATGTCGGTGGGTACCTTAGGATCAAAGGTGCGGGATACTTTTGACAAGTCGCTTGATGTCTACTCCAATTCCCTCCCGGAGGTTACTCGGGCAGCAGCCAATTTGACGGATCCACTCTCCGGGGCAGCTGCGATTGGTAAATACGTGAAGGACAACAAGAACTGGATCGTGCCGGCTGCCTGGGCCTCGCACGTGATACCGCTGGCGATCTGGGGACATTCAGCATATTCTAAAGAGAAAGCCACGGAGAAAATGACGGATCAATTCATCGACAACCAGAAACGATACCTCGATGCGAACACGCCGACCGGTGTCCGGGACGAGCCTCACGAGGAGCCTACGTCCGAGGAGATGGATAAGGCAGCGTCAGGTCCGAAAGTCCCGCTTACAAAATGGCAGATCCTCTCGTCTTTGGCTGGTATGGTTGGTAATGCGGGGCTGTGGGATTACTACGTGTACGGGGGTAAGCCCCTTAGCGAAATGACGGCAGAGCGAGCTCTTGGTCTTGGTATCGGCGGCGTTACGGGTGGCTTCATGGGTAAGCACCTGAAGGATAGGCAATTTGCCCACGCAGGAGGGCACTTCCTCGCAACCCCTGCCGAACGACTCATCACTCTCGCGGCAAAGAACCAAAGCAATCAAATTGCAAATTCAGGGCTAGAAAAATCCCTACTGGAGCGTCAGGTCAATTCACCCTCCGAAAGTAGAAGCACCTCGATCGGCGACCTTGTAAAAAACAACCCAGGCACGACAGCGCTGCTCGCAGCTCTGGGAGTTGGAGGGCTCGGCTACCTGGGACACCGGGCTGTGAAGGCGCTCGAGAAGCCGCAGGAAATCGAGATCAACCAGCAACCTAGTCCCGGTCAGCTTAAGATCACTCTCCCCACCAGAGACCCGAACGACAACGAGACACAGGTGATCCTTCCGCTGGATGCCGCGTCGACCGTAAACCTTTCCAAATCCCTACAAGATACAATCGGACGAGACGCTCGCCGTAAGCTTCGTGGAGGTGCGCGAGAGCGCGTGCGTCGTCGCCCACCTGAGCCTAAAGCATTCGAGGACCACGATGAAGAGGCGGAAGATAAAGTAATTCACTTCGATAAAGCTGCGAGTATGGGACGTGTCGCAGATCTCCTCAGCAAATTACCAGCATGACACCTCCTAAAATTTCTCCAGGTGGGGCGGCTCCAGGCGCGGGGACAGGTTCTATACCGACTCCGAGTCCAGCTTCGAAGACCATCCAGCCGGTGGCTCCCTACACCATAGGACAAGCGGCGGAAGAGACTGCCGAGGCTCCGACGGAAGGTCCGCCTCCCGAGCTTCAAGCAGCGCAAGGCGAAGCTGCGCAAAGTCAGGGAGAGGTGGAGACCCTAAAGAGCGAGCTTGAAACCACCAAACAGCAGTACGCGGACAAGGAGCAGAGTGAGTCAAGGCGGGTTGCTGTAGAGACAGCTATTGCACCGGTTCGCCGCCAGACAGAACATCAGATGGCTAAGGCGACAGAGAACCTGGATCGCGTCCGGGCGAGTAAGCCAACGCGGCGCGGAGCCATTTACAAAATCGCAGCACTCTTGGAAAAGAGTTCGGGTATAATCGAACCACCCACACCATTTACAGGACCTCAGAAAACACGGGGTGGTGCTCAGCGACCTAGCCCGCAGGCCTCGCCGTCTTCGGCGTATGCAGGTCCTAAAGTTCGGGGTGGTGCTCAGCGACCTAGCCCGCAGGCCTCACCCACACCAGCCTCTCCGTATTCAGGACCTCAGAAAACACGGGGAGGCGCGCAAAGCCCCAAGTATCAGGCGGCTTCGGACGTTCCTACCTATTCAAATCCTTGGAACTACAATGCCGAGCCTGACCCGGTGAAGAAGCAACAGATGTATGAGCAGGCGACAGCTCAGTCTCAACAGGAGTCGCAGATGCGTGACCGTACGCTGCAGGAGAAATACTGGTCGACGATGGCTAGTCCAGCCTGGTTGGATCGTATCACCGGGTTGAATGATGTAACCCACGCGATGTCAGTTCCCACGCCGCTGGATCCGACCGCGGCACGTGTGCAGGACGCGAAGACGAATGCGTTGGTCGCGAAGCATACCGGAGACACTGCTACAGAGACACTCGACAAGGCGATGGCGGAAGCTTACGGCAGCCGTAGTAAGCACCAGGAGGGAGCTATCGCGCAACATGAGGCTCGTATGGCGGCGATGAGAAAGGAGCGGGTAGAAGATGGTCTGGATCCGGATGGAAAAACTCCACAAGGGGCATGGGAGGCAACGAAGCACTTCTTCAACATGCCGATCGAGAAGGGTAACGACATGGTAGGGAACTTTGTCTCCGACGGAGTCGAGCAGTTTTTAGGCGCAGGCGCAGCCGCGGATGACTTGCAAATGGCGGCTTACCACCGCCGAGAGGCTGACCGAGCGGCGGGTAGGAAACCTAGTATCTTCAGGGGCTATCACAAGGTCGACTCGGGACTCTATGGTGACTTGGCCAGAAACTCAGTAGGGGCGGCGTTACGTCCTGCGGCTGCGCTCACCGCGCTAAATCCTGTAGGCTTAGGTATTCGAGGTACGACAGCAGCACTAGGATCGAAGGCTGCCCCAGGCGTCCTTAAACGTGTCTGGGGTGGAGGAAGTAACGCTATTACGGCTAACTGGTTAGGGACGAATCGTCAGAAGGCGCAAGCCCAGGTAGATGAAGCGAATGCTGCGGCCCAGGCTGAAGCCCAGGCTAAGGAGGAGGCGGCGCAATCCGTTTCGCCTGAAGCGACTCCATCTACAGCATCCCAGCCGATGGACTTCAATTCCCTCATGCAGGCGTTGATTCCGTTTCTCGGTATGAACAATCAATACGGAGGCAACAATGGTTACGGCCAAGGCGGTGGTGATTTCTCAGGACAGTTCATCGAACTCATGCGCCAGCTCGGAAACCAAAGTCGATCCCAATGACTCCGCATCAAATAGCTCTCTACTCCCCACTGGTTAAGTCGGCTAACATCGGCACGTCCGTGATGGGTCCGCTGTCTACGATAGTGGGGGACGCAGCGAAGACCCCGACCCCGAAACCACCGAAACCGGATCACCCATTCAAGCAACTCCCGTCCATGAATAACCACGTGAACATGCGTCAGTCCAAGGGCTACGCCATGCCGGGGGTCATGGATTACGGGGCGGATTATATGAAGCTTCACTCGGTCGGAGGTTTCCCCGGGGCGGTATCTCAGATTGCTCGATGGGCAATGCCTCCTCGATCATTGGCTAACCGACCGCCTTTTAATCCGTTTGGAGGTTTCGACATGAATAACCCGATCAATCGGTTCTATGCCGCCGGCGGCCGTGCGGGCGTCCAGGCGTTGCAGAATCGCTACGCCCCTCAGCAAGCTTATGGTGGCGGGAGCTCAGGTTTGTGGCAAGCTCTCCCAGCGCTACTTCAGATGCTAGGTTGATATGGGACAATACGGAATTAAGGACGGGGCGATCTCCGCGATCGAAGATGACGAGGCCGAGTTCGAGTTCTCGTCCCCGAACTCGTTCTTCGGTTCCAACGTGAACTTGATTCCGATGCAGAACGCGGTGCAGGGTCCGCGGCTCTTCTACGGCGCTCGATTCTTCAATCAGGCACTACCTCTGGCTAAGCCGGAAGCGCCACTCGTCCAGAGCGCGGTCGACAACGACCCGGACGGAGCATCGTTCGATGATCGCTATGGTCGCCGAGCCGGCGCGAGGTTTGCTGACGAGGACGGGACGATCCTGTCCGTGAAGGATAGTAAGATCACTTACCGGAATGCCGCGGGTGAGAAGAAGGACATTGAGCTCTACCACAATTTCCCGTTCAATCGCAAGACGGCCCTCCACCAACGGTCCGTCGTTCAGCCCGGGACAAAGATCACGAAAGGTCAGATCCTGGCCGCATCCAACTACACCGACGACAAAGGCACGTTGGCGCTCGGCACGAACGCGCGAGTAGGTGTGGTCCCATATCAGGGATTCTCGATGGATGATGCGATCGTCGTCTCCGAAAGCTTCCGCCACCGGCTGGCGTCACAACACAGCTACATGACCGAGCAGGAGTTCGATCAGGATGTGAAAGGTGGGAAGTCTCATTTCCACGCGTTATTTCCAACGACCTTCAAGAAGGATCAGCTCGAACTGCTGGACGACGAGGGCGTGATTCGAGAGGGTATGAAAGTCAATCCGGGTGACCCGCTTGTCTTGGCTACCAAACCACGTGTCATTTCCAGTTCGTCAGCGCAACTGGGGCGTCTCAGTCGGGCGATGCAGCAGACTCGCGGTGACGCCAGCAAGACGTGGACGGGGGAACACGCAGGTGTCGTTACCGATGTCGCACGCACGCGGAACGGCGTGAAGGTCGTGGTCGCATCGACCGTCCCAGGTCAGAAGGGCGACAAAATTGTCTTCAGATCGGGCCAGAAGGGGGTCATCTCGAAGATCATTCCGGACGATCACATGCCCAGGACAATGGACGGACAGCCGCTCGAGGTCTTGCTCAATCCTCTGGGCATACCATCCCGGGCAAATGATTCAATCCTGTATGAGCTGCTCCTCGGTAAGATAGCAGCGAAGGGCGGGAAAGCCTACAAGCTGCCGACCTTCAACAAGAAGGATGAGAACTGGTATGACTTCGTCGAGCAGCAGCTGAAAGAAGCGGGCGTGGATCCGAAGGACGAGGTCTTCGATCCGCTACTGAACAAGAAGCTGGAGAATCCAATCACCACCGGTGTGGGGCATATCCTTAAGCTACACCACACATCAGAGAGTAAGGCGTCCTCTCGCGGGCAGGGTGGTTATTCTTCCGAGGAGCTGCCCCTAAAGGGCGGCGGCGACGGAGCGGGAGCGAAGCGGCTTTCAGGGCTGGAGGTGCATGGTCTGCTTTCGGCCGGAGCCTATGCGACGCTGCGTGAAGGTGCGACGCTACGAGGTCAGCGGAATGACGAATACTGGAGAGCCATCCGGCAGGGCCACAAACCCAAGGAACCAGGTAAACCTTTTGTATGGGATAAGTTCAAGGCGTTGCTGCTCGGAGCTGGTCTCGAGGCGAAGGATGTAGGCGATGGCAACCTTCGCCTCGGACCTTTCACTGACCGGAGTCTGGGTGCGCGCAATCCGATCGAGGTTAAGAACGGCGAGATCGTTAATCTCAAGACGCAGCAGCTCCGGGAGGGTGGGCTGTTCGATAAGCAGCTCACGGGCACAAACCAGTGGGGGCAGATCACACTCGACGAAGCGATCCCCAACCCGGCTTTCGAAGATTCGATTCGCCGCATCCTCGGCTTGAAGCGGAAAGACCTAATGGCCATTCTTGATGGTACAATGGATTTACCGGAGCATTTGAGATGACACCGAGAACAAAAGAACCCAGCGTAAAGCGTGATTCCTCTATTTCAAAGCCGGAGCCTTGGAAGCCCGCAGGTATTATGCCTTGGTCTAGTAAGATTAAGAATCCTGGACTGCTCTCGAATCAGGAAGCCGCAAAGGCACACCCGCTGAATCGTAGCGTAGGTGTAGAGAAGTCTAAGCAGTATCAGCATCGTTGGGAGGATACGTATCACAATCAAGTCAAAGGAAGTCCTATCGCAGCTCCTTATGCTACAGAGACTCGACCAGGGTCCTCCAACTTTGGTGGTGCTATCCCTAGAATGTACACTTACGGAGGCTTGGGGTGGGAGTCTGGTGAGTTTAGCTACCCAAATCTAATCCCAGAAGAGGAGCCGAGTAATTTTGCCCGTCAAGACTTTGTCTCTTTGGCGAACCGCCTACGCCCAGAGAATTTCTCGATCCGTAACGCAGATGAAGGTTCGGCCTACGCTTACGCGCAAGGCAATCCAGCCTTTGCAGGTTCTATGCATATCCAACCCGACGGAAGTACGGATAGGAATACAGCCGCTCACGAGCTTGAGCACACAATGCAATACAGACATCCGATGCGATACGTTTTAGGACCTTTGTCGAATCCTATTTTAGGAGAGAGGACTAAGTTTGATGACACGAGTATCGCCGAGATACCGGCCGTTATCGCAGGGACAGCGGCCGAGGCTAGAGAGCTGATGAAAAACCCGGAAATCTCTGAAGTTAGAAAACAGCAATATCAGAATAAAGTTTGGCAAATACCTAACTCCGAGAACGAAGGATACTCGCATAAAGGTTTGACAGCCAAGACCATGGCCAATCTAGCTTCGAGACACATGTGGGGCGAGGACCCGCATACTGGAGAAAGGGTTGCGCCCCCAAGATCGGTTACGGATCTACTGTCCACTCCGGAAGGTCGAAATTATTTAGCACTACTGAACAGAAAATATCCAGAGACTGAAATTCAGAAACAGGTGCGAGCTCGTCAAGATCACGAAGCGTCGCAAAGGCGGCAGTGGTTGCTGGAGCACGCTTATCAGTTCAGGCAGGCTGGGATGGTTGACTGGGCGGAGCGGGCGGAGCAGGATGCGAAATCCTTACTTCGAAAAGAAGGATCACACACTGGAGGGCTTTCCAAGCTTGCGCCGGCCCTGGTTTCAACGCAGAATAATCCCAGC
>Ga0075110_1000476_pt1 | contig 19716 bp, 25 predicted proteins | sample AntAceMetag02UK8_FD_69799 | JGI IMG/M metagenome (GOLD analysis project Ga0075110, IMG submission 69799) | Saline lake microbial communities from Ace Lake, Antarctica - Antarctic Ace Lake Metagenome 02UK8 | ecosystem: Environmental > Aquatic > Non-marine Saline and Alkaline > Saline | place... | reverse complement strand
TCAAGCTCGCTGCGGCGGTACTGACGATTGTGCCGATTATCGGGATTGCTTTTTTCTTAGTGTTTCGCTTACTGCGACCGCTGTTTACCGCTAGCCGCGAAATCATCGACACCCTCAACGGCGTGATTAGTGAAACTATCATTGGCGCTGCGCTCATTCGCACTCTCAACTCGGTGGTGCCGGAGCACGATAAATTTGCGGTGGCAAACGAGCGCTCCAAAGACATCGGGCTCAGGATCCTGGGTCTTTTTTCTATTCTCGTGCCACTGATTACGCTGGTGGCGAGTATCGCGACGCTAATCGTGGTGGTGCTGGGTGGGTACTATGTGATTTTGGGAGAGATGACACTCGGCTCGTTTGTGGCGTTCAACAGTTACATTGGCATTCTCATTTTTCCGATTATCACGCAAACAATGGGGTCAACAATGGGGTCAGGTACCTTTTATGTTAGTATAGACAGATGGCTAGGATACCAAGAGTTGATATTGGAGGTGAAATCTACCATGTTATCAATCGTGCAAATGCCCGATTACCAATTTTTTTCAAGGAAAAAGACTATCAGCTGTTTGAAACAATTTTAGTGGAGGCTGTTATAAAATATGATATGCGCTTATTGGCGTACTGTGTCATGCCAAATCACTTTCACTTAGTGTTGTATCCTAAAAAGGATGGTGACTTACAGAAGTTCATGCAATGGCTCACCCTTACTCATACCCAGCGTTGGCACGTGCAAAATAAAACAATTGGTAATGGTCATTTATACCAAGGTCGATATAAGTCATTTTTAATTCAAAAAAGTCTGCATCTTTTAACAGTCATTCGTTACATTGAAAGGAATCCACTACGCGCAAAAATAGTTAAAAATATTGCTAATTGGAAATTCTCCAGTTACTACCAAAGGCACCAGAAACTGTCGGACACATTACTGGCACTGTGGCCAATTGCAACTCCCGCAGATTACAAATCCTTTGTTCAAGAACCGCTCACTGCAGGTGAATTAGAAGCTGCTCGTTATTCTGTTAACAAAGGTAAGCCGTTTGGGAATGATCTCTGGAGCGATGCTATGATTGATAAGTATAAATTGTCTGGTACGGTTAGGGAAAGGGGAAGACCTAAGAAAGGTACCTGACCCCATTCTCTGCGAACCATAAGGACTCTATTCTCTTGATTAAATAGTAGAACTTTCACTCCAGTCGTCTTTGGTCTGGTAACAAACCAGTACATTTTATTTAGTGTAAGTATCGATTGAGCTAGGAGGGTGTTTCTCGTTTTGTTCGACATACTCTCATTGTACCAAAACAGGGAGTAATGGGGAGGTGTCCGTTATTATCTGGGTTTCTGTGTCATAAATCACACCACAGCTTTTCTATTTATATTGGACGCCTCCCCAGTTACCCTAAAATTTAAGAACGCGCCTTACTTACTAGATAATGAGAAGTTGTTGCTATACTATGTCAACATAGAAGTATTCTATTATTAAGTTATAATGGATTTGTGATTAAGGAGGTATATATAAAGAATTTCAAGAGTATATCTGACGAAACTGTCAAACTAGATGAGTTTTCTATTATCGTAGGTAAAAACGGAGCAGGAAAGAGTAATTTTATCCAAGCTGTGTCTTTGTTGCGCGATGTGGTTGTAGGAGATGATGTGTGGGAGGCTGCCAAGAATTATATCTTGACTCCAAGAGAAATTTTTAACAGGAGTGGCGTTTTAAATGATTGTGAAATAGGTGTCTTAGTGAAAAATGGAGACGACAACCACTATGAGTTTTTATTGACTATCGGTTTGGAAGAGAAGGCTTCTGGAACGTCGAAATTAATAGTTAAGAGAGAAGTCCTAACGTTAATTAAGTCCAATAATGAAAGAGTTCCTGTTTTCGAAAGAAACGGTTCAGATATTTTTGATAAGGACGGTTTACCCGTTTTGATTGCTGTTGATAGTGGTTTAACTGCTGTTTCGCTTTATAAAAATGAATATGCTAATAAAGTAAAAAGCCTTTTTAAATCAACACATTTACCAATTAATGAAATTGTAAGCTCAGTTCAAATTGTCGATACTACACCCATAGCAGATAAGGTCGCACGGTTAGTTGTAAGTTTGAAGAAAGATGCTGATAAATACGAGCGCTTTTTAAAATTTTCGACAGAACTGATGCCTTGGCTATCTTCATTTGTTGATATGGCAGTAAGCTTAGAGGAGAGTGTTATAAGCGATGCGGCAGACGCAGAATATTTAATTGTATTTGAAGAGAAGAATTTAAAGGGCAGGCTTTCTATGAAAGCAATTTCACACGGTGATATTAAAACTTTATATTACATTGCAGCTGCAGTCTTAAGCGATAAAGGAACGGTTTTCTTTTTCGAAGAAATTGAAAACGGAATGCATCCTGAAAGAGTGGCTAACCTCGTTAAATTCTTGGAGAGAATTTCCTATAGAGAAGATAAACAATTTGTGTTTACTACACATAGCACAAGAATTATTAACTGTACCAGTCCAGAGAATGTAATTTTTGTTTCCAAGAAGGATTACGGTTCCCGTTTTGTCAATCTCAGTGAAGGAGAAGATATTGCAAAGATAAAAGAAATACTTAATTCTGGTGGAGAATTGTTTGAGTTACTGTCGTCAAAAGCATAGGTATGTTAATTGGAATTTTGTATGAAGGGGAACTAGATATAAAACCTATTTCGCGCTTAGTAGAAAGGCTAGCCGATGAATGCGGTATTCAAGAGGTGATTGATTTTTCTGCTTATCCAGCTAGTGGACAAACTTTGCCAAAGTTTTTACCTGCGGCACTGAAATTTAAGCAAGAAAATGTGGATATTTTTATCACTCACATCGATACAGACGGCGATAGTTCTCGAAAAAAAACTTTTGACACTTTAGTAAAAACGCATGAGTCTGTAGTTTTGGGTATGGAATGCGTTGCGCTTATGGCGGACCCTCATTTTGAGAATTTTTATTTTAGAGAGGAGGCTGCAATCAAGCGTCTATTTGGTATTGATGGAGGGGATTCCTTGTCTCAATTTGGTGATACACCTAAAAATATACTTGAAAACCTTATTAAAAAGTGTATACCTGATCAATTTGAGTTTAAGAAAAACAGCGTAATTTATGAACATTTGATGAGCAACTTAGATTTAAGTGTCCTCGCTCAACGAGATGATGGCTATCGCGATTTTAGGCAAGAGATTATTAAAGCTTTTAACGTTTGCCGTTAAAATAAAATCAATACCTAATCCAATAGACACTCTATTGGTATGGTCTACATAATCCCACGGTAAATGAGGTCAGCCACCATTAATTCTTGAGACACTACCTCTCAGAAGCTAACCTGCTATAATCCACTTATGGATAAGGACTTTATTTTAGTATCTATTGCTGGGTTGGCTGTCTTGCTCACGTTGGTGTTTGTGGCGCAGTCTTATTTCAAGGGTGGAGGCGGTAACGCTGTGGTTGAGGAAATGGCTGTGGTTCCAGGTAGGGTTGCTACTACGTCACTCGCTACAGTCGAGGAGACAGTCCCTGGCGAAGTTGCTGTCGCAACACCCTCAGAGGCCGAGGCTGTCGTTCCGGTTGCTCCGGTACCGGTCGTACCAGAGTGCGTCATCATTGATGACTTTTCCAAAGGATCTTCGCGGCTGTCGTGGTTTGCGGTGAATGATGGGGTGATGGGAGGACTTTCTGCTGGAGCGGTTTCGCTGGCCCCGAATGCTCTGGTGCACGCTGGGGTGATCAATACTAATGGCGGTGGGTTTTCGTCGGTGCGAGCTGGGCTGCCAGCCAATGCTTTGGTTGGGTACACTCGGCTGCACATCCGCCTGAATACCTTTGGTCGCCAGTACGCGGTTAATTTTGGCGATAATCGGTACCGGAATGTCTCTCATCGGGCACTGCTGCCGGCTAGTCCAGGGGATACGTGGCAGGAAGTATTTATTGATTTTGACCAAACGGTACCAACCCGGATTGGGTTCCAGGTAGACGCTGAGCCGTTTGCCGCCAGCGCCATCAACGAGCTGAGCCTGATACTAGCCGACGGAGCCGATGGCCCGTTTAGGATGGAGGTGGCTTGGATTAAGGCCTGTTTGTAGGGATACGCTTTGGCTGGACCATGCCTAGATTGAACTAACATATTTTATGTTGTACACTATTATCAATGAAATCAACTATCCAATTCTATATTTCGCATAACTCTGAAGGATATACCGCCGAGGGCGCAGGGCTTGGTATCGTGACGCAAGCTGACAGTCTTGATCTGCTTATGACCAATATTCAAGAAGCAGTCCAACTGCACTTTGAGGGTGAATCAGTAGCAGACTTGGGATTTACCCGCGTGCCAGCGATTATGGTTAACTACGAACTGACCGAGCCAGCCCATGCCTAAACTCAAGCAATTAAGCGGCGCTGATGCCGTTAAAATCTTGCAGTCATTTGGGTTTGTAGTGGTTGCGCAAAAAGGTAGCCATATAAAATTAGTCAGGCGAACAGTTGCCAGCAAAGAAGTGCTCACAATTCCAAATCATAAGAATCTAAAAACTGGCACCACCAAAGCCATTTTTAATCAGGTCGCGAAATATATTCCAACTACTGAGCTACAAAAAGAGTTTTACCACGAGTAACACCAATCAATTGCAACTAACGTAATATGTGAACTCAGTTTGATACTAGCCGACGGAGCCGATGGTCCGTTTAGGATGGAGGTGGCTTGGACCAAGGCTTGTTTGTAGCTCCAGCGGGCCTGCCTGGGGAATGCTGCCTGCCCTCGAACCATACCTGTAGACATCTTGGGTGAAAGGTGTAGAGTAAATTATTGCTAGATAACTTTTACGGTATGAATAAAATTACAGCGTTGTTGGGGGTAGTACTGGTTTTGGTGAGTGCGGGGTTTGTTTATTATTTTGTGACGCTGCCAGAAGCACCGGTAGTGACCGTGTACCAGGAGGAAACATTTGTGTTTGTTGATGGTACTGGTGGCGAGCTAACTGTGCAGTACGATGAGTCGGCTGAGTTGGCGCTCGTGACGTTTGCTGACACTGAGTACGAACTGCTGCAGGTTGCAGCTGGTACGGGGACGCGGTACGAGAGCAGCAACGGGATGGTGGTATTTACTGAGCAACTGGGTGAAGCTCGACTAGAAGTCGCGGGTGAGCTCGTGGCAGTTGGCGTGTTACCAGAAACTGTTCCGCTTGATGAAGGTGTTATCGGGACGGTCACAGATCTGCAGCCGGTGGTGCTAGACGGGATTGCCGTGGTCGATGTGCCAGTGCTGGGTCAGCGTTGCGTTGATAGTGCAACGGTTGACTGTGCTGCCCTTGAAGCCGCCACTCGTCAATAATAACGATTTACTCTACCCGCAGTGCGCCCGGCAAGCGGCGGGTGAACGATGATTTGGTGGCCGGTTGTGACAGTTATAGTTAATAACTCATCGGTCAGAAATTAAACAGTTCAGCCAGTTCAACCAGGAAAGATTCTCGATTTGATTGCGGTTGGTCTGCTTCGTGGGGTCATGCTTGGGCTGTGTCCGCGCAGCCGATGGTTCTTGCTGTGCTACTGCGGTCTGGTCGCCCGCGATTAATTTGTCTAGTTCGCCTCGGTCGAGCCACACGCCACGGCAGGTAGGGCAGTAATCGATTTCGATATTGGTGCGCTCGGTAACAACTAAAACGGTTTGATCAATTGGGCACAACATAGTGAGTGAGTTAGTGAGCGGGGTAATGATATACAACGGAACGTGGTCCTACTAGTAATTAGTATACTCTGCATTGGGAGTTTTATTTCACTTGGTAATCAGGTCTAGCGGTCTTGCAGCAGTAAACACCTGACAGTTGTAGTCTATACCCCCTGGGGGTATACTAGTACCACTGTGAACCAAACCCTCAAAACCAAAATTAGCCGCCAGCTCAAAGTCATTGAGGGGCAGGTTCGTGGTCTGCAAAAAATGGTCGCTGAGGATAAGTACTGCATTGACGTGATTACTCAAACCTCAGCTATCCGTAACTCACTTGGTTCGGTGGAGGAGAAAGTGCTTGAGAACCACCTCAGTACCTGTGTGGTCACACAAATGAAGGGCCAGAACCAGGCGGTTGCAGTCAAAGAAATATTAGCAGTCTATAAACTCGCTAAGCGAAAGTAGTATGTCAAATATAAAACACGCTAGTCTCTACCGGATGGTGATGCCCGGGCATACGTGCCCATATGGTTTGAAGTCGCTGTATCTATTAAAGAAGCATGGCTACAAAGTCACGGACAACCATCTGACCACGCGCGCCGAAACCGACGCGTTTAAAGCCGAGTACGAGGTTGAGACCACACCGCAGGCATTTATTGGTGTGCAACGAATTGGTGGACATACGCAGTTGCGGAAACATTTTGGTCAGAAAGTATTGGAGGCTGGTGACACGAGCTATAAACCAGTGTTAGCTATTTTTGGGGTTGGATTGTTGCTCGCAGTAGCAGTTGGTGTACTCACCAACTGGTCCACGGGGTATTTGATGGTAATTCCGCATTTTATCTCAATCACCATGGTGCTGCTGGCACTGATGAAGCTGCGAGACGTGGAAGGTTTTTCAACCATGTTTCTCAACTACGACGTGTTGGCTAAACGCTGGGTACCCTATGGCTACATCTACCCATACGCGGAACTAACTGCTGGTCTGCTGATGTTTGCCGGGGTACTTTCGTACCTATCAATTCCACTAGCGCTATTCATTGGCGGTATTGGTACGTGGTCAGTATTCAAAGCTGTCTACTTAGAAAAACGTGAACTAAAATGCGCGTGTGTGGGCGGTGACACCAACGTCCCGCTAGGGTTCGTGTCTTTGACTGAGAACTTGATGATGGTCGGGATGGCAGTGTGGATGCTTGCGATGACTGCACTATAAAATAATTAACTAAAACAATATGAAACAAAATACTATTTTAATCGCTATCATCGCTCTACTGGTTGGAGGAATCGGCGGGTACCTATTTCTTGGTAATGACACAGACGACTACGACCTGGCTGGGATGATGTCTGATCGGGCTGATCAAACAGAGCCGGGCGATATGGCCGGTATGCATATGATGACTGATGGCACGATGATGAGAAACGACGGTGGTGCAATGGGCAACATGAATGGCATGGATCACTCAATGATGATGGTTAACAGTGAACGAGAATTCGTAACCGGCATGATTCCGCACCACCAAGAGGCAGTTGATACAGCGCAAGAGGTGCTAGCACGCGGTGGCTCAACGGCCGAAATCCGTACCCTGGCGACCGAGATTATCGCGGCCCAAGAAACCGAGATTGCAATGCTTATGCAGTGGCACCTGGCATGGTACGGCGAAGAGTATGTCGCGGATGGCTCCTACCAACCAATGATGCGTGATCTGTCGCAGCTCTCAGGCGCAGCCCTCGATCAGCGATTCCTCGAAGACATGATCCCTCACCATATGGGAGCCATTATGATGGCGCAAAGCGTGCGACCATACATTACACAGCCAGAAGTGACAGCAATGGCCGATGCAATCATGACAACACAAACCGCTGAAATACAGTTGATGCAGGAGTTGCTCTCAGGACTGTAGGGTTACTACCAAACCAAAACACCGCACGGATTGTGCGGTGTTTTGGTTGGAACGCAGATTCCACGGGCTTTCCGTCCTTTATTACTCAGTGGTCACGCCGTCGAGTGTTCTTATTTTTTGTCGGTGGTTGGTACATTTTACGTAAAAAGTGAGTGAATTTCACTGTCTCCATTTACTATAGAATAGCCACACAAAGAAATTGAAAAGGAGTAACAGACTAGTCCATAGTACGTAGAATACCCACGGTGTAGATTGATCAGCTATTGGATCAATCTCCGTCGGAGCTACTTGGATATTGAATGTGGTTTCTGTAACCCGGGTAGATTCCTGTTGAAACCTAACGTATATTTCATATTCACCAGGCTCAATGAGTAAAAGGTTAAGGGCTGCTGGTCCAAAGTCAGGTTGATTTAAGTTTGATGAAAAATGCAGTTTGTCGTTTTTGATAATCTGCACCCAGAGGTCAGTGAATAAATCTTTAGAAGAGGTGGTGGCCGTAAGGGAGTAGAGTGCAAAATCGAATCGAGCGCGATCTCCTGCGGTTAAAATTTCTGGGGTGTAGCCAATATCTATCAAGAATCCACCTTTCTCTTCTTCGTATGATGTTCCACCAACGTGGGCAGTGACTAAGCTAGGGACTACTAGTAGCAGAAAACAAGCTAGTGCTATGCTCGTTTTTCGTACTGAATTGGTATTCGATAGCATTACGTGTGCTAATTTACCACCCGGGTGTCTTGAATTGGATTGTTAAGATAGGTCCATTCACCATGGGTATTAGCGTTCAGGGTAACCGTAATTCGATTGGGGCCGGTCTCAGAGAAGAATGAAGCTGGGACATACATCCACTCAGAATATTCACGTCCCACTTTTTCGTTGTTTACGTAGATGTGTGCATGGCCTTGGTTAGGGATTGGTTCGTCGTCTACCCGGTCCGGGGTAAATGTAAAATTACTAGTTTCAATTTTGACCGAGTATGCACCCATCATATCTCGTTTAGCCTCAACAATCTGTACACTCGGAATTGGTAACCGGTCCAATGCTGCAACTGGCTCAGGATTCATATTCATGCGGTGATTCATTGCCTCATCATCTGCAAGAGATGTCCCAACACGATTATTGGTGGTAGACATTTTCGCGGAATGGTTTTCGTAGCCCGGTAGAATATTGTATGCCCGTCCAAGATCGTTAGCGAAATAACCAATGGTTAAAGATACAAAAATAACGATTACCAGTGTTGTATATGAATGCATGAGAAGTGTTTTAAATCTCTTGAAACGTGGGAACTACTTCTACCGTTACCGTGCTCTCTCCGGGTAGTCCGTCAGTACAAGATATAGAAAATTGGGTTTTATTTTGCAGAGTCACCGTATCGCAGGCTAATATATTTGGATTCCCTGACAGGTTAGGGGAAAGAGTACAGCTGATGTGGTTGTCTGGGTTCCAGCATATCTCAACGGGGTCACCTTTGCGAACTAGATTCCTACTGGTGGTAATTGTAGGGGCCGCACAATCATTATCGTGCAGGTCTGAACAGCCACTGGCTGGGACGGCATAACCTCCCTCAATACCAGCCGGAGAGAGTGATGAGATGCCGATTTCTACCGAGGGTTGGGCTGGCATAAAAAGGCCGCTAAAGAATATAGTGATTGTAGCTAATAGTGCAGAAATTATTTCCATTGTCTAAAATTATATCACGACTTATTGTGATGAATTGGCAATGACGAGGTTTTTGTCGATGGTTGCCACAAATTCATCTCGCCCCTGTTTCCAGTATTGAGGGTTATTGCCAGGGTACACATCTCCCCAGTCATTAGGCGTTAACTTTGCAGCGGCTATTTTAGCTTTTAGAAAGTAAGCACTGGCATCTGGTTTGTTTCGTTCTGAATTTAATAGTGCTAGTCCGTACATATTGAGAACCCAAGGGTTCTCTGGATGTTGATTAAGAGTCTCTTCTAGTAGAGGCTTCATGTCAGTGTATTTACCCTGCATAAAGTACACCCAGGCAAGGTCCACTGCTGGCCACGGTGCATGATTTACAAAACGCATGTAGTGGATGAAATTAACCTCAGCCTCTTGCCAGGAATCCGCGTCATCTTGTCTCATTGCTTTAAAGGCGTGGGTTAGCCCTAACATGTAGAACGCTTTTGGAACTAGATCACCGTAGAGTTCTAGTTGCGTATTGAATTTATCTATTGCTTCGTCATTTCTACCCTCCAAAAAATCAATCCGTCCTAACTGATACCAAGCGAGTGGATGGGGAGCGAGTTCTAATGCTTGTCGGTAGTAGGATGCTGCTTGTGCTAGGTCATAAGAACCGTCAGCCGCATCACCGTGATTAAAATAATATTGACCTTTTTCGAATAACTCATCAGATGTCATTTGCGGGGTTTGCGACGATTCGGTAAACAATAATGAACCTGCCAGCAAACATACTAGCAATACTCCCATGATCACGTACAGGTAAGTTCGGTTTTTAGGTTTGATTAGAGTTAAAAACATAGTGTATTAGTAGTCAGTTATTATACCTATTCTCTGGCCTGTTTGTGAGTTGAGAACTTTGATGCAGGTTTCGGCGGATACAACATCTTGTTGGTAGCAAGTATCCCTAACAGCCTCTCGATTGAGTGGTGAACCATTAAGTCCTGCTAGTATCGAGATGACGCATTGTTGCTGATGCTGTGGATTGTCTTGATCTCCGTTTTCTTGACATAACATGATTGCTTTTTTGGGGTCGGTTTCATAGCTACCAATTTCATAACCAAGACCATTTACACATTGTAACTGGTGCGAGAGAATTTGTAATTTCGAACACTGCTCTTGCGTCCACTCTATTTGCTTTGATCGACCAAGGTCTTGCGACAAAGCCATGTACCACTGAGCGGACCAGAAAAAACAAGCCGTTTGACCATAGGTTGGAATTGTATAACAGGTAGTATCTTTCACCTCCTTATCAAATGATCGTAGCGGTGCATCTTTCCCCCAAATTGTTCTCAGGTTATATTCCATAAAAATCCCGCCAAAGCAGCCGTCGGCTACGTCTACGGTTCCTAATTCTTGGCACATGTCGAGGGCTTCAATTAAGCTGGTAGTGTCATATCCAAAGTCAGCCAAGATTCCGTGCCCAATACCGTGTTGGCAGTCGTATTCCGAATTTATACAAAACTCATTTAATTCAATCAATATAGTTGGACCATAATCAAGTATGGCAAAGGTTATTAATTCGTGGAAACAACCGTATGAAAAGTCATCATCACATACACTAATCCCTTCAAGTCCGACAGTTTCATATAATACTCCACCAAAATGATGGGCGACCTCATGTTTCTGTCCGGTGTCAAGGTTTCTGTAGTGCTCTTTAAAAGTGGTATAGGCGCTCTTGCCACCACTGTCTTCTATCTCTTTTTTCCAGTGGGAATCAAATTTGGCAACCTCTACTTTGTTTGTGGGATAGTTTTTACTGAGGATATTTGTAGTTTGATTATCAATAGAGTGGGTGGTGGCGGTCGCCAAGAAAAATGAGTAAAGCACTATACAGCTCGCCACCAGACCGCAGATAATTGGTAGAAGTGTCTTCCACATAACCTAAACTGGCTGACAATTAACGCCGTAATCACTGGAAAACGTTGCACAGAAATTGTCTCTATATAAGTCAGCTTCATTGTTTTTAAATACTTGATCTTGCAGGTTTACGAAGCACGCGTTTTTACTTTGAGGCTCAGTCACGACGCTGCAAAAATCAGCCGATATTTCATAGGGATGACTTCCACTCCGGTATAAATTGTATATCGCGTATTTTGCACAATAGGCTCGCGCTTCAGGATTTGGCGCGGTCTCACAGGCGTTCCATAGACTGGTCAATTTGCTGATGCTGATTGTTTCTACTAATCTAATATCTCGACCGAGGATAAAACCCAGGTATTCTTTAGCAAAACCTCCAAAACAAGTTTCTTGAAATTCTGCTGGGGCAGTCGTACAGTAATCCATTGCCGGGGCAAAATCTTTGAACGATGGAATGTCATTTGATGTTACAGCATCAAAAATGAATGGTGTGATGTACACGTAGCAGTAGTCACGATATGTATCAGGCATATAATCTGCCTGGCACATATATAGCGGATTTTTGGTGTCTAGGTATTGAGCGCCGTTTTTCTCCCAAACAACTGGGTTGTGAATCCCGCCCCGCATTTCCATAATCACTCCACCGATACACTCTTCAGCCTCTTGATACCCAAAAGCTTCGGTTCCAACCTGCTCACAGGCTTTGATTGCTTCAGGGAGATGATATTCACTATATGCTAGTACTCCATGACCAAAACCGTGGAAACACATGTTGTAGCCGTTATTACCCGTGACAGTGGCGCAAATATCATTGATTTCATCAAACACACTCGGCCCTTTGTCTAGTAGGGCCCCAATGACAATTGAGTGAGCACAAGCAAATCCGTTGGCGTCTGTGCAATGCTTGAGGCCGCTAATGCCTTGTTCATTATATAAATCTCCACCGACAAAATGTCCAATCAGATGCGAATCAACCCCTGGTGGCAATGTGCCCTCATTAAGAACTTGAAAAGCTACCACTGCACCATGTTCGTCCGCGATGTCTGCAAAAACCATTCGGACATCATCAAAACTTAAATGATTTTGCTGAAAGTAGTCATTGTAGTGCTCAATGAGTGTTATCTCGCGTACCGACGCACCGTTAACGTTCGCTATTACATTTTCCAGCGGTCCAGCTAAGAGAAATAGCGTACAGATTCCAATCGCAACTCCAGCAAGAACAACTAAAGCGGCGTATATGTGAGTTGGTTTCATTTCGGCAATTATACTACAGGTCTATTAGGGTCAGTAGGTCAAATGGATAGTTCAGAGTTCGTTAGATTATGTGAATGTTAAAAATAAGTTTATACTAATTTTGCCTATGTATTTTAACTTTTTCCACGATTTAACCAAAGAGTTGCAGATAAATCCGAAAGCTATGGAAGATTGGCCGTCTGACTGGAAGCAGACTCAATATAAAAAATATGGCGGAGCTAAAATTGTACCTCTACATCGAGCAGAAGATAAAAAATTAGACCATCCCATTTTCGAAATTATTGAGAATCGCGCAACGAGGCGTGATTTTCACGCAAGTGAGTTTGTGTCACACAGTGAGCTATCAACGCTTTTGCGATACAGTGTTGCACAAAAGAACACAGTAGTACCAGGAACTGATGGAATTTTTCAGCGTTACTACCCATCGGCAGGAGCGAGGTATCCACTTGAGGTATATATCTTAGTACATAAAACTAACGACACTAAGTTGCCTGTAGGTCTGTATCACTTTTCAGTTGAAACCTCGTCACTTGAATTACTCGATGAGAGAGATAATGGTGAATTGCTGTCGAAACTTGTACATGTAGATTGGGTCGAAAAGGGTTCAGTATTGATATGTATAACTTGTGTTTTTGAACGCACTATGGATAAATATGGATTGCGTGGATACAGATTTATTTTACAAGAAGTTGGTCATCTCAATAGTATTATTGGGCTAGTATGTGAGGTGTTGGATTTGTCAGTCGCTCAAATTGGTGCCACTGATGACAATTTAATTGAAACGTTTTTGGATATTGATGGTGCTACAGAATCGCTCTTATCAGTTAGTGCTTTAGGAAAACCCAATCATGCAACCAGTTAAAAAAAATCCTTATGGTGTAAATGCGCACGAAATGTCGACCTATATTCCTGATTACTCTCTTGAAGGAAATGATTTTTTAGAAAATATATATCCTGGTAGAGTCAAGTTGTTGAGAAGTATTCTCAAGACGTGTTTGCCTGACATGTTGTGGCAACAATTTATCGCCTGGCAAAACAATGACTTACAAATGGCTTTTTTTAAAGACCTGCAAGCAGTAACAGGTAAAAAAATTGAAGTGTTTGCGCGACCGGTAGCTAATTTCGCCCCCAAGTATACAGAGTTCAAACTTTTTTTTGACATCAATCAAGACGACGATAAGGTCCATAAAAATGTGTATGGGTTTGGTCAGTCTTTTTCTTCCTCGGGCGAAGCCCTCACAAAAGCCATTGGGGAATTTTTGGAAAGATACTTTTTGAGTGTTGACTGGGCAGGTGAGGTGCGTATCTCAACTAAGAAAAAGCTTGGCCGTTCAGCGGTGACACTAAAAAATATGCCTGGTTATCTAGAGTCTCAAAAAAAAGTAGAAAAAAACTTTGTGACTCGAAAGAATGCTGAAACTACCGAAATCGGTTGGATCAAAGCAGAACCATTGCTTGGATTTTTTAAAAAATATGTCCCATCTGAGAGAGTTTTTTGGATGCCTCCAGGAAGTTCAGACAACTTAGGTATCCTCAATCACTCGACTTCAAACGGAAATGCCGCACACTTTACCAAACAGAAGGCTGAGCTAGCAAGTCTATATGAGCTGATTGAGAGAGATGGTTTCATGTACTACTGGTTGTGCAAAATTGCACCTTACCAAATTGACGTAACCACCATCCGTAGTCCTGGTTTGGTTAGACAAAGGAAATTTTTAGAACGGTATAAACTTGAAGTTTCCTTTTTTGACATAACAACTGCACTCAATGTTCCGGCCGTTATGTGTATTGTTGTTGATATGAGTGTTACGGATGACCCAAAAATTTCTGTTGGAGCGTCTGCAGGATTTTCACTCGACAAGTTAATCGATGGTAGTTTTATGGAGGCGTTAGTTGTGCAAAGGCATCATGCTGCCAACCAGTCTAAAGACGTTACGTTTTCAAAAGAAAACTATTTTTTTGATAAACTGTTTGATGGTGAAGATTTAAATAATCGTATTTATTTTTGGCGTGGAACTAAGGCTGTAGAGTGTCTACAGTTTTTATACTGTGGAAAAAAAATTACGTATGATGATTTCTATCAAAATAATTTTGGACAGGAGTTCCGTTCGGATAGGGCAGAGTACTCATTTGTAAAAAAAGCGTTTACTCGATTGGTTAAAAAATTTGGTGACTCTTATAAACCATACATTTATGCTGTCGAGCATCCTTATTTACGCAAAATTGGCTATCGAGTTAATTGCGCAGTAGTTATGGGTCTTTATCCGTTATACATGGTTGAGTATAAGGTTAACCTGGATATCAAAAACATGGCTCATTGGGAAGAAACTTCAAATAACAAAAAACTGACATGGGACGGGGTAGTAAAAAATACACACCCACATCCGTTTCCGTAGTAGATATGAAATGACATGACATGGTGTGGTATGATATTTATATGTTAAAGATTTGGGCTACTACCAGAAAAAGTCTGACCTCGGTTTTAGCTGTCATAGTAGTAGGTACGTTTGGCAGTGCTCCACGCATCGCTGACGCTGATATTCAATCTAGTTACACCGGTTCATACACCGGTTCATATCAAAATGGCTACACCGGTTCATACACCGGTTCATATCAAAATGGCTACACCGGTTCATATCAAAATGGCTACACCGGTTCGTACCGAAGCGGTTACACCGGTTCGTACCGAAGCGGTTACACCAGTTCATACACCAGTTCATACACTGGTTCGTACCGCAGCGGTTACACCAGTTCATATCGAAGCGGCTACACCAGTGGTTACACTGGTGGTTATGGCCGGTCTTCCTCTGGATGCAGTGCGGGTAACTCCTCAAGTAGTATTGGCGGTTAATATATCTAAAATATGAAATTTTTCCTTCTAACTTTTATCGCGACTATACTTTTGACGGTAACAGTAGGTTTTATTGGTATACAAGTATTCGATAATGGCGATAATGTGAATGAAACTCCTGCAGTTCTTACAACGGTGGTTGAATTGGCTGAGAATCAGCAATTTGACGAAGCCATAGCTGAATCCTACAAACTGATTAACTCAGGTGAGTTGACCGAGGAAGACATGATGATCGTGATGAACGAATTGGTCTTTATTGTTCTTACTTCAGAGGAACTCAAGGAAGAGGTCGATATTTTGGTTGAAACGCTTTATGTCCAATTATATAGTTGGATGATTGACGAACAATATTCAGACCTGCTGCGTAGTCAAGCTGTGGTTGTGATAGATCGGCTATTTTGGGAGACAAATTTTAAGGTTGATTATTTTGTAGCCTCGTTCGATAAAGCGGCTGATTTTACGTTCGATGACCAGTATCAAGATGCAGAAAAATACGAACTAGCGTATAGAGTTTTATTTGATCTCAATGAATACGCAGATACGCTCTTTACTGATAAATATCTAGTTGGTATGCAGGGTTGGATTGTAGGAACATCAATACTTTCAGTTGAACCACCAGCAGAACTGTTTGATGAATTCGAAAATTACCTTGTTACACAATTTAGTTTATACGACGAATCCTCCTACACGATTCCGTCTCAGGATTTTCAAAGAGAATCATTAGATACAACATTGATTGCTGTTAAGATGAATTTAAAGAATGTATATCCAGATAGATTTGATTTTGTTATCACTACTTTGGAAAACTAACCCCATTTGTAGTGTTATCGACACCATTTTAGGAGTGATAAACGACGATGTGTGGTCTGGCTGTACTTGGATAAAGGACTGTGCCTGTTTGCCTTCAATAATAACTACAATTAACAAAGCATCCAGATTGGATGCTGTGTTAATTGTAGTTATTACTCAGTGGTCACGCCGTCGAAGTGCTCTTCTTTCTCGGCGGCTTTGGTGGCGTGTACGGTTTGGTCTTTGTGCTCTGGTGGAGCGTAAACTGAATATAGTTTAAGCGGCTCGGTGCCGGTGTTGATGATGTTGTGCTCGACGCCGGCAGGGATGACAATCGCGCTGTCGGCGGGTACGTCGTGTGATTCGCCGTTGAGGACCACCGTGGCTGACCCCGCTTCGAGGCGGATAAACTGGTCGAGTTCGTGAACTTCGGTCCCAATCTCGTCACCTGGCTCGATACTCATCAGTACCAGCTGGCTGTTTTTGGCGGTGTACAGTACCCGTCGATAATCGGTGTTCTCTAGAGTGTTTTTTTCGATGTTGGTGATGAATCCTTTCATAGGTTATAAGTGCTTAGTATTACAATACTTTTTGGTTGTAACTCAGTTTGATAAATTCTCCCGGGGTGAGACTGCCGGCATTACCGTTAATCTGCACCGCAGGGAAAATATAGGTAGGTAAGTCTAGGGTGTCGTCACGCTGTTGTCGCAGCGTCACGAACGCCTCTTTAGTTAGACTATCATTAACGTGGATGTTGTGGGTTCGCTGTGCGCCCACTGTAGTTGTATACGTTAGTGCACGGTCCTTGCTTTCAGGGTAGTCGTGGCAGAGATACATAGTGGTCTCTGGTGGGTACGCTTCTAGGATTGTACGGACAGAATCAAACATTGATTCAGCGCTGCCGCCCGGGAAATCACAACGGGCGGTCCCCAGGTCGGGTGCAAACAAGGTGTCACCGGTAAATAGCACGCCACCAATGTCGAAGACTACATCTGCCGGGGTGTGTCCAGGTGCATGAATCGCTCGACAGGGAATGGTCCCAATTAAGAATTCTGCGTCGTCGTCCAACAGATGATCAAACTGTGAGCCGTCAGTCTTGAAGTTATCATTGAGGTCAAAGGCAGTTTTGAGATAGGCTTGCACACTGACGATGTGTTTAGAAATCGCTTTTTGTCCACCAATTTTGGCTTGTAGGTAGGTCGAGGCTGAGAGGTGGTCGGCATGCATGTGGGTCTCGAGCAGCCATTGGTTGGTAAGCTCATTTTCTGAAATAAAGGCCACTACCTGATCAGCTAGGGTGGTATCTGTTGTGACATTTTTGTGGTTGTAGTCGAGTACCGAATCAATCACGGCTGATTGCTTCGTCGTTGCGTCCCAGACAATGTAGGTGACTGTGTGCGAGTCGGTGTCGAAGATGGGGTGGATGTGTCGATTATTGTGCATAGATAGCGTGGTTTATTTATTCCAAGGCATTTTGGCGAGTAAGAGTGCCATGCCACACCAGCCGGTCAGACCAGAGAGCATCAGTCCAGCTCCGACCAAGAGCAGTAAGAAAAAAAAGTATTCATGAATACTGTAGCTACCGATACATCCAACTATAATTAATAGCCCAGCAGCGAGGAATACCTGGCGCATAAGTGGCAGGCGTTTGGTCAGAGAGTTGGTCGGATGTCCGGCCTCGTCCCAGGCCATGAGACCACCCTCGACGTTGACGAGCTCCGCTGTTACGCCAGCCGCGCTTAGCTTTTTGATAGCTTGTTGTCCTCGTTTGCCACTTCTGCAATGGACGTAGATAGTTTGTTTGTCAGTAAACTCACCAAGGTGAGCCTCAAGAGTTCCTAGTGGGACACTGCGCACGCCGTCGATGTGTTTTTGTTTATACTCAGCTGGTTCGCAGACGTTGATGAAATCAATACTGTCATTATTCTCCTCGGCTTGTAAGACTTCTTTAAACGCCTGAATAGTGATGTGTTTCATAGTTAGCCTTTGATTAAGGCAGTTAATTTGGTAAATAATTCTTGGTCTTTGCTGGCGACCGTCGGGACAAAGTGCTTCATCAGAAACGACTCGGTGAATTTTTGTCGCAGTCCGGCAAATGACCGCGAGGCCGAGAGCAGGGTAGTGCTGGCTTTGCTACAGTCCACGGTGTCTTTTTGTAACTCCGCTTTGACTGAGGCGAGCTGGCCTTCAAGGCGACTAATATGGTCGATGATTTGTTTTTTGGTGTCTGGCATACTGAGAGTATAACATAGGGGGTACCCTATGTACAGACGCGTCACTTTTACTACTTGACCAGCTTTTGGGCCAGTTGCCGCGCATTTCGATACGATAAGGTGAAGCGGGTGATTGTGTAAGTAACGGCTGTCATGCCCAAAATAATAATGAGGTGGGCAATCAAAAAACGCTGGGTAAAACTGTATAGCTGGTTGAGGATCTCGATGTCGTATTTGACTAGTGGTGCATCGGTAAACAACAGTGCTCCGAGCTGAAAGCTGGCGGCATAGATTGGGATCTGTACTAAAGGGTTCCAGATAATCAGCGAGACAAAAATCGCTGGGCGGTTGATGTTGGGAAATATAAAAATCAGCAGCAGCGCCAAAACCGCACTAAATCCAAACGTGGGCAGTAACGCCACCAGGGTCCCGATGGCGACACCAAGCGCAATCGAGTGCGGGGTAAAATCACCCAACAACAGTTTGGACCATTCGTGTTGTAGTTTACGGGTGAGTTTCATAGCTGTCTCTACCGCAAGCATACAACAGTTTAGACCAACATGGCAGGGTGGGTGGTTGATCAGGGTATATTTGCGCAGATTGTGCGCTAGGTAAGTGCTTCAAACTGGTTTACACTTACATGTATAAAGTATGCAGAAAATTAGCATCATTATTGGAGTGGTCGGATTGCTGGCAATTGGCTGGTTTCTGGTGCAAGAAAGTTCGATTGATTACGTTGCAACCGTGGATGATGAGCTGACGAAACTCGAATCAGAGTTGGCTGCACTCGACAGTGCGGATGCGTCCAACGATGCTGTGACTGCAGCCAAAAATAGAATCACCACCAGGCTAGGCACTATCAACGCGTCACTAACCGCCAGCCAAGACCGCGCACTCAATACTAACCAGCAGCAGATGCTCGACGACGGGTTGGTACGATTGCAGCAAATACTGGTGCAACACCAAACTACGTTGGCGACCCTAGACCAATCAGCTGATCAAACCAGCGCAACCAACAGCGATGCCACGATTGAGGCGCTGACTCAGACCATCAGAGCGATTCAGGAGTATCTCGATATTCCAATGATGACCCTGGCTGATTCACCGCGCAACGCTACGTATATCATTGCTGGCTCCGAGGTCACATTAGTTGACGGGGTGGCGACGGCACAAGTAGCGTCTGGCTCGGCTGAGCAAACCGAAACCAGGTATTTTGGGAACGAAGTCCAAGTCGACCTCAATAATGACGGACGAGAAGACACCGTTTTCCTTTTGACTCAATCCACCGGTGGCAGTGGGACGTTTTTCTACGTTGTTGCGGCGCTGAACACCGAGACTGGTTGGCAAGGGTTAGTCGGATTCCTGCTGGGGGATCGGATTGCACCGCAGACTACTGAGCTGAGTCAGAACTCTAGTCACCAAAACGTAATTGTCGTGAATTATATAGAGCGAGCCTTGGATGAACCAATGACAACAGATCCA
>Ga0075110_1000463_pt1 | contig 19874 bp, 29 predicted proteins | sample AntAceMetag02UK8_FD_69799 | JGI IMG/M metagenome (GOLD analysis project Ga0075110, IMG submission 69799) | Saline lake microbial communities from Ace Lake, Antarctica - Antarctic Ace Lake Metagenome 02UK8 | ecosystem: Environmental > Aquatic > Non-marine Saline and Alkaline > Saline | place... | reverse complement strand
CCCACTCAAAAACCAGTAGCATTAATGGAATACCTAATCAAAACTTATTCAAATGAGAATGATCTAGTACTAGATTTCACCATGGGATCGGGAACTACAGGAGTGGCTTGCCTTAATACCGATAGAAAGTTTCTAGGAATTGAGCTGGATGAAAAGTACTTCGAGATAGCTAAGAAACGTATAGAGGAACGCGAAGTGGGAAAGGATTCTGAATAATGCAGACTATGAAACACGAGTCTAGCTTATCTTCTTTTTATAATATCTGTCGAATTATAGCAGAAAAAGGTGAACCTGATGCCTAGTAATATATTGATAGCCTTAGACTACTCTACCACGTCTACAGGGTATGCAATTTTTGAAATAAACCCCCCAAGATTAGTAGACTATGGCCTAATTAAGCCCAACCTAAAGGCCGTCAAGGGGACAGCATATCCAGAAACTCAGTTGCTAAAAATGCTGGATATAGGAGAGAAAGTGCTCAATCTAATAGAAAATTACAACCCCGATTTGATAGTGATTGAGGAGGTCACAGGGGGGAAGCAAAGACTTGGGCAGAAGGTGTTAAACGGGGGACATTTCATTTTATTAAACATCCTACGAGATTATTTACCTAATATAAGGTATTACGACGTGTCTGGCAAGAACGGTTGGCGAACGCATCTACAGATGAGATACTCGGAAACTGACAAACTACACAATAAAGAAGCCAAGAAGCTAAACCCTAGCCTAGGAAGGGACCAGAAGTTGCCAAAAATCACCCACAAGACTCTAGCGTGTAGATACGCAAATCGTCATTATAACACGGACTTAGACGAAACTAGAAAGAAAACAGATGAAGATATGGCAGATGCTATCTGTTTGGGGGCGTCTTTTCTGAAGTTTGGAAGTTGACTTTTCCTAAATAACCGTGGTATAATATAAGTATGAATCCGAAAATACAGAATCAAGAGAAAGCTTTATCTTGGTTAAAAGATCTAAGATTAGCTAGGAACCCAACACTCCTCAGTCAGTTAGCAATAAACATCACGGCTAAATGCAGCAATGTGCAAGATGTGGAGATCGCCATAATCAACGCCCGTCAAGAGATCCTAGTATACGGTAAGCCCGACTGGATCACTCGTAGACTTAACTTTAAGAAAGTAAGGTTAGTAGAAGATATCCATGAGATAATTACCTTCTTCTTGCCAGATTACCGCTGTAGGGTGACTTTCGACAAAAAGATCTTAAATAAAACCTTAGACCTCTTAGAGGAATATAAAGACATATATGATCTATAAGGTAACATTAGCACCTATACTAGCCGTAGCAGCCATCGTAGGGAGCGCACAGGCCTCTTCTGATGAATATTGTAAGAAGAATCCTATATTCTGTCAAATCATTAGCAACTCCCCCAATTTGGATAAAAACTATGCATTAGAGCTCTCAGACGTCATATATCACTCATCTAAGTCATATAGAGTAGATAAGCACCTTTTAGCTGCCATATTGATGCAAGAGTCTTCATATAAGTTAGACGCTAATAACAATGACTCAGACTTTGGAATAGCTCAAATCAACGTTAAAACAGTTAAGTCGTTGAAATTAAACAAGAATTTACTTATGACGGACCTTAAATATTCTGTAGATGCCGGAGCAGGAGTATTGAAGTGGTTTAGTCGTACTTACAAGAAGAAAGAGCCAGAAACCTGGTATTGTAGATTTAATGTCGGTACTAGAAAGTCTGCTGGATCCTCCCAGGCTTGTAAAAGTTATATAAAAGCTGTAAATCGCTGGCTTTAAGTTTCCTTATTCATAACTCATTGATATAATTAAGGGATGGAAGATCGAGACAAAGATAAAAAGCATAAATACGTCCCTACCCCGGAAAAGGGTAAGACTGTTAAAAATCAAGTAATTAGCTTAGATCAAATAAAAAGCCTTTTCATTGGCGAAGGCCTAGATGCCCAAGAAATAGCCGAAAGAACCAAAATACCCCTTGCAACTATAGGGGGTCTAGTTAAAGAGCATAAGTTACCGGAATTACGATCCGCATATATTCAAATGGGGATTAACAAGATTCAAAACAAACAGATAGACCAAGCCCAGAAGCTGATGGATTTGGAATCCAACTTCAAGAAATTAAGAATAGTTCAAATTGAGAAGCAGTTAGAAGACTTCCTAGCGTACTACGCACGCCACGGGCACTTGTATAAGCTGCACAGAGTCACCGGGGAGGTACTGTTAGACACTAATAGCATGCCTATGTTGATCAGCATTCCAAACATATCGAAAGAGTTAAAAGAGCTCAAAGAGGGCGTGTCTCTATCAGAAGGATTGAAAAGCGTGTTACATCAAGTTAGTGATCTAATACACACTAAGATCCCCACGGAAGTCAAAATGAATAAAGTTATTGACGTGGATTACGTGGACTTGATTCACGGGGACGAGTTAGACGATGAAGACAATTAAAGAACGCATGAAAGATCCAGTAGAGTTTGCTGGTATATTTCAAGGGGTACATAGGGAAATAGAAAAAGACCCTATTAAAAACTTCATAGAAGCCAAATGGTTAATCAACCTAGACCCTACTTTCGCACAAAGGGTTATACTGAAGACTATTTTTGCACAAAAGTTAGACGGAAATGAGCTCCGAGATGTGGCCCAAGAAGATGTTAACGAAGAGGGTAGATTCTCCTTAGGGTCAATACAGATGACTGAGGTAGGGTTATATAAATATCTTACCGGTAAAGATTATATTAAAGACACTCAAAAGATTAACAAGGTCAACTTAATATGCGGACGTCGTGCGGGTAAGACCCTTATTATATCCTCTCTAGCCATATGGGTTGCTCTATCCCGTAACTGGAAGCCTCTGCTTAAAAAGACCTCTAAGGCCACTGTAATTGTTATGGCGCAAGATAATGGCTTCGCCCAAGAGATACTAGAACTCCTAAGAGACTTGATAACAGACTCCCCCATACTAAGACATTTACTAGATACCAAAGGTAAGCAAACCGCAGACACGGTCAACTTAAAGGTACCCTTCATACTTAAAGACGGCAGTATCGAATACTCTAGAGTACAGATCAAAGTAACCACCGCCTCTAAGAAGGCATCCCGTGGTAAGGCAACTTGTGCTTTAATATGTGATGAGATTTGCTGGTGGAATCTAGATCCTAACTTGAAAGAGACTGATGTTAAAATCATGAACGCAGCCCTGCCCTCTACTGATCAGTTCGGGGAACACGCGTACGTATTCAAGCTGAGCTCTCCAGCCCTAAAGCAAGGGGTAATGTACAACGAGTTTAAAGCTTTCCAAGAAGGAACTCTACCCAAATCATATGTGGTCTTTAAAGGGGCCAGTTGGGTTATAAACAATCTTACTAGCGAAGAAACCTTTAGAGAGCGTTTAGAGACTCCAGATACGGACTTCGAGGCAGAGTACCGTGCAAACTTCGTAGATTCGGTCACTGGATTCATCAACCCTGAGTTAGTGGATGGAGCCATAAACCGTGGCATAATGATAGTACCGCCTTACCATGACAAGGACCACAAATACCGGGCAGCTATAGATGCGGCCTTCAAGGGTGATAGATTCACATTCACCGTAGTCAGTGTGGATGCCGACGGTAACTTAACCCAGCATCTAGCCAAGGGCTGGCAAGGGACTAAATACGGCCCGGTCTCTCCGACCAAAGTAGCCAAATGGATAGCAGAGGCTTGCAAAGAGTATGACATAGATACTATAGCCGCCGATCAATTTGCATTTCAACCCCTTAAAGAGATCTTTGACCATGAACAGCTTACTCTAGAGGAGTTCACCTTTACAGCACTATGGAAGAAGAAGATCTATTTCAATTTGAAACAACAAATACACAACCAAAAACTATCTATGCTGGACCACGAGAGGCAGATAACTGAGATAAAACAGTTAGTTGTAACCCAGAGACCCACAGGTGCCATATCTATAGGGCATCCAAGCGGAGGAAGTGATGACTATGCCGACTCCTTGGCTGTAGCTACGTTTTTAGCTACCCAAGATCAAGGTCTAAGCAAGGTTGACTTCGATAAGAGTGAAGTAGACGATAGTTATAATGAGTATGGAATTAGAGTGGATAAGGCTAACGGAAGGGCCATAGACGCTCCTAGTCCGGATATGATTAGAGACGAGGGACTATGGAAAGGAATAAGCGATAACAGTGCAGACTTCGGGGTTGATTCAGAAGATGGTAAATTTAAAAGAAAAGTGGACTTTATTAACGGAGATCCCGACGATGAAGATGACGGTGCTATAGTCGGTTAGGTATAATTTATCGACAATATTACACAAATAACAGTATAAGAGGCTTATAAAACATGTCAGAAGATAAAAAAGATTCCCTATTTAAGAAAATACTGCATACTACAAACACTTATTTGGATATGCAAGTACAGAAATCTAAGGCAGACCTCTCTGAAAGTGAAGTAGTAGAAGACTTCATAATAGGTAAAAGTGTTGTAGAGAACCCGGATTATACAGCAAATTCAATGGGTTACAAAGATAAGCCCACTAGACTATCAGATTATCACCTTAAAATGATGGCTAAACAAGATACAATTGTATCCGCAGTCATCCAAACCAGACAAAATCAAGTATCTGGATTCTCCAAATACGTAAAAGGGGACAAGCAAAAGGGTTGGGCCGTACGCCTTAGAGACGAAGACACCCTCTTAGAAGAGCTTAAAGAAAAGATTAGAGAAGAGAAATTAAAAAAGATAGAAGGTATCAAGAAGTCAAAAGACGCTTCAGAGGATACAGAAGATTCTAAAAGCCAAGAACAAGAAGCCCAGGACACCGACGATGAAGCCTCTCTAGAGTGGGACGTAGACCGCGAAGCTCAAGCTAAGCTAGAAGAGATGTATGCTGAAGAGAAAAAAGAAGTCGTCGCCTACATCATGAATTGTGGACTTACGGAGAATAGAAGCTTTGAATCCCGTAAATGGAAGATTGATTCAGCTCTTAGGGCCATGGTCAGAGACTCTTTAACCTACGATAAGTACGCATGTGAGATTGTCCCCACCCTAAAGGGTACTGCTCATAGTTGGTTTCCAGTTGATTCAAGTACCATTAAAAAGTCTACCCTATCTCTCAGACATTATAAGAAGCTATCAGAAAGCCTTATCGGATTGGATTTTCTCTACCCAGAGAAAGTTATCGACAAGATAGAGGAAGAAAACAAATTAGAGCTAGATGAGCAGAAGCTAGAAGACGGTGAATATCGTTGGGTTCAATTCATCCAAGGGCGAGTAGAGCGTGCTTTCACCGATAAAGAGCTTAAAGTGGGTATTAGAAACCCAACTACTGACATTTATTACAACGGATATGGCATCTCAGAGCTAGAGCTCTTGATCAACATGGTCACTGGACACATTAACGCTGAATTCTATAACCAGGCTTACTTTACCCAAGGTTTTTCCGCCAAAGGCTTCCTACACATTAAAGCTGCTATCTCCCGTAGAAAAGTAGAAATGATTCGAACCAAGTGGAATCATATGATTAAAGGCAGTGCCAACTCTTCCCAAACCCCTATCTTCGCAGGTATGGATGAAGTTAAATGGGTACCTCTTACCGGAAACCCAGTTGAAATGGGATTCAGTGAGTGGATGCGTTACTTAGTTAAGATCATATGCGCGGTATACCAGATAGACCCTAACGAAATAGGCATTGCTTTTAAAGAAGACAAGACTGCACTGGGTGGGGACGATACAGAAGCCAAAAACAGACAGTCACAAGATAAAGGACTATATCCACTCCTTACACACCTAGGACATTACATTACCGAAAACATCCTCAAACCTTTCGATGATAGATTTGTCTTTGAATTCGTAGGTATAACTGGGGAAACTAGATCAGAGTCTATTACCCGACAAAAAGAAGAGTCTGCGTTTAAACTCACTGTGAATGAGATCAGAGCCGAAGACGGCTTACGTCCTATTCCAGGCGGTGACGATTTAATATTAAATGACGTATACTTCCAATGGTATGATAAGTATTCTCCAGAAGGCAAAAAGCTTGCCAAAGAGACTAGAGACCAAGAAATGGAAATGCAACAAGAAGCCGGAATGGGGATGCCTGAAGATGGATCACCCGAAGCCCAAGAAGAGCCAGACTTATTATCTGAGATAGATTCCTTCGCTAAATCCAAATCTAAGAAACCATCTAAAGTAAAAGTAGAGTATTACACCATAGATTCAGACGAGGAGTAAAAGTGGCTGATATAGAACTAAAAGTCTTAGTCAAAGGGGAAGCCTCCGACGAGGAAGTCACCGACTCCATTATAAAAGCTCTTCAGTCCAAGAAGAAATCTAGCGTATCTAAAGAGCAATTCACTGACGATGCCATGATTAGTGTGGCCAGCGACCTCCAAGGACTATTCGCAAAGCAATACAATGCAATGTTAGATGATATAGAGAAAGCCCTGGACCAATATGCAGAGGAGCTAGAGGGTGAATAAAGAGCTCTTAGATAAGATCAAGAAGATAGTAGACGGTAGATACCGATACATCATGCTTGGTACTTTAGGCAATAAAGGCCTTAGCGAAGCAGATAAGAAAGTCTTAACTGCTGCAGGAATTGACTATAAGAACAAAGAGTCATTAATTTCACTAGTTTATCACCACAATTACCACACCAACCCGGCCGACCCTAGGGCCCCTAAGAACCTTGCAGCTATTAGGAGGAATCTCAAAGGTAAAAAGATTAAGAATTCCGCTATCTTATCCACCCTTAATGACAGCTTCAAAGAGCTAACCGAGAAGATGAGAAAAGATACCGAGACCAGAGTAGTTGGCTTAGTTCGTGAGTCTCTACGTAAGATAGAGATGGAGAAGCTGGCAGACAGCTCAATCAATGTAAAAGAACTCTTCAAAGAGAGTGTATCTACTATTAAACAGACTTTAAGAGACACCTCAGCCTCGGGCACCCGGGACTGGCAGCGAGTAGTACTTACCGAGATGAGCAACGCTATCGGATACGGTTCAACTGAGCAGATCCTAGATGATAATGTGGACAAAGCCCCACAAGAGATTGTCGTGTATCGCGTCACCGTCAATGACAACATTACCGACCCTACTTGTAGAAAGCTATATGGGCACGGAGGAGTTCCACCTAAGCTATATAGACTATCTACCATGCTGGGTAATGGCTCTAATTATGGTAAAAAAGCTGCTGAATATTCGGCGGTCGTGGGAAGTCCCCACCCAAACTCTCGTACCTCTCAAATAATTGAATTAAAGCCAGGGTTTGCTGTAAAAACAGGTGGATCAGTCACTTACATCGGCCTAGACAAGTGGCAAGATTACCTCAATAAAAATATAATAAAATAATCATTTTAGACTTTACCTTTCCCTAAATACCTGCTATAATACAATATAAGCATGAAAGAAAGAGGAGTTAAATTGTCTAAATTAAAAGACCAAATAGAGGCTTTACAGTCTAAACAGCATAAGATTGAGCTGTTCGAAGAGCTTCTCTCTAATATAAAAGAAGAGAACAATAGCACTAAAGATCCAATCATGGCAGAGGTGCTAAGTGAAGTAGCAGAGTTTGTACAACACAAGAAGGGTACCATTGAAGCGGGAACTGAGTTTGTGTATGAAGAATTTACTACAGAAGATTTAAGTGTGATTAAACAGTTAGTGGATACAGTTAAGGCGGGAGCTAATAATCCCCTCTCTAGAGCCAGCACAACCCCTACAGTTGGAACAGCCTCCCCTGCAAAGGTATACCGTAAACCAGCAGCGGGCTCTGAGGACGATAAAGCTCAATCCAAGGTGGTCATCCCCCCCGGATCCCTCAATAAACAAATAGAATTTAGATTAAAAGGTGTACCCACTACAGGGACCCTTTTACAAGTTACCTCTAAAGGCGTAGTAATAAGGCTATCTGATGGAAGTAACGTAAACATCCCCAGAGAACAGGTAGGATTATAATGCCCGGTAAAAAGAAAACAACTAAAGTACGCCCACAAGCTAAGTTTGAGGATTTAGTGGCTGACGCAGCCATTAATAGAGTAATGCCAGTATTGCAACAGCAATTAGGCCCTATCTACCAACAGTTGCAAAATATACAACAGTTGACCAGTGAAGTAGCTATATTGGCTTCTAGCTTTGCAGTTCTACAAGCAGCTCTTATCGACCAAAAGATCGTAGAAGCAGGAGACCTTCGAGAACGCAATGTGGTTTATGAAGATCTTCTACACGGATTTAAGAAGTCTGAAGATGATGCAGTAGTTACAGAAGGTGATATCATTCGTCTAAGCGCTGCTATAGTAGCAGAAGACGGCACAGCATCAGAAGCACGCCCTGTTAAGTTTAAAGTAGACCTAGAGACCGAACTCAGTAAAGCGATCCTTGGACTCAAAACTACAGACAGCAAAGATGTTGATCTACCAATTCCAGACAAAGATGGTGAGACTCAGAAATATAAGGTCACTATTGATCGAATTTCTAGAGAGATTCTTCAACCAGCCCCAGTAGCGGAAGTGGTCAATGATCAATCTTAGGTTTACACAAGTATCTGTAATCGCAGCACTAGTAATCGTACTAGTGTTTCCAGACGTTAGCCACGCCATCATAAATATTATTGTGGACACCTTTAAAGCTATAGTTTCTATTTTTGCTATAGCTACCTTAATTAATTTATCTAAAATAGGGATCTATAAACTAATAGAGTATCGGAAAGGTAAGAAGAAATGATTAAAATGATGCCAGGTAAGATTGCAGTAGCAATACCCAATAAAACCAATAATAAAGATATTGGATACGCAGTAGTCGCTAATGTGAATGCTGAATCTAAATCTAAAGTTGCTTTTGTCGCCGAAGATGTGGATACTGTAGAAGTTGGTCAAGTAGTGTATTTTCATAAAGATAAGATTAGAGTCAATATAGATGGCGTTGAGTATTTTATCATGAATGTGGATAACGTATTAGCGATTGACGCATAATGGATCGCTTACAGGAAATTTTCCTTGAGACTATAACCCCCAGTAAGCCTAAGAAATCTAAAGCTAAACCTTCATTTAAACCCTCAGCCCTAGGCACCCCATGCCTACGTAAGTTGTTTTACTCATACAATCGAGTACTAGCAGACTTTCCTTTTCCAGTTAAGGCAAAGAAAACCATGTTAGTGGGAACTGCTATTCACGAAGCTATCTCAGATATCTTTAGAAAATCAGGCACCCTCATAGACTATATGCTACCCAACGGTAAGCCTCGCATAGACTATTTTACTAAGAAACCCAATTATGAGTTTGAATTAGTAGATGAAGACATAGAAGTAAACAAAGCTTACTCCGATATGATCGTAGAGATAGACGGAGAGATTTGGTTAGTAGAGCTCAAGAGTATCAATAAACGAGGCCTAGAATTCGTAAGGAACACCCGAAAGCCTAAACCAGACCACTTACTCCAAGCTTATATATGTTTCTTCATATTCAACAAAATGCTTAAGAATGGTAAATTCAAACATATCAAACGCTTAGACAAGTATAAAGCCCTGACAGGACTCAAGGTTATGTATGTGGAAAGGGATTCCCTCGAAGACGCAGTATTCTCTCTACCTATCACAGGTCTACAAGACCTTAAGCCTATCGTACAAAAGATGGCCAAGATCAAGTCCCACACTAAGGCTAAAACCCTCCCTCCTAAGACAGATTTCTTCTGTTCTACATGCGAATACCGCACTAAATGCAAAAAAGACCAGATTTCTTAGAAAAAACACGCACTTAGGTATACGATATCCCTAATACCCGATATAATTTTGTATGGGAATAACCCCACGATTAACTTAAAGAGGTACCTGTATGAAAAACACTATTAAAAACATCCTAATTGTAGGAGCTATTGCCGCGCTAGGAACAACTGGGTACTACGTGAATGAAGTATCCTCAACTACTAAAATTAAAGAGACCATCAAAATAACCACTGCTGCAGTTGTTGAGACTTTAGAAGCTCCGGCACCATCTAGAGCTATTGAGCCTCATATAACTATATCAGACATCCCGGTGATCCAGCCTGCACCAAAAGAGCAAGTCAAGACCACTAAGATTACCTTAGAGAAATCTAACACTTACGTCTTCTCTGGACCAGTCACTCAAGTGTCGGTAGGTAAAGCCATATATGAGATAGGCGAGATGGACGTTAATCTAGCTCCTAGTAAGGATATTTTCTTATTTCTAGACACTCCTGGCGGTAGCGTACTCGATGGCATACAGTTTATTGACTACATTAACTCCTTGGATAGAGATGTTCACACTGTAACTCTATTTGCAGCCTCAATGGGCTTCCAAATCGTACAGAACCTGGACACACGCTATGTTGTAGGTGATGCAGGGATTTTAATGTCCCACAGAGCATCCTTACAAGGATTAGGCGGTCAAATATACGGAGAACTAGAGACTCGTTATAACATGATTAAAAACATGGTCGACCTTCTAGATGATAAGGCTTCAGCACGCATGCAAATCAGTGTAGAAGATTATCGTAAACTTATTGTACACGAATACTGGACTATGGGAGAATTGGCTGTAGCAGATAGAGCCGCAGACGAAAGAGCACAAGTAGTATGTGGGAAAAGTCTAGCAGGTACTCAAGAGGTTGAAGGAAGCTTCATGGGCATTAAGTTTGTAGTAATTATGCCGGCATGCCCCCTAGCACGCACCATTCTAGACACTAAAGTCCTTAGAAGCGGTAAATTCGGTAATTCTAACCCTACTAGCCAAGAGTTAGTCCTAATTAAAGACTATTTTAACTCTAAAGTGTTCTTTGAGAAGTATATTCGCACCGGCGCTACTTTATAATCAACGGAAATACTTAGAGATATGAAAAATAGAGCAAAAGACGACGTTTGGTGGATAAATTCCCGCCGCCATGGGTACTGTTTTTGGCGCTATATAGTGGATATATCCCACAAGGGGCATATGGAAGAGTTAGCACAAGTAGAACTGGCCAACTTATTAGGATGTAGCAACACTAAAGCTCATTTTTTACTAAAAGAAGCCATGGAAGAGTTAGAGATTGCTTTAAAGGAAGAATCAGGAGAATGGTAATGGATAAGTAATGATGGAGAATATTACTGGAATCAAGAAGAATTAGCTAACCCTAAATCCAATACATTCCAAAGAGCTTGGAGCCTAGATAACCTACAAACCCTTTGGGCTAGGGAGAATATAATCAAAGGAAACTCCATACCTGAGAATATTGCTATAATTTACCATGAGCGATAAAGACAACACTTTCAAATTCACCATGCCAGCCGAGCTATCTAAAGGCAAAGATGGGGCGTGGGTCATTCAAGGCCTAGCCAGTACCTCCAATTTAGATCAACAGGGAGAGTCTATAGTGCAAAAAGGCATAGATACCACCCCTATAGACCAAGGGCGTGGGTGGCTCAATTTTGACCATCAGCCGGGGGTAGAGAACCGACTAGGTACCTTAGACTCCTACAAACACACAGAGCAAGGGTTGGTGGTTTCGGGTACTTTATTTAAGGATCACGAAAAAGCTAAAGCCACTTATGCCATCATCAAGGGCTTATCGGAGCACCCTGACGTTAGAAAACGAAAAGCCGTAGGAATGAGCGTTGAAGGCCGGGTAATTGCCAGAGATCCAAATAACCCCAAAATAATCACTAAATGCGAAATAGGAGCTGTAGCTCTCACGTTTAATCCAGTAAACTCAGATACTTATACCGAATTGATGAAAAGTATGTCCCAAGCCACAGTTGACTTCAACTCACAAGAACCACCTATCGAGGTCCAAGAAGAGAACGAAGAAGCCACTTTCACAGCCACCCAAGTTGTGGATATAGTCCAAAAAGCTCTTAGCATCACCGACGGCATAACTGAAGCGCCTAATACGCGTACCGGTGGAGACGCTTTAGTCCAATCTGACCTTAAAGCAGAAGACGACGATAAAGATAAAAAGAAGAAGAAAAAGCTTAAGAAGACCGAAATGTACAAATCACAGATTCGTGCTATGTTTGATGTTCTTATGGCTAAGTATCCAGAAGCCTCGAAAGAGTATGTCTGGGAAGTGTTGAAAGACAAATTAAATGAAAGATTCTAGTAAATTAAGTATAATTTAACAAGTTTTATATAAATCAGGAGAATACCCATGAACCAAGAAGAAATTAAAAAGTCAGCACAAGCATTGATCGACGAGATGTTTGATACTGAAACCGAAATCCCCACAATCACAGAAGAAGAGACCATCGAAAAAGCTAAGCAAACCGCTGATGAAGCAATTGCAGAAGCACCTAAGTCTCAAGACGACGCTAAGCGCGGCGCAGGACGACCTCAAGAAATTACAGACGTCCCCAAGAAAGACAAAGATGGCAAAAGAGCCGGTAAATACGATGACGATATCACCGAAAACGACGGCAAAGAAGATCAGCCCGCCGAAACTAAAGACCAAATTAAAGTAAAAGACCAAGTAACTGGCGGCGGAAAAGACAAAGCGTCCCCTGCACCAGACATGGCACCTTTCAAGAAATCCATCTCAGATGAAGATTTCGAAGAGTATACTGCCCTTAAGAAAGCAAAAGAAGATGCAATTCGTGTCGAAGAACTTAAAAAAGCACAAGCTGACGAAGGTGAAACCCTCAAAAAAGCTATGTCTGAAGTCATTGAGCCCCTTAAAAAGGCTTTTGATGAGCTCAAAGCTAAGAACGAAGAGCAAGCAGACCTTATTAAAGCTATCTCTAACCGACCAGTGTCTACTAAGTCTATCACTTCAGTAGAGCAACTAGAGAAGTCTCAGGACCCTCAATCAGCCGGACCGGAAACCTTTTCTAAAGCAGAAGTAGCAGATGCAATCGATGATCTAGTGAAAAGCAAAGATATTGGCGACAATTACGTAATAGAATACGAATTAAGCGGCAATATCGCCAATCAAGCTGTTAAGCAGATGATTGAGAAGAAGCTACAGAAGAAATAATTTATATAAAACTAAGCAGACAGTTCATGTCTTTAAAAGTCCCCTTTCTCTCGATTGGGGACTTTTTTCGTTTTATTCAATGAAGTCAAATGTTTACCTAATAATAAGTTATAATTTGAGTAGCCCTATTTTACGGGGTTTCTAACAATTAACAACAATCAATAACATTAAACAAAAACAATCTATTAGGAGACTTATATAATGGATATTTCACAACAAGTTGCCACAGAAGGCAATCTACAAGGGTTTGGACAACATTCAGCCCAACAAGTTGAAGATCTACAGAAAGCTCTTTCAATCGGTCAAAATTACGGCACTACAGCCCCTAACGCCCTCGCAGGTGGTTCGGCTCTAAGCGTTGAAAATCTTGATCGCACACTTAAGATCGTTACTCATTCACTTGAGCATCTTAAATTGTGGAAAGACATCAAACGTGATCCAACAACACAAACAGTAACCGAGTACAATGTACAAAACTCTTATGGTCAGGAAGTTTCACCTTTCTTCGCTATGGGCGGCACTCCAACAGGCACCGATGCTAACTACGAACGCGATTTCGCGCAAGTAAAGTATCTTGGTACTCTTGGCGCTGTACAACATAACTTGACCCTTATTCAAGGCGCACATGGAGCAGTAGTTGCCCGTGAAGTCAAAAATAAGACTATCGAGCTATTGTCTCGTAACGAAAGAGCTATGTTTGAAGCAGATTCAAGCGTCCAGACACTTGAGTACGACGGTATCGAAAAACAAATCAGAGATAAAGAGCAAACAGCTAAGTATAAAGCTACCTCTTTTGAAGGCTACGAAGACGACAACGAATCCGTAATCCTTGACATCCGTGGAGGCGCTTTCACTGAAGACGTCGCTGAAGATGCTGCTTTGATTAACGTTAATAACTTCGGTCAAGCAATGGACATGTACATGGCTACGGACGTTCACAGTAAATTCTCTCGGGATTTTTACTCTAAACAGCGTACGCTTCCAGGTGCTACTCTTACTTCTGGTAACAGAATCAAAGAGCACACCGGTTCTCTTGACTTCAGGTACAAGCCTAGCTTGTTTAATCGTCCGAAGAAGAAACCTCTTGCGATCGCAGTAAGTGCTCAAGCAGCACCTACTTTGGCGAATCCTTTGACTCCAGCTCACGCTGATTCAAAGTTTCTCGTTGCTGACGCAGGTGACTATTCTTATCGCATCGCTGCGGTATATGATGACGGTGAAACACTAGCATCTATTGCTACCGCAGCTATCGCTGTAGTCGCAGGAGATGAAGTTACAATCGAAGCTACCTTCACAGGCGCTCCTTTGTATCTTAACGTGTATCGAGCGCCTAAAGGCACCGTTGCTGACCATTTGTTTATTAAACGAATTGCAGTAGGAGCCTCAGCCGCAACGATCTCCATCGATAAGAACTTTACTATCGAAGGTACAGCTAAAGCATTCTTGCTTATGCATGATCTTGATGTTCTTTGCTGGAAACAGCTTGGTTCAATGATCAAATACGACCTTGCAGTAGTTGATACTTCTTACAGATGGCTCCAGTTATTGTATGGAACGCCGCTAGTTACGGCCCCGCGCAAGAATGTCATCATCGAGAACATCGCGTAGACTGATTTCGCAGATCCCCTTTATCGCTTAGGTGATAAAGACAAAACCCCTTAAGTTTCGGCTTCGGGGGTTTTTTATTATAAATAACTGGCTTCAGCTTAAAATATGTGTTATACTTGTATTATGAATAAATATGAAAAAGCATTACAAGAGCATAAATCAGAGAGAAAAGCAGCGAAATCTCTTGGGTTGACTAGGGGCAAGTTTATGGGATCATTAAAAAAGCACAGAGGTCTATGTTTCACGACTAGCTGTAAGAATCCTCCAGAACCATCTAGAACTCGCTGTAGACCTTGTTTGATTAAGTGCGCTACTAAGAAATCTAAAGAAGAAATTAAAGAAAAGAATAGAGCATATTACGCTGCCAATAGAGAGCTTCTAGCTTCCAATAATAGGGCCTATCAGAAGAAAAACCTAGACAAGTTCAATAAATCTAGAAAGAAATACGATAAAACCCCCAAAGGCAGGGTATCAGCCGCTAAACGTAGGGCTCGTAGAAACTCCTACTCAGACGAGACTATGTCCTCCTCCGATTACGCCCTTTTAAAAGAAAAGATGCCTCACTGTTTTAATTGTGAGTCTCCAGAAGATCTTACCCTAGACCACCACATACCTATTAGTAAAGGAGGGACCCTAGTATTAGGCAACACTGTGGTTTTGTGTCGTAGCTGTAACTCCTCTAAACAAGACCGTGATCCTAGTGAATTTTACACTTCAACCAAACTTGATCTCCTAAAGTCTATACTCAAGGAATTCTAATAATATACTCATAATGTGTATTATAATGAACAAAAAGACGGTATTTGTTTATTATTATGAACATTATGATAAAACTATCCAGTTAGTCCCATAAAACTGTACTAACTGGACATATGTATCACATTATAAATGATCTTATGTGAACAATTAACCCCCAAAACAGCCCTTAAATGATCATATATGCACAATTATAAGTTTACTTAGGTTAACAATATCGTATATCTAGGTAAAAATTAAAACCCTTGCAATTCCTTACATTCTGTAGTATAATAATCATAAGAACGGGATCAGCTTAGGAAAGTACAATTCCCGTCGCACGGTTTTGTGTAAGAATAGGTTCTAGACCTGTCTTAATGGATGGACCTACGCTGGCAATCTCGTTCTTATACTATTTTAAACAACTAGGAGATTATCATGGCAGTTAAGAAAAAAGCAGCTAAAAAGAAGATTATAAAGAAAAAAGCAGCACCCAAGAAGGTTGCCCCTAAGAAGAAAGCGGTAAAACGTCTACCTTGTGCTATTAAAATAGCCTTAGCGACGTCGAGAGACGAGGTAGAGACCCTCAGACGCATTGTGAATGAATATAGAGCAGAATTAGAGCACCAAACCGCAGAAGCTGAAGAATTAAAGGCTGAGAACTTGAAGCTAAAGACTCCAGGGTTTGTAGACTCTCTAAAGGTCATCTTCTCCACCGTAGGAGTAGTTACGGTAGTGATGTATATTTTACGATTCTTTTCTGTAGTATAAGGCTTGACATTATGGAAACCCTCGTGCTATAATGAAGATATGATAACAACCAACCATAACAAAGGAAGCATCATGTCTGTAGAGATTAAATATAGCAAAGATAACGGTAAAATCACTTTTGAGAAGGAATCAGCTGAAGTTTTAGTCGATCTTTACTTAGATCATGATAAAGTGTACTTTGGCAACACTAATTTAATGAGTCGTGAGATGAACTTAGAGACCGAAGATCTTTATGGGTATCTAAAATGGGGTAAAATGATTTACACACGCATTGCGGAGAAGGCAGAGGTAATTTAGTGAAGGTAAAAGTTAAACGATTATCAAAAGATGCAGTTATACCCAAATACGCCAAGACGGGAGATGCGGGCATGGATATTACAGCTATTCATTGTGAGCAGTTGGTTACTGCTCAAGGGCTCACGCAGTATGTGTATAGCACCGGCTTAGCTTTCGAGATACCAGAAGGCTATTATATGCAAGCTCATGCTAGAAGCTCCATTTACAAGACAGGGTACGTTCTCTCTAATTCAGTAGGTATCGTGGACTCAGGATATCGTGGAGAAGTTAAGTTTATATTTAATTCTTGTGGAGGAACGTCCCATGCCCGGCAACCCTATGAAGTGGGGGACCGTATAGGTCAAGTAGTAATACTTCCATACCCTCAAGTAGAATTTGAAGAAGTAGAAGAGCTTTCAGATACTGAGAGGGGTACTTCGGGGTTTGGAAGTACGGGCCTTTAATGAGTAATAAGAGAACCAGAGTTGGACAATATTAGGACAAGCTTTAACCGCAGGTGCGGAAGAAGCATTAGAAACAAAAGGAAAAGGAGAATAAAATGGATGATAACGTATTAGAATTAACTAAACTAGAAACTTACTTAGCAGGCAAGGGTCGTCAAGATCTAATCCAGGAAGTAAACCGTATCAATAGCAAGGAAGATCTTGATAATAAGATGCTTAAAGTGGCTAAGTATGCGCAAGAAATCACCGATGCAGCCAATGATGACGAAGAGCTACAAAAAGCGATCGCCCTTAAGAAGGACCTAGATGCACCGTACCGTGAGAGCAAAGCTATGAACGCTAAGATTGCACGCTTCTTGTCCCTTAAAGCGAAAGAACGTGGCTATGAGTGATCAATTCCCGGATATTAAAGGTCACATCTTTTCTCTGGACTTCTACAAGTCTAAGTTTAAAGAATGGGATGCTATAGATTTCTCTAAATGTGTCTGCCATTTAGAGGTAAGAGCTATATACGCACATCGCATGTTGTGGCCCGAAAATTCCCCAGAGACCTCCAGAATATACATAGGTAAGTGCCCGTGTAAGATACATCCTGAAAAACCCGACAAAGATTAAGTAATATAGTATAATTTACCATGATGTACGAAATCAAATGCAAATGCGGTAAAAGTTCTAAAAACTTCAAAAAAAACATCGGTGGACCATGTAGTTTACCTTGTTGCGAAGCTCCAGCCCCTAAGGTTGAAGTTAAGAAGCCTGAAGCTCCTAAGAAGGTAGAAATCAAAGTAGAAGCCCCTATTAAAGTGGAAGCTCCTATTAAAGTGGAAGCTCCGAAAAAGAAATCCATCTTCAATAAAAAATCTAAGAAAAAGAGATAGTATTAGATAGCCTTCTTGGCTTCGCTCTCGCACTCTAGTAGTGCTTTCTTTACTTTATCAGCCAATTCAGAATAAATCAGCTCTAATTCCTCCCGATAACCCATGTTATTCAGACAAATCCCCTGTTTTAAGAAGCCTATCGGCTAGGTTAAGATCTACCATCTCTTGGGCGGTGAAAATGCAGTCACGGCTACACAGTTGCTTCATATGGGCCACCGTCAACGATCTAATCCCCTTAGTTTTACTAATTCTAGCCGAGCCAGAGGGTAGCTTAGAGTTCAATAAGTCGCATGCTTTGTCAGAATCTACTACAAAGTTACCTTCATCATCCTTAGCTTTAATCTTATTTAGATAAATCTCATACATTTTAGGCAAACTTACCTTAGTTTCAAATTCTAGCCACGCTTTAACCGTGCCCGGGGTCGATTCAAAGCCAAAACTACCGTCATGGATCATATAATGACTGTTTGGGGCAGTTATACGGGCGTCACCGGCTTGATATATGATTGAAGTCATAGAGCTGGCCTGAGACATGTTAATGATGGTGATAAACGATCTAGAAGCTTCCATGGCGTCATATATGGCCATTCCGTAAGTTACACTCCCCCCACAGCTATTCATGATAACTTTTATGGGCTTATCGGACATTGAGTCTAAAATCTGTAATGATTTCAAGAACCTACGGGCTAAGTTCCAGGTAATTCCGGCTTCATCTCCGTCATCCTCGAAGTCTACATTGCCTATAGAACCTAGATAGATGATTCGATCTTTAGTATTTATACCGTAATCGAAGTAGTGATCTATGTAGTTATCCCCAGTATTACTCATCGGAATCGCCCCCTAAAAGTAGCTTGTAGTCGAGCAATTTAGTGGAAGTGTGTATTAACCTTACATCCCCCAAGCCAGTGATACCTGGGTCGAAATCATCCGAATCTATCATTGAAAGCATCCTTTTAGCTTCTGAGAACTCGGCTTCGCCCTCTTCGCTTTCCAGAAACTCTATAATGAAGCCAGAATCTAGCTGCATGTTAATCCAACGAGCTTGAGATTGTATTTCTTTGGATAAATAGTTCTCACGCTTCTTGAATTTGCGGTAAATCTTAAAGAAAGTTTCAGGATCGTAGATATAATACGGTCTTTTAGGGTCTGGACTAACGTCTAGCCCGTCTACGCGAATGTCAAAAGTGGCGTCAAAGTGGTCTTTTAGTTCTTGAACCCGGTCATGCTTTTGCACAAACTCCTTTAAAAGAGAGTTATAGCCTTTTAAAACTGCATAAATTGTACTTTCGGGGTCTATCTTCATACCACTACCTTCTATAGTAAGTTTTGAGTCATGGTCTTGCATCCTTATATTATCTCATATATGGCTCTGAGAGTCAATTAAAAAAGCTTCCAGCCTCTATCTAAATTCTACCATTGTCAAAACCCAACAATTTCAACTGCATTTAGATATAATTTAAAAGAATCGCACACTTAGGCTTAAAGGTAACAGGGTAGTATGGAACAAAAAGACATGTCGACAAGAATACTTAATAAAATCGATAACATAGATGAAAAAATAGGAAATATCGATGTTACTTTAGCTACTCAAGAAGAGAATTTGAAGCATCACATGCGTAGAACCGAGCTAGCTGAAGAGGGTATTGAGATCTTAGCGAGACAACTTAAACCGATTAGTAAGCATGTTTATCATGTTGAGGGAGCATTTAAGCTATTAGGATTAGCTTCAGTAGTTATAACCATAATTTTCGGCTTTATGAAGGTCTTTGGAGTAGCAATATAATGATTAGTATAAAAGTTTTAAATTCCCAAGCAACTCTGAACTACTTTTTCGAAGTAGATGCAATCGATTATGTCCCAGGCGAAGACCTTAGAATCGTATTTCGCATATTCAACTCCCAAACCGATACTCGTATGGTACTAGAAGCCGCAGACGTAGTAACCGCCACCTTTTTAGATTCCACCTCTACAGAAGTAGACATCATAGCTACTGCCCTAGACGCTGGAGACCTCTCTATGTATTATGTGGACCTTACCCCGGCGCAAACCACGGAGCTATCTATAACCAACCTTCAAGTCACCGTAGTAACCGACGCAGACTCTAAGACCTACAAAACTATCAAATACAACGTATTCGCCAAGAAAATCATCTCCGGAGACTGTTAAGATGCCCATTAAAGGTTCAAAA
>Ga0075110_1000462_pt1 | contig 19890 bp, 24 predicted proteins | sample AntAceMetag02UK8_FD_69799 | JGI IMG/M metagenome (GOLD analysis project Ga0075110, IMG submission 69799) | Saline lake microbial communities from Ace Lake, Antarctica - Antarctic Ace Lake Metagenome 02UK8 | ecosystem: Environmental > Aquatic > Non-marine Saline and Alkaline > Saline | place... | reverse complement strand
TAAAAATTCAGAAATACAATTAGGTAATTTTGTAAAAGACAGAAGGGGTAATTTTATCAAAATAGATTTCATAGAACATTTAGAAAAAGATTATTCATCTAAATTTGGTATGTATCAAGAAGAAGATGATCCAGAATTTTATGCATTACACCCTCTGACAGAATATACAGACTATGCAGAACCTATAATATTAACAGGACATTGGCTAATTATATTAGGTTTTGAAGAATTAGAAATAGACGATAATTGCGAATACTTTTATTATTCAAAAAATATAGGGAATAATACCTTTTTAGACATTGCTTTTAATAAGACTTGCCCTGTTTTTTCTTTACGAATAATTTATAATAATAAACGTGAGGAAGTCTTTTATTTGCCCAATAATTTTAGCTATGTTCATCGGTTGCAAAACTTCATAAATTGCTTATAACAGAAGTAATGAAAGTAACATAAGAAAGATTATATGTTACCTTAAACGTTTAAAGTAACATAAGAATCAAAATACTTTGGAATGCGGCAGGCTATGCGTCGTGAGGCACGAATGGCCTCACCGCTCCCACCAATTCACAAAAGTTGAATCGTCTTTGAATATTTTTTTTCTGATTATCAACAAATCAACCTTATCCATATCTACTAATCTTTTGTTCTGTTGGACCGCCGATTGCAACTTGCTTTCGGTGGTTTTTTTTTGCCCGTTGATGGTCTGAATAATCAATTGCAATTCGCTTATCTGACCCGTTGCAATTGTCAAGTTTTGGCCCGACTCGATTGCGGCGGTTGTAAGACTATCAATCGAAATAATCAGCGGCTTAGTGGCTTGTTCCACCTTCACAACAACAACGGGATTCACGTACTTATTATAGTGCCAATCTATCAATACGCTACGTAGGAAGAAGAACACAGCAACAGCCACAGCCAACCCGATTAAGGTTCGACCAAAACTTGTTATTCGAGAGAGATTACTTAGTAGTTTTATCATTGCGAATCATGTTAAGTAGTTGATTGTAATTTGACGAATCGAGTAAATTATCCTCGATTGACTCATTATTTGGAGCCTTCCCGCTTGCAATTAGGTTGCCCAACCGCACCGTTTTTGTTGCGATGAAAACCATTATCACTTGTTCGGGCGTTAATCCCGTAATCTGAGCAACTAACTTGAAGTTACTTAGTCGGTCTTCGTTGGCGTAGTCATTGCCCTTTTTCAACATTATATCTGCTTGCTTTTCGGCAAATTCGTTGAACTCTTGAATCTGTTCTTGTAGTTTCATATTTTCTTATAGTCAAAATAAATGTTACCTCTTTCTTCTTGTGTGTCTTGCTTGTGAACTATTCGCCACGTAAAACCAGCGGGAGCATTATTTGCATAATTATGTTGGCAGTAACTCGAAGCCGGGGCGAAACTCATGAAGTTGTTGTACGTAAGTGACTTAATCGTTTCGCTCCCAAGTTGATGCAAATCGCCTTTATCTAGGTGGATTCTATCATACTTTTGATTCAGTCCGTAGTGGTCAATGTAAGATTTCAAATAGTTAATAGATTTGTCGTTCAAATAGAACGGCAATCCAAACTTTCTATCGCTTTCATCCTTACCATGCGTTAACAGAAACGCGTGCTTGCCCCAAAATCGTTGCTCGATGAACTTGTGCAAAATGTCCACTTCAACTAATTCTTTTTGATAAGTTGCTTCAATAGCTTTTTTAACGCCAAGATTGACAATCTTACCAAAATCGCCTGAATGATTATCGTTACCCACTTTGCGAAGTATTACCTTCTTTGCAATGCCATTGTCAATGCACTTGTGTAATAGTTCAATTTTCGTATCCATGACGACCTCGGCAACTTCAAAGTTTGTGGCGTTCTGCGGCAACTTATGCCCCCCACGGGTCGTATAACCATGCCACCCGTCTTGTTCATCTCCTAAGTTATCTAAGCAAAGAACGTCAAACGCCCCTCGGTTATCATCGTACTTTTTGCAGATAGTTGCCCAAACCTCTTCGTACTTATCTCTGTACACCTGCGGCGTGTATTCGTACTCGAATAGACCCAATCCGTGTGGGTTTGGGTTCATCCCTACATGATCGTCGGTAGTCGTGACGATTAACATTTTTTCAAACGAATCTTTGATTATTGGGGCTTTCTTGAAAATCTTAGTCTGATATTTCTTTAAGATTTTTTCGAATGATTCAGTTACATCTTGAATATTATCGGCAGAGTAATAAGGGTTTTTGAAGTGGGCAGAAATCTCTTTATGTTTTATCCATCCGTGGTCGGCGGTTTCTTTTTTTAGTCCGATTTTTGCAAACGCCTCTAAGATTCCTGCGTTACCCGTTTCATCCGACTTACTTGCAAAATATTCGGCCTTCGCCTTTAGGATTGCCGAACTATTTGTGTAACCGTATTTCTCAGCAAGAGTCTGAGCAAAACCCCGCTCATTAATTTCTTCGCTTGTCATGCTGTCGAACTCTTGAAAAACCTGCTTGCGTCTTGTCATTTTTTGTGGTTTAGGTACATCAATTCAGTAACCTCTTCGTTCGCTTTCATATTCAATCGTCTGCGGATTGCCTTAACCGTTGCTAGGGCGACAGCTTTGCTCACCCCGTATTTGTATCGAAGTACTCGGATAATGGGGTAGGTCACTTGATAATATCGTTTACTTTCTCTTCAACCTTGCCAATCACCTTGGCCAAAAATTCGGGTACGTGCGTGTTACTTTCCTTCAAGTTTTCGAGGACGCTTTTGATTTCAAAAATACCGAGCATAACGAAGGTTAGAATAACCAGTAAATTCAAATAATATTCTGGAAATATCATCGTTCCGTCACGCAGGGATGCCAAAAACAACATTATCACCATCAGACTGATGGTGATAATTAAAATGAAATAACCTATACATTTTGCTATCAGTTTTTCTTTCAAAACTCTCAAGCTGTACTGTCCTTTCTTTTTCGACAACCGTACACCGCTCCACGTATTGACCGCAATAATCAAGATTAAAACGATGAACAGTAAGGCGTTTACTTGCCAACTTTGGGTCAGGAATTTGATTAGTGTTGCAATCAACATTGCAAATCCAAATTCTTCAATTCTGACCGTTTTGAGGTGCGTTTGTAGCGAGTTAAACGCTGTGCTGACGAATATTAACATTGTGTTTTCTTTGGTTTATGTATTTCAATATTTTGTGTAAACTGTTCGACCTGAACTGTTCTTTGTTGCTCGTAACGCTTCTCTTCGATTACTCACCTGACTAAAACTGATATGAACCCATGACCCAAACTCTTCAATAATTTGGTCAAAGGGGATATTGAAGCGAATGGCGAAGTCAACTATTTCGTCTGTCGTTAGTCCATGTATCCTAATATCTGCCGCTTCGCCTCCTACGTGTTGGCTGTTTTTAGCCCCCCTGACACGCTTGTTTAATCTTTCACAACGATACCCCGAAGTAACCGTTATAGGCTTGCTTAGTGCCGTTCTCATTGGCTGCAAAACGCTTTCGATTAGGCACGTAAGATTTGTTATTACGTGTAATGGTGGCTCGAATTGTTCGGTGTAATTTAATCGCCTTGCGGTAGGTGATTCAATCATTTCGAGAAGGCTAAAATTCTGGGATAGTTTCATTTTGTGTCAAGTAATTCTATGGCTAATTCATTACCCTTTGTATCTGACAAAATCAACCCGTTAATTTGCTTATCAAATGCTTGGTTTACTGCGGCAGTAATATCGGCGGGAGTCAAACCCTTACTTAGTGCGTTTATTTTTGTGTGTGTTATTTCCTGCCCCTGCAAAATTTCGTCCATCGCACCTAAAAGATTATTGAACTCTTCCAATTTTGACAAAAGAATCACGTACCGTTTGTCTTGCTCAGTTTTGAGTGCTTCAAATAGGGCGTTTACGTTCACTACGTTCATTTTCACCGCCGACAAATAATCGTCAAGCGGGGGTGAAACGTCCGAACCGCTGACCCGTATTTTGCTTAGTTTTACGGCAAAGTAAACTATGCCGCTGAATAGAATTATATTTGATATAGCTAAGAATGTTATCATGTTGTTTTTATTTTAGTTGTAGCACGGAAAACCGTTTAATTTGTATGCAAAATCACGTATTTCGGAGATTGACCCCATTACGATATAATATTTGTCTTCGATTGATTCAGTAGGGTAGACGGTAGGTCGGTCACGGTTCGGAAAGTAATATATCACGTTTCCACCCGCACCCAATTGGTCTTCTTGTTGCACAGAAGCACGATAGGAGTCCTCTCTATTCCATACAATTCCAATACCTTCCGTACCTGCCGCATTGAATAATGCAACCCATTTTTCGGTGGCAATTACGCTTGTGATTTCAGACAAAACTGGGTCGGATTGGTTAGGTAATCCGTCCATGTCAATCGTAGTCAAATCGCCGTTATTGAATGGCGTAGTGCCTGAATAATACTTAGCATATCTGTATTCAGTATTGAAGAAACCAAACGGATTTATTTGAGCAAATTGTAACCCATTCAAGTAGGTTAGATTAAGGTTAATTTTGTAGGTAATTTCAAACGCATTGTCAGCAACTGCTCTAATTTTTTGTTCGTTGGTCGCGTCGGCAAAAACTTTGTCATTATTCAATGCAAACGCGTATTGATAGAGATTTGCCTGAGTTGTAAGTAGCTTTGTTGTATTATTCCACTCCTTGAAAAACGGTACGCCACCGAAATTGAAACCACCAGACCGTCCGCTTAATTCAAATTCATATACGCCTTGTGGCAATCCGTTCCACGCTCGCGTAGGTTCGGTGGTGGTGTACCCTCTGCCACTTTGACCATCTACGCCTCGAAAAATGGTCTGAATTTCAGACGGTTCACCGATATACGGGTCATATATTCCAAATTGCATCCCTGAGTCGCGTTGTAGACTTCGGCTTCTTGTTTCACTTTTTTTGCCTATCCAGTCAGGGGTAGCACCCATTAAGTTAGCCAACGCAATCTTATAAGTTGCTGTTTCGATAACGTCGTAGGATGTGTTATATGGCGTTACGGACAGACCTTGCGATGCGATATTTACGCCCGTGATGTAATTGGCTGCGTAACTTGGTAGGATAACATTATCCCGATAAGCGAAGCAGTTACCCGTACCACCGCTGTTTTTTGTAATATTTGTTTTTGGGGGTAATCGAGAACTACCATCTTCGGGGATTGGATTGTTGTTATCAAACTCCAATTCTGTTTTTGTTCCCGCAAAAGTTACCTTGACGGGTTGCCCGTTGCCGTTCTGCCACCAATAGAGGTGTTCTAGGTCGAATCTAAAATTATAGAGTCCATTATTTGTTAGGTTATCGTTCGGGAATGCCTCAACCACATCGTTGGCAATATAACCCGCTTTGACGGTCATGACTTTGAAATTTCCAATGTACAAATCCAAATCAACTGGCGTATTTGGGGCGGCTGAATTGTACGCCCAACAAATTATGTTAGGGTTTTCGGAATCGTTCACGAATCGAACGCGACCTTTGAATGTACTTGCCGCAGTTGGTAACGAGTTATCGAACGGTGTACACGTAGCACAATCCGTAACTACAACCTGATTGATTTTCTGGTAGGCTTCACCCGCCAATTCGTAACCGTCGGGAGCGGAGAAGTTCGGCGTAAGCTCTAACCCGCCCGTTCCAGTAACTTGATTTGAAAGCTGAGAAGAACACCGACTGTCTAGTATTTTTTCGTAGCTTATATTCTGATTCGTTGTTGTCAAGAAGTTAATACCTCGCGGCTGGAATACATCGCGTGACGAAACGGGGTCAACCTCTTGTACTACCCACCACGCATCGTTGAACCGCCTTATTTTTGTTGGCTTGTTTGCAACCGTCCAGATTCCCACGGTTAATCCGTCGAAAAGTCCGCAATCAAAAAAGTTATAAGTGCTGAAATTAGCGGGTAATTGAACGCTTGCCAAGTCGTTGAAAATGTTACCCTGCCGGAATGCAAATGGGTTTATGTTTCCCTCGTTGTCCGACGTAAGATAATAGAACTTTTGCGTTCCGTTTATGTATTTTTTAGTGACCAACGTGCCGAACTTTCCGCTATTTTCGGCAATCGTTAGCGGGTCAACCGGATTTACGGCCCTGAATATTTGAGCGTGAGCGGCAAAAGAGAGTAGGAAGAATAAGAGTATTTTTTTCATTTGATAAATCCGTTATTAACTAGATGAATAGCAAGGTTTGATTCAGTTGCTGTTTTTTCACTCTCGCCGTTTGTGAAAGTGAGGCTTGTCAGGGTGTTGTCTACCGTTTTGAATAGGTCTAATGCAAGCGGGGTGAACTCAAAAGTTTCCTCAAAAAAAGATTCAATCCCCGCTTCTTTGTCGCTTGCTTCGATTTTTTGCAAATCTTGGAGTTCGTCACTAATCAACTCAATTGACTTTGACAATTGCAATAACTTTGCTTTGCCTATGAACTCTACGGATTTGCCGTTTACTAATGCCATTATCGCGGCGTGTGTACCTATCGCTTCTCTATTCGTCATATATAGTGTTTTCTAATATGTTAATATTGTGCAATATAACGATATTAAATTGAAAAATTTTAGTTAATTTTCACCCATTGGAATCTGGTGTTGGGGTTCTGGGTTGTTCCAATATTAACCTTTTCAATTGCATACCTCGAACCATACGCATCACTTAAGTTTGCGTTTGGAACGGTGACGGATAGATAGGGGGCATCCAAGTTGATTGTGTTAGCTTTCAATCGCAAATCAGTCGGCGTTTCAAGTAGCATATTAGAACCGATGCTCTTGATATTAACCGCTAATGATCCAATCAAATCCAAACCCCGCAAAGACTTAACTTCAAACTTATCAGCGTTCGTTGCTTGATAGAATACGAAGGAAGCCTGAGCAACACCGCTGCTATTCTCGAACGATAACCCAGTCAAGTTTGCATCAGATACGTTTTTCAGAATTATGTCATTTGTGGTTCTTGCTCCTTCATTTGTTACCGATTGCAAATTGGGCGTAGCACTACCGCCTAACCCTGCCAAATCAGACATTAGAGCGTAGTTTTCGACGTTTTGCCCGTTTGCCCGATACCTTAATCTTTGCGTGTCTGATACCAATGCGAAGTCGTAGGCCGCAACGTTCGTTGCTGTTCCTTCGTTGTACTTAATTCTAATTCGTGTTAACGGGTCAATTGTTGCAACATCTTGTAGACCGGGCGTTGTGCTACCGCCGCTCGATTGTATTTCGTCAGAAAACGCATACGCCCTTGCATCACCCGAACCGTTAATTTGGACCAATCGCCCTGCATCGTCGAATACGTTTCGCATAGTAAAAGCTGACCCTGATTCGTCTACGTGAGTCGTTGCAAATCCAACTAATTCATTTTCGATGTCGTAGGTTAGTCGCCCTTTTTCAAGGTTGTCTTGGTCGTAGAACCTTAACCCGTATTCATTCCGAACACCCCCTGAACCATCGGAGAACTGATGCTCGAAGAAGTTCTCTGTTAGATAGCCCGCATTCGCATGATTTCCGTACACAAACGCTGTTTGCCCGTTCAAAATTCGGTTATCATTCCCTTGTGCAACTGTTCCCGAACTTGTTCCAAAATCCTTATTGAACGCCGTGTTTTTTGAGAAATTAGGTTCTAATAGATTAAGTGAGTTTTCAAGACCTGAAATATCGGACATTGCTAAGGCTGTCAAATAATTCACCGTTTCACCGTTGCTCGATAACTTGACAAAACCATTTTGAGTAAACTTGCTTTGTTTGGTAGCTATCTGAGTAAATAAGTTAGCTATCTGAGAGTCATTGTCTTGAATTTCTGTAACAAGTTCAATCCATGTATCTAGTGCTTCGGGAGCGGTATCAATGAACGTTGCCATTTTTGCATCCCAATCGGTTGCGAAATTTGCCGCAACAATAACCCCATTCCCATCCGCTTTTAGGTAATTACTCGCTACTGATTGCTGAATAGTTCCACCAACTTGTAAGGTTGCAAAACCATTATCAGTGTTGGATTTTACGCTGACATTTCCATTCCCATGCAGAGTTAACGGGTTAACCCCTTCCGCAAAAAAAGCAAACTTTGAGTTAGAAGGGGTAGTTCCTTGCGTTGACATTGCCCAAGTCTTATAGTAACTTCCAACTTCGATATAGCTATGCTTATTACTAGCGTCAGCATAGAGGGAAATATTATTACGGACGTTCAAATACGCCCCCCCACTAAGGCTTGATACTAGACCAACATTTACCTTGTTGCTATAATTAAGTTGACCGTTGCCCTCCCTTGTCCAATAATTAGCCGAAGCTATTTGCGTTCCTAAGCGAGCATCCCACAAACTATTATAATCCGTAATCCCATAACCCGCAATCGTAGTTGGATTCGTGCCACCCGTCACCCGTCCGTAAGTGTCTACCGTTACGTTCTGATAATCACCCGCCGTAACTACTCCCGTTTTTTGGTTTACGATTCCGCTGCTGTCTATTTCGAGAGTTGACCCAATTTTGATGCCACCCAATATACCCGATGTCGCTTTCGGCAATGTTAAGTAATTTTTACGCAGCAACCACGCCGACCCGTTCCAATACGTATCATCTCCCGAAGCATAAGTAACACCTGCGTAAGTTCCCGCTCCATTTACTCTATAATAATCTCCCGTATTTGGGCTTGCGGACGGGGCACCCCCGCTACCTGCATCCCATTCCCCGATATACCTTTCAGACGTTAGCGGTGATGTCCATACGCCCGACCCGTCTGCGTTACTACATTGCCACACTTTGCCTGCCGCAGCGTTATTGGTGATTCTTAGGTTCGTAGTTCGGGTAATGCCGTTTACGTCTATCCTTGTACCTGCGAGGGGAACAGTCGTTCCAAATCCAATAGTCCCGCTTGACAATACACGGATATATTCAGTCATTACGTTAGCGTTTCTAACTCTTAATAGAAATAGACCATCTGTCTTCGTTGTAGAAAATCCAATCAAATCATAAGCTGGCGTAGGGATAGCGTCAACAATTTGCCCGACAGATAGAATCGACGCAGCAGCCCCGATAAGATTGAAGTCAATGTTCCGATATATCCCTAGATTAAACCCATTGCCATATATTTGAAACTTATCCGATACGATAGGATTGGCATTAATCCCAACATTAGTGCCATTATCGAAAATTAGACTGTCCGAAAGCAAACCATCCGCACCGCTCTTTATAATTCTATTTGTTGTTAGGCTCGTGGCGTTCACCGTTGCCGCTTTCACCTTCCCAACAACATCAACACCCGTGCTTTTTGCCGTTGCTATCTCAACACCGTTACGCTTTATCCCAATATCGAAATTCCCACTTGCCGAACCTATAAAATCTTTTGAGGTTAATACGTTCGTTGCTCCACGCATCCACGCCGTTGCGTCGGTTGCAATAACGCTGTTAACGGCTAAATCGGGCACTTTTATTGTGACGTTTTGAGATAGTGCGGTGAAGTCCAAAACGGCTGTGTGTGGGCTTGCTTCGGATTTGAACTCGTAACCCGCCGTAACTGGCTTGATTGAATCCGTTACCGCATAATCTTTATCGACCCAAATCAAACCCGTGCCCGCTTCGTTACTTTCTTTAAGTAAGAACACTTCGCCCGTTTTTGAAAGGAATGATTCGGCTCGTATCTGTGGCTTTAGTGCTATGGTTCGTTCGCCGTTTCTTCCGATATTGCTTTCAAAGTTTTCACTTAAAAAAGTTGGGAACCGCTCCCGTGGGTTTAATCTATCGAACTCACCTAACCAACGTTGAAAGTTTTCGGGAATTACAACGGGTTCGGCAATTGGCGTAACGTCCGCAACGGTTAATTTCACAACCTTAACCCGTGCGAAACCCATTGTCGAATCAAGGCTAAGGTTATGGATTCGGTAAACGTCCGAATCAATAGCCACAAGGTCCCCAAAATGCAAAACGCCGCGTAACTCACCTTCGTAAGTGCCTAACCTAATTGAAAGGCTATCTAAATAATTCTTTGCAATGTGGTTTGATAGGTCGGTGTAAAATATGCTACCGTTTGACTTAAACTTCGTAAAGTGTGCATCGCCCGTGCTTGCTTGATATAACGTTTCTAATCCTTGTGGAAAAACGGGAAATCCCGTTGCTGCCTTAATCGGTAATTTATTATTTCGGTCTGCTGCATTATCGCCGCTAAACTCTTTTACAAACCCCTCAAAGAGTTCATTGTTAAGCTGCTCTGAAACTATTCTAATGTAGTCAATTAGCACTTCGCCGCCCGTGGTTGCAATGCTAACAATATTTCGTTCGGGCTGAAACACCCGTATAAATACCTTGTATTCTAAATTTGCAAGCGGAGAAGTAAACACATTGCCCGTGTACCATCCATCAAAATTAGGAATTACAAACGGACTAACCGCCGCATTATACGGGGGTTTTGGAATCTCGATTGTTTGTTCGCTGTCTTTAGGTGCGAGTGTATAAATCGGGTAACTCGTAACCGAAGCGGCTTCCATTACCCACTCGCCCTGCGGCGTTAGGTGGTAGCGGCGTTCTGGGCTTCCCGTTTGTACAACAATAATTTGAAACCGTAACGACTGAATAAACCCGCCCGAAGTGGCTTTTATCTTTATGGATAATTTATCGTTTTCGGCTTGATTAAATAAATTGTTGAACGGAAAGAACGAAACGCCTACCGTGTTTTGAATATAATCGTTATCAACTCCCGAAGGTTGATACGTGGTAAATTCTTGGTTGTCAAGTTTGCCGTCCGTGGCCGTAAAGATAACCCCGCCTAACCCGTTAGACGTCCACCCCGTTAAGTCGTTGAACTCGCCCGCTTCAAATAATTCACGCGATAAACTTTTCGGCTTTTCAATCGTAACATTTTTTAAGCTAAAGTTTTTGCCAAAGTTACCGCCCGCGTTACGCTCAACGTTTGCGGCTACCACTCGGTTAAATGCGGTGGTGCTGAGTAGCGTTAAGGTTGAACTGTAAACCCGCTCCGTACTATTGCCACGGTTCATTTCGGCAATGTTGCGAACGTGCCATTTCCCCTTTGAAAGGTAAAGTTCGTTGTATGCTTGAAGTACTTCGGCTAAAACATCGTAACAGTTTTTGTCCTTGTATTGCCGATCATCTACGAACGAATCCCAATAATTGGCGGTGGTTGTTCCTAAGTTGTCCGTGCTTACTGTGGTGTTATCCACAATGCTAAATCCAAAGTTTGACTTGTGGGGTAGCTTGTCAATACACGCCTTTAGTACATTAAGCAACCTAACCCGGACGTTGGTGGGCGTGAACGTTTCCGTTTTGAGGTAGTTTAGCCCACACTCCGCACTTATCTGGGTGGCGAACATCCCGTCGGGAAGGTCTAAATCACGTGAGGTAAACGGGTCAATTATTCCTTCATATTCCAGAACGCTATCGGTATATTTTAGAATAGAGTAATCACCGTAGCTTTGACTATCAAACGCCGATTCTTTGAAAGTTGCCGTTGATATGGCTTGTAGTAAAAAACGGGTAGGAACCAACCCACCGAGGTACTGCTCCGCAACGGTTTTGTTTTGCTCAATCGTCAACGCGGGTTTGCCCGCTTGTAGTTCTTCGGCTGTTCCCGAAAAACCTTCGACCCAAATCTCAACCTTATGTAAATTGTTGCCAATGAACGAACGGTATTCGTAGAAATATTTTAAACTTTTAGCCATTCCAAGAATATTTAGTTTCGTTAATTACTGCAACCAAGTCCGTACCCGAACCCGTTAATTTCCCGTTAATATTTAAGTTTAAAGTAGGCATTGAGAAAGCAGGAGCGGAACTACTGCCGCCCATCCGTGGCGATTGTATTCCGGTGTTGCTGTTCATGTTGGCTGACATTGCCATACCGCCGCCTTTCAAAGATACTCCGATTGCTAACATTCCCGCTGCTGCTTGTGCTTGTGCGACTGTTGCCCCCATTGTTGCTAAAGTTCCTAAAGCCCACGCCGCAACTAATGGCGTGGCGATAGCAATTAACATACCGCCAACAGCTGATAAAACATCCGCAACTACTTTGGAAAAGTTAAAATCAATATCCTGATTAAATAATGATGATATGCCCGTGGCTAAACCTTCGGCTAAAATTGCGAACGATTGATTTAAGGCTGCCCCCGCTACGTTTTTCATCATCAGGGCTTCTTCGGTCATTGAAATTGTAATGCCCTGAACCGATTCTTTAATTTTGCCTTTAATTTTTTCGACTCGCTTGTCTAAATTTTCTCCAAAGCTGTCAAGGTCGAATAGTTCGGCAATCTGATTGCCAACCGTTTTTCCACCCGTTCCTGCCGCTATAATGCTTGGCATATCGATGGCTCCTGATGCAGCTTCAGAAAACTTATCGCGAATAGCTTGAAAGGCTAAATCTATTGCATCTTGTGCCTTTATTTTCAATTCAGCGGCTTCCTTCTCTATTTCTTTTAATGTTTTTTTGCCAAAACCCGCAAGTGGATTAATTGGCTTTGGGTCTGCTGCCTTCGGCTTATTCCCCGCCATCGCCGCAAACACTTCGTCAATCATGACGCTTTTCGGCTTCTTAACCATCGAGAAAGAGGAATCGCCACCCCGCAAGAAATCAAACGCAGGGCTTTTGTATAGCTTCGTAGCTGATTCGTAGGTTCTATCTATAATTCTATTTAATCTTTCTATTTCGGATGTATCAATCTGAACGGTTTCTCTGTCGTTGAAAATTCCTGCCAATACTAAATCAAGCTGCAAATATGCCTTATGGATTCGGGCAAAACCCTTCTCCCAATCATCGACATATTTATAAATGGCAACTCCTGCGAGGGTTAACGCCCCAACGGTTAAACCAATCGGCCCCGTGAGTGCGGCAAATCCTAACGTTAAAGCTGGCATTAATTGAATAACCCCACCAACGCCCAACAATAGCGGCCCAATAGCGGCGGCTAAACCTGCGACTTGCAAAATTAAATCCTTTGTGCCACCGTCTAAGTTGTCAAAGTAGGTAATAACCTTATTAACTGACTGTAATACTTTGGCGTACATCGGAAGTAACCGCTCTCCAAATCCCGCCGAAAGTTGTTTAATACTTTCCTCTAAAATTCGGGTTTGGTTTGCCGCCCCGTCTGACGTTCGGGCGAAATCTCCTTGTGCGTTGGTCGTCTTTGCCATTACAAAGGCGTACCGTAAATTGACCTTTTCACTTTCGGTCATGTCACGGATATTCTTTTGAATACCTTCCGACAATGCGAATGCCTTTAAGTTGGCTTCCGTCATTACAATTCCCAACCCTTTTAGACTTTCTGTTTCGCCCGTAAAGATTGATTTGAGGGCTGTTTCTGCTACGTCTATTCGTATGTTCTTAAAACTTGACAAATCTCCGGCTAACCCGACAAGCGTTTTACTCATTTCTGCTGCCTGACCGGTGTTGATGCCCATGCTTGTAGCCATATCACCGAACAACGCCGCTGCGTCAAGTGCCGCCCCTGAACTGATACCGAAATTGGTTAGACTGTCCTTTGCGAACTCGTGAATAACACCCGATGAAGTCTTAAAGGCAACGTTAACTTTATTCTGGGCTTCCTCTACATTAGAAGCAGCAGCAATGGCTTGTCTTGCCGCTAATAATACCGGAACGGTTATTGCAATAGATAACGCACCGCCAACCATTGTAGCTTTATCACCAAAGTTTTGCAGCTTATCCATCGCCCCGTTCACTTTGGCGTTGAACTTATTGGTTAGTGCATCTATGTCAACAAATAATTTATTATTCATCCTTTACAACCTTGTCGGCAAATATTGTGTAAAATAAGTTCTTCACGTTCTGTATCGGCATACTGTAATTTTCCTTTTCTTGCTGATCGTCAAATTCAGTCGGGTAAAGTACGTGGGCTTCTTTACGGTCGCCCTCCTTAACTAAAAAGTTATGAATCATTGTATAAACGCCCCGGTGCAATAACTTTTCACGGTCAAACTCGCGGGCTACTTTTTTTCTGTGACCCTCTGAAACGTTAAGGGCTTGCCGCCACGTCATTTGATACCAAAATAGCGTAGGAGCAAGCCCAATTTCACCACAAAAGTATGCTTCTAATTCATCGTCGGTTTGACTTTCCCCTTCGTTTTTTTTTGTTGCTTTTCAACGGTACTGACCAAAGAGTTTGCTAATTCTTCAAAAAGTTCAGGTAAATTACTGACCTTTTCTTCAACCTCTGCGGTTATAATATCCTCAAACTCTACCACGTTTAACGCAACTGGCTTGCGGTCTAAGCGGCATTGAACCACATAAGAGCTGTAAGCGTACTCCATCATGAATTCGCTCTGCGTAAATACGTCTAAGTTTCGTACGTCAAACCCCATGCTTTGCACGGAAGCTAACGCCATCCTCATTGACTTGTTGTTCACCGAAAGTGAAAGGGCGTTTTCGCCGTGTTTTAATTCAAATGTCATGCTACTTCGGCAATTGTTGGAAGCGAAACAACTTGTACGTTAAATGAATACTCAACCAATCCGTTATTCGGAGCGGGTAGGGTTGGGGATTCAACAAATCCGGTGAAAGAAAATAGGTTATCACCCGAAACGGTTGATTGTAACTTGAAAGACTTAACACCGCCGTTTGCATCTGAATAATTCAGTAAGTACAAAGAGTAAATGTCATTGTAGTTCAGTGAGTTTAGCCCGGGTGCGTTGTTCTCAATCGCCGTGATGCTTACAGTGTGATCGAGCAACGTTTTAATGTGCTTCTTATGCTTGCCCGTGTCCTTGCTTGTCACCTCAACCTTATCATTGGTTGGCGTTAATGTTACCGTTACTTCGTCTTGAAATGTTTTCCAAGTAGGAGTACTCGAACCCATGTCGATAGAAAGACGGTAGTTGTTGCCTAAAATGTGGCTCATAATTATTTTTGTTTAATTCGTGATTCAATGTTTAAAACTCGTCGTAAAATGTAGTTCGTGTCGTTTGTGTCCGTGAAACTTGTGCTTCCTGTTACCCGTACATAAATTGGGCTAAAATCGTTATTCTCAACCATGCCTTTTTGATTCGGAGTTGGCGTTAATAATGCTGTTATCTCGTTACAAAGGGCATCTAAGGCAACGTAACTTAATGCGGTGTTACTTACTCGATTTATTACGTCCACGTTAGCCACGTAAGTCCCCGTGAAGGTGTCTTTTGTGTTGCTCGAAGTCATAAACCCGCTCGTAACCTTTGCAAATAAATCAGACGTTTCGCTGTGTGGCTGCTCAATAGAAAAGAGATCACCCGAAACGTTACCATTCAGGATTCTGTAAATTTCAGTAAGCAGATAGAACGTAGCATCTTTCATAACTTATCTAAATCGGCTTCGATGTTGCGTGTCAAAAAGTCAAGTGCCGAATATGCGGCGGGAATAATGTGTGGCCGTGCGGGTAGGTTTACTTGCCTAATCCCACGCCCTTTTAGCTGTTTTGCCATAGTTTCAAATCCTCGCGGAACGTCAACACCGCCACCCGTACCGAACTCCAAATAAGGTGCGTATGTGGCGTTAGCTGTTAACCGTGCCGTGTACCCCGCATTTTCAACGGAGCCTTTTATGTTCTGACGGTGAAAACCGTATTGAACTGGGGCGGAACCCTTCGCCATTGTTTCGGCATATCCCGCCGCTTCTTCAATGTTCTGCTGTGCCACTTGCTTTACGGCTCTTTTATAGGCTTCTGCCTGCTTTCGCCATTCATTAAAATTGGTTAAACCGTTCATCGTGCTGCTGTAATTATTACCTTTTTATCATCTTGGGTGAATAAAACTGACTGAATCGTTAAGCGAAACGAACGGAACTTGATGTAGTAACTTTCGTCAATCACGTAATTAGGATTTTTCCAGAACTCTATCTTGTAGCTTTGGCCGAACTCCTGACGGCTGCCGTTGCTATCCTTGTTCGGGGCTAATTGCGTAATAATTGCGTTTACTGTGTCGTGAATTGTTTCGATTGATTCGATTACGCCACCCGCTGCATCTGTCGCTTTTGCCTTTGAACATATCTGAATTGGTTCACTAAACTTCTCCATCGTCCTTGTATCGTGCTAATGAGCGGTTTAAAATATCGTCCAATCTTGTTTTATCAATGCCTAAAGAAACCGAAAGAACTTGCTGTCCTTTTTGATAAACCACCCCGTCAATACTCGTATTGGTCAAAAAAACCAAATCGGTAATTTCTTTAATTTCTTCGGGAGTTAGTTTAGGCTTAATAGATTTCGACATAATTAAAATGTTTGCGTACTGATTGTTTCGGTGTCATATCGCTTTCAAAACAAGAGGCTACCGAGCGAATCAATAACTCTTTGATATTATTTGAAATAGACTGCTTTGATGTAATGTAACTTAGCTTGACACCGTTGGGAAACTCCCCAACTAAGGTAATGAAACCGCCCGTATCTAACAATGTGAACGAACTTGCATCAATCGCAACGCCTAAAAGGTCTGTTACGGTAACGGTTGTGTTTGCCTTAATTGGAAGAAACGGGAGGGGTTCATCATCACAAAATGTCTGCCAAGACACATTAACACTACGCTCGTCTATTAGTGTTACGTTCTTGAATTGCTCTAACGACTCACGAATAGACGTAATTAATCGAGTTAGTTTAGTGTCGTGAGCATCAAACGTTACGTTTAGATATTGCTTCACGTCCGATAAGCTAACTGGCTCTGCACCGATGGTTTCACCCGACTTCTTTACGATAATTCCGTAGGTCATTTTTTCGCTTTAGTGTTTTTTATTTCGGTAATAAAACCGTCTTTGATAAGTTCGTTTACGTATTCGGCAGGGACGTTCGTTAGAACTGTCCTTACCGCTACGCCTGCAAACTCAATTGCAACTCTATACATATTTTTTACGCTTGTAGTGCGGTAGCCGCCGTTGAAAATGTCCCCTTAACAAACGCACCCAGTTCTGGAGTTTTGATACGTGAAACGGCTCTAAGCGATCCCGCAATTGTGATGAAATCTTTCAAGACATCATCTTCGTTTTGGTCATACGTGTTAATTGTTAACGCTCGGTAATTGAACCATGCAAATTTCGTAAAGTCGGCCATTAGAAAAGTTCCCGGCGTAATGTTATGGTCAGCAATCAAAGGAATGCCGTTAACATCATAACCCGTATTTGAAAGATACAAAGGCATTACGTACTGTCCTGTGCTGTCTTTAATTGTTTTAATTTTCGTCAAGTCTGCTGGACTAATTAAGCAAGCATTAGGCGTATATTTCCCCTTACCAGCTACGATAATTTGCAAATATGCGTGTTCTAAAACATCTCGCATAGTGACACCCGTTAAGGTTCCTATGCCTGCCTGACGAGCAAAAGCACTTGCTTGGTTAATAATACCATTGTGATTCTCGCCTGAATTGTCACCACTAAGTACTTGGGTTCCAACTTGGATTAAGAAATCCTCGCGTAACTCGACAATAGTTTCGTTCAAAGTAAATTCTACATCCTCAATGTTTTCTTTTGAGATTTTAGAATAAGCGGTTGTTTTCTTTGCTGATGCTTGTTCCTTGTCAAACTTGTAAGAAACTTGATTGAACTTGGCTCCTTCGGCAGTTTGACTCACGCCGCCTTCCGAAGCTGTCTTGATAACCCACTTTACGATTTCTGAATTAGTTGTGCCTATTCGGATATAATCTAATATATTGGGTGTTGCTTTTGGGGCTTTGGCAATCCCCGCTTCTACATCTGCAAAAAGGTCCCTCAGCCCAACTGTGGCAGAATAGCCACGTGTCATGTCTGAAACGGCTTTTAACTGAATATCGTCAAACGTCATTCTCATCCCGCTCTTTATTTTTGGGATGTTGTCTTTTGTAAATACTTTATCCGCTAATTGGTTCGCGAATACAGAACCCGTTTGATTCGTGCTTTTGCGACTTAGTTCGATATTGTCTAGCTTGTCCTGCTGCTTAGTTAATAAGTCGGTCAGTTCAATTAACTTATCCTGAGCGGATTTTAATTCTAGGGTGCTGGCTTTTTCTTTAACCATAGAGATAAACTCTAGTTTTTGGGTGTCGATTTGCGACTTGATTCCGTCCGCTTGTTCTTTGATTGCGGCTTTAATTTCAATTAATTCCATTCTTTGCTTTAGATTTTAAATTGTTCGATTAATTCGAGAAATTCTGTCGTCGGCAAAGTGTCTGGTGACGGCTTTGTGAGTTGCTTTATTTGCTCTTGTATATATTCAAATTGCGGTATGATTACCGTCTTAAATGTTTCGTCTGAATACGTGCCACTTGCTAGGGCTTTCGCAAGGTTTTTAAATAATTCGGCGTAATCGGCGGCTGACTTTACGCCTATTACCGGCGTAAACGGGTTAGCTGCATCTACTTGCAAACCTGACCCTTCGACTAGGTACAATTCAGAAAGGATGTTACCCTCAATACTCATTTGTTCTTTTATCTTTCGATAGCCTATTGAGTGTTGGGTTATGATTTTATCTTCGACCATTTTTAAGTAATCTTGCCCTGCTGTCCAGTTCCCCACTTTTCCTTCATAATACAGTCCGTAGTCATCTTCTTTTAATTCCAGAAAATGACCTACGTTTTTATATTTATCGTGGTCTTGGAGAAAACGAATGGATTTTTTGCCGTTCGGGCCACGCTCGGCAATTGTTTTGGCAAATGCCCCTTTCCGCACTACGTCGCCGTCGTAATCTTTTACGTCAAATGCCGACAAATAACCCATTACAATTCCTTGCTTTGTGTCTACGTCCTGAATACTTGACTTGCTACCGTGCGATTTATACAACATATTATTACCCCGTTTTATACAAAGTAACATATTAATATTGCGTAATATTGCGATAATGGAACGGGTTGGCTATATTTGTACTTCACCATTACTTATATGTACCTCAAATGAAATACCACGATGATTATGTATGTCAAGTCAAAGACATATCAAAGCACTTCGGAGTTAGTCCAAACACGGGCAAAAATATGCGAGATAAAACCAAGTTGAGATTTGGCGTAAAGTTTCGTGGGAAAGTGACCATATCGCAGGTGCGAACCGCAAACGGCTTGGATAGCAAGGTGGCGATCTACGGGGAACTATTAGCGAATAACATCCTTGAAATCTGCACGGAGTTGCGAGAGTCAAAAGGGTTGGCTACTCATAATTACATGAGCGTTGCGGATGAGTCGGTATTTTACGAATTGCTTAAGACTTTGTGCGAAAAGCACGAAATATCTGAGCAGGTTATTATCAGGATTCTATCAATACGAAGTGCAGTTTCATCGAATTACCAAGAAGAAATATGACAGGATGCGTAACTCTTTGCCCGGTTGTCTTGGATAAAGAAGATATTCCAAGATTTAAGATAAGCTCTCATACAGAGTTGCAGGAAAAGATTGTTCACTTTTTAGATTTCGAGGTTGACACAGAAGGGAATAAACCGCAAGTGATGGTCTGTTTTCAATGGTGGAAGCGGGGCGAATTGCTTAATTGGAATGATGAGTGTGGGCGTATTCTAATAACGCACATGAAAGAAAATATACTTCTTGACGAAATGAGGTACTTAAAAGATATTAGTATCGAAAATGTTCAATATTCGATATTCGTGTTCAGGAGTTACGCAGAAGCACTAAAATGGACAACAGACGTTAAGGAGGGGTTTTAATCATGATATTAGAAAAGGAAATGATTGAATTAGGCGACATTGAATTTGTTAAGCTAGATTTCCCGAAACAAAGATTAACTTTACCCAAAATATGAAAAGTAAATTTTTATTAAACTATTCAAAAATTGAGCATCATTACGAATGTCCTTTTGAACACGAAGATTGTGAATTGAATGCAATGGGGTGGGAAAGGAAACAACCTGAGGCTTAGTGTAAAGAATGAAAATGGGCATTCGGTAAGTATGTCAAAATCAGATTTTATTTGAATAACAAACGATTAACTTCGCTCGATTCCTAATGCTTCGGCCGACCT